>Ga0255757_10001346_pt1 | contig 23952 bp, 15 predicted proteins | sample 071ome_27_FD_179957 | JGI IMG/M metagenome (GOLD analysis project Ga0255757, IMG submission 179957) | Coastal salt marsh microbial communities from the Groves Creek Marsh, Skidaway Island, Georgia - 071409AT metaG (version 2) | ecosystem: Environmental > Aquatic > Marine > Intertidal zone >...
GGGTATCTGTACCTTTGAAAAGTACTAGAGCATCATCACCGTTATAGTAGGTTGTTGTAGAAGTAGTATCTGCAAAAGCCAGAATAGTGGGATCTGCACTTGCATTAGCAACTACATAAACATCGTTCGCCGCGAGGGTTGCAGATGCTGGGAATGTAATGGTATTACCTGCTGTGGAAGAACCGTTACTAAATACAGAAACTGAATAACCAGCTAGGGAAACCGGGCTTCCCGTTGGGTTATAAATCTCGTAGTACTTATTTGAGGAGCTTCCTTCGGCATATTCGGAAATAAAAAGTTCGTTACAGCCGCTTATTGATGAAGCACAGTTAGAAGTGTGAGCACCACCGTATGTCCAAGTGTTTTGAGGATATACATCCCATTCATTAGCGCTTTGAGTCCAGTCGGAAGTTCCTTGGCTTACTGAAGCCATACGTACAAGAGTATGTTCTTTAGTTGAGCCAGTACCTACAGTCCATTCTGAACCTGGATCTACGCCAACGACACCAATAATATCTAGGGTATCTGTACCTTTGAAAAGTACTAGAGCATCATCACCGTTATAGTAGGTTGTTGTAGAAGTAGTATCTGCAAAAGCCAGAATAGTGGGATCTGCACTTGCATTAGCAACTACATAAACATCGTTTGCAGCGATCGTTGCAGATGCTGGGAATGTGATAGTATTACCTGCTGTGGAAGAACCGTTACTAAATACAGAAACTGAATAACCAGCTAGGGAAACCGGGCTTCCCGTTGGGTTATAAATTTCGTAGTACTTATTTGAGGAGCTTCCTTCGGAATATTCGCTGATGTATAAATCTCCACATGCCGTAGCTGTATAACCCAATGATGCGCATTCTTCCCAAGGGTGAACAGGCAAGGTGGTATCCGCATTACCAATAGTGATGAAACGGTTAGTGAAGCCGCCTGTTGTTAATGTACATATAGAATCTGCAGTTGTTGGATCGAAGTTCTCTGCGATTGCCCAACTATCAGCAGTGTATTTGAACTCATAAGAACCTGGCAATAGGGAAAGAATTACATCGTAAACGCCATCGCCATCAGCATCAGTCATTTGGTTCGCATCACCACTCCAGCCGTTCATGGTACCAGAGATGTATGCAGTAGTAAAGGGAGGGCTGTTTGAACGGTCGCTCTGGAACGTTACGTTCACAGGAGTCGCAGGCATAGGGCAAGTACCGTCAGTAGTACACTCACCGAAACATGTGCGGTAGTGGAAATCCGACATCAAACCGTTTGTCGCGCTATATCCAACCATATCACGGTCACTATACTGACCAGCAGCACATGGCTTACCTACGATGTTTTCCTTAGCCCCCCAAGAAGGATCATTGGCAGAAAGAAAAGTAAACATGCTGTAAAATCCTGTATTCGCGCGAAGTGTTTTGGAATATACAGAATCACCAATAGGATACATTTGGTTATCGCCAGGGACACCAAAACCAGTACCACCTGCCAAAAATACCCCTGTAGGATCTACTGCTGTGTATGACATGTTCACTTGGAAGGTCATGTACACTTTACCAGCTACACCACTACAATCTTCCCAAGCATAACCCGGTAGAATGGTATCGCCTGTAATTGTGGCAAAACGATTGGTATATTGTCCAGATGGATCTGTGATGGTACAAGGGTCCCCTGGAGTAAAGATTTCATCATCTGTCCAACCATCAACTGTAAACTTCCATTCAATTGAATTTGTTGTTGCGGGCAAAGGTAGAGTTACTGTCCAAATAGAATCACCTTCTGGATCAGACATTGGGTTACACGTACCACACCAGCCATTAAAGTTACCGTTAACAAAAACTCCATTAGCGGTGGATCCACTATACTGAGTCATATCAACGATGAATGTTACATCGTTCTGTGCTAAGCTCGTAAAAGGCAAGCTCAACAATAAAATTCCTAGTAGTCTTTTCATATTGTAAGTTGTTGTGTTTTGTTCGATGTCTAAATATGCTAAAAAATGACGAGTTATTTATAAAGATTGGGTTAATAATTCTTAATCAAAATCAAGGGTTAGTTTAAATCTCTTGACCACACCAGTTTGTGAATCAGCGACATAAAGTATGTTGTCGTAGTAGCTGATCGCACTCACGTTGCCAAAGCCGCCTAAGGTCGCAATTGCATTGGTTTCAGCAGTGGAGGCCGGTGGTGGAGGTACGCCTTCTAGACCGGAGCTGGTGAATTGGTACACACTGTCCACACCGGCATCGGCCACGAACAAAAATCTAGACCCATCGCCCGCGAGACAGAGGTCCACAGGATCTTCAAATCGCTTGGGCGTTTGTAGGTAGCCGGTGCTGTTTGGATCTGAAGTGGAATAGAAGATGGGTTGGTAGAGGGCGCCAAAAGGTCCTTCGGTGAACTGAATGTGCTGAACTTGGATTTCCTGGTCTTCGTTTTGGTTGAGGACCCAGAAATCAGGACTGTTGTTCGCGGTGAGCTGAGGCGCTTGTGTGAAGCCTTGGAGGGCTAAGGGATTCTTGAAGTAGTTCGAATAGGTAGCTCCGGTGGCGGTGACTGGGATGCTGGAGATCCATTGGTGGTTCTTGGTGAATTTCAGTACTGCATAATCTGGTCCGAAACCGGCGTTGTTGTTGCTCACACCCGTTCTGCTGAGGTAGTAGCTGTTGTTTTCTGCAGGTAAATTGGACCCAATTATTGCAACATCTGTAAACTTCACTTTTGCATCGGAAGAGGAGAAACTATTCTTGAAATAGAAGGGATGCACCAATACGGGTTCAGCCACAACATTGCTAAAGCTCAAGGTGTTTTGATCGTTCACTAAGTCCAAATCATATAGTGCGGTAAGGCTATAGTCGACCCCCGCGATGGTGGTGTCATAGGTGCCGATGGCAAGCAGATGGAACGAGCGGTTTTGTACAACTTTCCGTACCCCAGGGATGGTGATACTGCCCTGCAAATTCAGTGCGAGGTCGTACCTCAAAATCTGATCGTTCGCGCTGTCCACGACATAGATGAACTCGTCATAACCCACATGAACGTCAACAGGGCTTTGGGCATCGTTGATGTTCGGTGCGATGGGCACATAGCTGATTTCACGAACGTCGTATGTAGGGATTTCGATGAAGTCCAAATCCGTGCGCTTGCCAAAGTAGTTTTCACAACTCATCAGCAATAGGCCCACTAGCGGCAACAGGATATGTACTCTTCTTACCATGATAGCGGTTTTAATTTTAGTCCCAAGGTGCCCTGATAAGTGCCATATGGGGTAGGCATGGCACCAACGCCCCATTCCATAGGCCATCCGCCTATTTGACCTTTCATACCAAAGCCCATCCAAGGCAATGATTTCTGACTGCCGACCTGGTAACCGACACTGGTCCAGTAATAACTGCGCCATTGGTATTTAAGACCGGCGGCATAGTATTCGGCATTGTCCGTAGGGTGGTTGAGTTGGAAGCTCGGTGTGAGCTTTTGATTGCCGGATTCCCAAGCAGTCCATTGCAATCCCATGCTAAACATTTGCGGTGTGGCGGCTAAGGAACTTTCATCGCCGACGGGAAGGTTGGAGATAGGAGTGTTGGGACCGAAGTTCGTCAGAGAGGCTGCGAATTGTAGGTCTGCGATGTCCAATTTATACAAGAACCCAAGGTCCAAATACACATTGTGCGCACGGTACACTCCGAGCTGCTCAAGCCCGTATTTTAGTTGCATACCCGCATGGAAATATTCAGAGAAGGCTTGGCTGATTCCTAATCCTACGGAGGTCAAGGTAGCAGAGGTTGTAGCCCCGGTTCCTTCCGGTTGCCATACCGTTCTTTCTAAAATTGAACCGGTGCTTAGGGAATTCAAGGTCAAGGCAATGTGCTGGCCGTTGGCTCGAGACTTGGTCAACGCTACAAAATCGTGTGAGATGCCGCCGCCGAGGGCGCGGTTGGAGGTAAAGAAACCTTGCTGATTACCTCCGCTCACTAGGGCGGGGTTAACCAGGGCCCCGAAACTGTGCTCGGTCATGGCAAGGCTGGCACCGCCCACTCCAACGCTCGCCGGGTCGATAGGGAGCTTAAGGAAGGTGAAGGCACTAAGTCCCGCGCGTTCCTCGCCGTAGGTAGGCAATAATTGGCCACGCATCACCATGCTTGAGGCAAGCAGGAGAACGATGGATGCTATGTACTTACGGCTTACCATTTGATTTGAATTCCTGCTAAAATTTGCGTCGGCGCCGAGTATCGTGCCGGATTTCTTGGGTCTGTTCCGTATTCCTGTGGTCCGTTAAATTCGGGACGTGGATCGCGCCAAGTCAATGGCACATCATCCCCATATTCGTATGCACGACCGGTAATAGGATTGACGATTTGTGCGTTGCGTCTGTTGGTGATGTTCATCACCTCGAGGTTGAGGAGAATGCCTCCTGTACCAAATTTCACTAGTGCATAAGATGCTTTACCGTTGAGCCCGAACCAATAGGTACCGCGCTCGCGCAAATAGTTGCTGTTGTCGACACGATATTGGGGGCGGCCAAGGTCGTTGTAACCTTCCAAAATTTGTGGGGTATAGCGGTAGCCGGAGGTATACTGCGCATTCAATGAAGCCCGGAATCTGCTCGAATCGCTTTGGTAGTTGATCCCTGCGTTGAATTTCCATGGGCGGTCCCAGGCTAAGAATTGTTCTTGGGTGAGCGGAACTTCTCCGGTTTGGGCAATCTGAAGGGCGCTTTCGCGGGCGCTATTTGATTTACCACGTGCTTGTTGGTAGGAGCCGTTGAAGAAGGAGTTGAAATGGTCGGTGAGGCGCGCGTTTAATTGGGTTTCGATACCAATTATTTTAGCGTAATCCTGATTGATATACATCGTTTTGGTGACCGGACGGCCCGTGGCGTCGGTGGTGATTACACGACGTGATACGATATAATCAAAGCGGTTGTTGTTGAAGGCATTGATGGTCCACCCTAATCGCGATCCCAGCAAGGTTTTGTACCCCACTTCGTAGGAGATATTGACCTCTGGATTGAGGTTAGGGTTCCCTAAAGACGAAAGGAAGCTGCGGTCTTGGTATTGTGGGTCCAGACCGGCGTACATGAATCGCGGGTGCGGCATGCGCATGCTGTGCCCGTAGTTGAAGTACAACACATTGTTTTCGGTGACGGGAAAGCTCACGTTTAATCGGGGCAACAAACGAACTTTCCAACGCAAACCGCCGGCACCAAAGGAGTTTTGGAGGTATTGCTCGCGTACGGCATCCAGTACAGGAGAGCTCTCATCAGCCACGGCGTTATCGGCGAACGCGCCCGGTGCCCAGTAGTTGAAACGCATTCCCAAAGTAGCCTTCACCCCTTTGTATTCGATGCGGTCCTGCGCAAAGAGCCCGCCTTTTTGAGGACTCACCTTCCAAATATCATTGCTAGAGCCAATACTTACCGACGGTGTTGTCGTCGTATCGTTAATGACAATAGGGGCACCGACCCAAGGACGGTAGACATCTACCCATTGGTATTCTGTTAAGGCGTGTTCGATACCACCGCTGATGGTATGGATGGCGTTCGGCTGGTAGCTCAATTTTCCTTTGAGGGTATGCTCTGCCGCGTAGTGGTCGTGCCAAATAGGCGTGATCCCACCGTTGTTGACCAATCCGTTACCTGGAATCAAGTAGTAATTGCCGTAGGGGTCGTTCGGGTTGAAGACGGTAAGGTCTCCGGTGAAGATGTAGTCCTCATCATAGATTTGGTCCACGGTCTCGGCGCGGAATGGTCGGCCGTTCGCATCGGCGCGCAGGTTGGTGAAGAGTCGTCCCGCCGATACCGTCAATCCGGTTTTTTGCGAGAGGCGTTTGTTGTAGCCCAACACGGTCAGGTTGCTGTGGTGGGTATAGGTAGTTGCATTGTCCAAGTTATTGCTGCGCTCGTACTGGAATCCTGGTGCCAAGAGGGCATCGAATCCGACGATTTGAAGGGTACGCGAGTTCTGATTGACTTTCAAGCTGTGGCTATTGGTCAAGGTCAATTTCCCAAACCCTTTGGTGGCGTAACTCAACTTCACCGTATGAGAATAATCGTTGCTCTGGCGTGGTGCCCAGAACTCCGGATTCTCGGGGAATAAGCTTGATTTGAGTTGATCCGCGGTGGCACCGAAGTAGTGGTCGGTCCACTGTCCACGGGCGGTGGTGAAGAGTCGCAGCTTCTTTCCGGTAAAAGGCACGGGCGTGCTGAGCGTGGCCTCGATCTCATCGGAGTTGAAGGAGGTCGCATCGAATAATTGGTCCGTTTGATAATTCAGACCCCAGCTTAATTTCTCTCCACCTTCTTTGATTTGGGTATTGATAATCCCCGCCGAGCCGCCGCCGTATTCCGCCGAAGCACCCCCGGTCATTAAATTCAAGGACCCTACAGAGCTCGCACTCACGCTTACCCCGCCGCCGGTTCCTGCCAATGGATCCTGTGCGGAAATACCGTCGATGAGGTATTCCGTTTCGTATACGCGGGCCCCACGAATCTGTAGTCCGTCTGTGGTTTTTTGTACCCCGGCTTGTTGTGCCAGCACATCCTCCACGCCTTTGGCCACGAGCGCACCAATCTCATTGTCGCTCAAGGTGATGGCTGAGGAAGCTTTTTCAAGGTCCACTTGGTTCTTGCGTCCCACGACCGTTACGGCCTGAAGCATCTCGCTCTGTTCGCTGAGTTTAGCGTCCAATCTTACCGTCTTGCCCACACCTATCTTGATGTCGTTGAACTGCATGGGCTGGTAGCCGATGAATTGGAATTTGACGCTGTAGGTACCCGGTTTGATGTCGTTTAGGACAAACTTCCCGTCGAAATCTGTGAGGGTTTGGTAGAAGGTTCCCACGATCGTTACCGCTGCGCTAGGAAGTGGTTCGCCGGTGGACTTGTCCAATACGGTTCCTACAATTCGACCCGTGGTTTGGGCGAACACCGCAGAACTCCACAACAGGAGTGCACATATGAGGAGCTTAGAATACCGCATTGAAAACATGATCTAAGAGTTCCTGGCCTCCTTCATTGGGACGCGTAAATAGGTGTAGTGGCAATGCGATAAAGACTTGGTTGATCGATCCGTTTTGGGTTCTGGTGGCGCCTAAGGTGGTTGCTCCGTTCCACCCGGCGATCTTGGTAAGCTGCCCGTTGTACAACGCTGTGGCATCTGCAGACGGTACTACTGGAACCACACCTAAGACAATGTTTTGTGGACGCATGTCTGGGAAGTTTGCATCCAGGGCAACCAAGCTGCTGTCGTTCGTGAGACGTGCCTGCCCGCTACTCAACACCAAACTTTCGATGGGGAAGATGTCCAAGAAGGCACCGCTCGCCATGGGCGCAGAAAGTTGTGAGGCTGTGAAGAGCTTCCCGCCCTTCTGCAAAAATTTCTGAGTGCTCAAGGCAAGGATGTTTAGGAGGTAGTCTGAGCCCGATTTAGTGGGGAAAACCGTCGCATCCGTGAACAAGGCGATGGCGTTGTAGCGAGACATGATGATCTCGTACGTCGGGTCCCAGTAAGCGGGAATGCCCGCGCCGGTGACCGCATCCATTTGGATGTAATCATAGCTCACATTAGCGCTGTCCATCCAGGCTTTGTAGTAGGCACCGAGATATTCCGCTTGCCCATTGATGATCAGGGTGCTCTCAACGGCCGGGGCCCATAAGAATCCCGAGGAGGTATCTACGGCGGAATAGATGCCGGCGCGGTCTTTGGCGCGGAGGTACAAGAAATTCTCTCCCGTCAAGGAGGCGCCGCTGAGACTATCCGTCCATTGGGCGTTCTTGTAGAAATCTACCGTGCCATCGCCGTTCAAGGCGAAGGACAATAGGCTGGGTTGGGTGCCTATGGAGAACCAATTTCCATTGTTGAGCTTGATCTCCACCAGCTCTATGGTCTCGTCCCCGTCTGCATCGCTGGCACGCCAATCCAAGGTGGCTACGATGAAGGCAGAATCTGGTAGGAAACTGTCGGGGTCCAAGCTCACCTCAGGTGCCGCATTCTTGATGGGCACCACCAAGCTGGCAGGACTTTCATCCACAGCACCTTCATTATCCACGGCTGCAATCTCTACCAATATATCCGCGGTATCGACGCCGGCATCAATGCTAAAGCTGAAGAGGGAGTCGGTGGCGGTGGTGAAAGTACTCGTGCCGTTTACGGCGACGTTGTAGCCTGCGATGAATCCGTCACGGTCCGTGCCATACCAATGTAATTGCACATTCGTTCCGAGGCGTAGGTCGCCGGAACGAATGATGGTATCCACCTGAAGTTGAGTTTCAGGTGGAAAGTTCTCTATGGGCTGGTCGTTATTGCGACAGCCCGCGAGAACTACAATTGCTATGGCGAGGACCGCGTGACGCATTAGTGTTGTACGATAATGCGAGCGGTTTGCAATCCTTGCTCAGTGCGCAGGCGTAAGATGTACAATCCATTAGGTAGGGCGCTGGTGTTCACTATGGCTTCGTTGTTGAAGATGGTGGTGAAGATGCGGCGGCCTGCGGCATTGTACATTTCCAAAGTGCCTTGTTGTGCCGAAGTGATGGTGAGCACATCGCTCACTGGGTTCGGGTAATAGGTCAATGGACGCTGGTCGAGTTCGACGATGCTCAACGGTGATGTTGGGACATACACGCTGTCTAAGGTGAGGTTGGCACCGATGAAATCATTGTTGTTGCGAGGGATTAATCGGTAGTTCGAGAACCCATAGAACAAGATTCCTTCGATGGCATCGAAAGTCATGGTGTCGCTTACGACAATTGGACTCACATTCATCTCCCCATCGATGCTCGCATAAATGGTATCGGTAACGAGCTGTGCGTCTAACGAGCTGTAGGCGGTGGTACTTTGACGACCGGCCAACACGCGAGCGCTGTGGCTTATAGGTGCGCCATTGTTGTCGCTCACGGCCCAGTCTCCGAAGCCCAAATTTGTTTGGCTGATGGCCAATTTTCCGTTGGGTTGCTCGTAACGAACATATACTCCTTCATAAGGTTCCCATCCGAAGTTTGCGTAGCTCGCTGAATCAGATGGATCCAAAATAGTAGGGGTTACGGTGCCCAAGTTTCCAGTCATATTTGAAGAGGTCACGTTCAATCTGGTCATGCCGTAATATTCTTCCACTACACCAGTTACTTCGACTTCTTCGTTGCGGTAGTAAGTGTTCAGGCCGATTCCCACACACCAGATGCCGCTCCATTCAGAACCGGTTTCATCTTGAATGTAGAGGTAGCCGAGGTCGCCAATTTTAGTTGACGAGGTCACGATCCCCTTTACAGTCACTTCCTGTCCTGCTAATGGGCTGCTGCCGTTCGGGTTAAGGGTAAACTGAATGTCGTACACCATCATGCCGTTGTCGCGAACGGTGTAGAACTCCACGTTCGGCGTTGTTTGTGCGGTTGGTTTTACAGGCCACCAGCTTTCGTTGCCGTCATTGTCGGCAGCGTAGATGTAGTAACGCACGGTTTTTCCATCCGCCTGGGCAGGGATTTCGTACACGTATTCGTCCGTAGTTCCTGGGCTCAATGGCAACGTGTACACCGGCATGTTTAAGATGCTTACAGTATCGTCTGCGCTCCATGCGATGGCTACTGAATCCACGGTACCGTCGTAGTCGGTGATGTTCATGATGAGTTCTACATCTTGGTTAGAGGTAGGAACGGCCGGGTCGCGCTCGAAGTTGGCGATGTATGGAGGCGCGTAGCCAATGTCGTAGTGGGTGCTATCGAACGGGTTGATTTCGTAGCCACGACCGTTGTCCCCGGTACAGCCGTTTGCATCGTGGCGAACCACACCACTGAGGCTATTAAAGAAGGTTCCAGGTACTGGAGGCACGAAAGAACCTTGTGTTTGTGGAGATTGTGGGTTAACCGTGCTGTATGAGGATAGCTTTTGCGCCAAGAATCGGTCACTGACGTTGATGGTATTACCATTTGCGTCGGCAACGTTAAAGCTTACGCGGTTTCCAGAGAATGGAATCACGGCAGTCACGGTTACGTTTTCGAGAGTAACGTACGCACCTTCATATTGCTCGCCGGTGGTGAGTTGGTTGACTTGGAGGGCGTCGTTGAGGTCACCAAGGGCTACGGTATCGCTCGTTACCGGGTCTGTAGTGGTACCGACGATGCTGAAGCTGTTCGCATCGACCAAGCTGAGCTGGTTCGATCCGTTGTATTCGCCAACCACACCTTTGATCTCTACAATATCACCTGCCAATACTTGGGTGAAGGTAGAAGGTACTTGAAGCGAGCCATCAGAAGCGGTATACACTCCCATGACTTCAATCCCAGCCCAAGGAGTGCTCTGACCGCCTACGGCAGTATCTTGGATGAAGATGAAGGGACGTAGGCCACCGGTTACCGAGCCCGAAGCCACCTCTGTTGCCCATCCAGGAGTCACCACGACCCCACGGGTGCGAATGGTTTGGCCTAGGTAGGCACTAGTATCATTACAAGCAGCCAAATCTGTGGCGCTCACGTTGTTGATGTTGGTGATACTTACGTATGGAACGGTCTGTGCAGTTGCACCCAATCCGAATACGGTCATCGCCAAAAGGAGTAATCGTGTTTTCATCATTTTACTATTATAAAAGGTTCTGTATATCGTTTTCCAGTGTTTATATCTTCAACATGCAAGAGGTAGGTGCCTCGTGCGATGATTTGGCTTTCTTTTGAGAGTAGGTCCCAAGCATGTTCTCCGCCAGAGAAGGTGTTTTGGCTTGCATCTTCTGCACCAAAGGAGCGGAACCAGCGGATATCTGATCCATCGTAGTCGGGAGTGTGCTCAAAGGTGTCGATGAGGTCTCCAGCGGCAGTGGTAATGGTGATGCGGCAATGTGAGGGGAGGTTCGCAAAGATAATCTTTCGGCTCTCTTCTTGGAAGTTACTTTGCCCTTCCCAACCTGCGCTGAGGTAATAAGGGTTAGGGTAAGCATACGGGCGCTCCTCGCTATTGCTCTCTTTTCCAGGGAAGGCACGGATGACGCTGGCAAGGGCCGAGCTTTCCAACGATTCCAATCCCGTATTTGGGTCGCCTTTATCGAAGGCGGTCACTGCCATACCCGTTTGCCACCCATTAGGCAGTGGGCTTAGGGTGTAGGCAAAGTCGTAGGAGATGCTATCATCTTCGAACGTTTTTGGAGTCGCTAGTTTGATGGCCTCAAATCCATTGTTGAATCCATAGAAGTTTCCGGTGCTGTCGAAAGACGCGATGAGGTTGAGGTCACTGGCCAAATCCGGTGTGCCGAACACATCAAACCCAGTGGAGGTGGCATACAGGTTGAAGCCCTCGAAGTCTCGTTTTTTAGAGATGGGGTCAACGCTATTGACCGAATTTGAGGCCCAATAAATAGTGGATTCTTGGTCGCCGGCTTCTACGCGAGCATACGGAATGCTTGGCGGCGTAGGCAAAATGAATCTGGTGATTTTCCCGTCGCCGTCTTTGTCTTCTCCTTCGTCGAGGATGCCATTGAAGTTGCCATCTTCCCCATTGTAGGTGGTTTGGGCCCAATTTGCTGCTGCCAACAATCCACTGCGCTGTACATCATTGTTGTCGGCATTTGGGTTGCCGTCCTCCATTTTCTTCGCGACCACATAGGCAAAGGCGATGGTGATCTCATCCCCTGGCGCAAAAGAATTAAACGGTCCTGCCGATACAAGGTCCGAACGGTTCCCGCTTTTGTTGAGTTCGTCTTGAAGGTCAACCCCAAGTGTATTCTGACATCCCGGTCCCGTCGGATTGGTCCAACAAGGACTGTGGTTAAACCCGTCCGCCATCTTTAGGTAGCGTTGCTGGTCGGTCGTAGGGAAGAAAAAGGTGCTTTGTCCGCTATTGTTGAAGATCCACGCGTTGTAGTTCACATCAAAGGTGGAATCTGTTTTGGGGTGTCTGAACCCTTGCTTGTCTTCGGCGCCGAGATACACTTGGCCCACATAACTATCGGTAAATCCTACATCACCTGTGGCATCGTAGCAATAGGCGAGGTTCATGCTGTCCACAAATCCATTGCCCCCTTGCGAATAGAAGGTCGCGCCGCCCGCGCCCGCCGGGGTAATATTAATGTTGCGCACCACGGTGTTGTTCCAAAGCCCTATGTAGAGGTCTTCAAAGGTTTGCGTCCCCTCGTTGGTGATGGTGAGGTTGACCAAGGCCATGAAATCCGAAAAGCTGTAATTCCAATTCATGACGCGCATCTCCACCACCAAATCCATGGGGTTGATGTGGTTGTTGATCGGAATAGAGGTACCCGGCACGAGCAAGGTGCTGTCCGAGAAGTAGGACAAGAAATCTTGGTGACTGATGGCGTCTGAATTAAAGTTTGGCGACGTCTTCAGGCTGCTCATCTCCTTCACACCGGGACCGGGGATAGGGTTGAATTCAAAACCGCCGCGACCCGGAGCATATCCCTGAGGCGCATCAAAGGCCGAGGTACTCACGCGAATGACCCCATTTGAGGTTCCGCCGATCCAAATCCCTCCTTCAAACAAGTGCTCAATTCCCGAACCGGCAGGATACTCTAAGGATGGGGTTCCCGTACCGTCCTTATAGCCGCGAAAGGCGTTGCCGAAGGTTCCGGCGTTGGTAGCGGCTAAGCGTATGTTTGCTTGAGAGGTTTGAAATTCTTCAAAGTTCTGACCCTGCACCGTGAATAGGGTGGCCAAAAGCAAGAGGCAGGTATGGAAGAATCTCAATCTCATCGGATGCTAATTCGTGCGGTTTGTGGCCCCTGTGACGTAGTTTTCCAAAGCAGATAAACACCTGGCGCTACATAGGGTAGGGTGGCCTGCAAGTGCTTCGACTTCCAAAGCAATTGGCCGCCGAGGGTAAAAAGCTGCAATTCGTAGCCCTCAGGATTATCGAGGGTGTAGCCTGTAGGCATAGGGTTAGGTAGGGTCCAATTCTCTTCTGTACTCGCCACACCCAAATGCTGTCCTTCGAGATCGAAATCTGCAATAACAGGCAAGTGGTCGCTCAGGGTGTAGAGCGCACTGAGGGTGCTGCTGCCCACGCTATAATTGGTCCCAGAATTCACTGCATTATTAAAATGATTGCCGTCATTGCCCACTACGATATAGGTATTCGGCGAATAGGTCATCTGCGCATCGCCTTCTGTAATGGATTCCGAGCAAAGGATCATATCAAAACGATCGTCAAGCCCGCCTCCTGAATGACAGTTGCCCGAGGTTCTCGTGCTCTGCGTATGCAAGGAGGCATAAGAACTGTTGTTGTGCCAATTCCCAATTGAGGTCGCAGGATCTTCAAAGCGGAAGGTGTTTCCCGCAACCAGATTTTGGAACCCATCCTCATTGCTATGGTAGGTGTTCAAATCCCCCATTAACAAGATATTTTCGTACGAATGGCTATCCACCCAATCGATAATGGCCTCGGCCTCGCGCTCCCGCTCGGCCTCGTCCGAAGTAGTACTCCCGGCCTTAAAGTGCGCGGCGATAACAACAAAGGTGGCCGTATCCGAATTCCCTTGAAGGAGAGCGTCCTTGTAATAGAACCTCACCACATCAATCAATCGCACCAGGTTGCTATTGTTTACATCCTTGGTAATGGTCCAGTGGTTGGTGATGCCAAACACATCATTGCGATAGGCAATGCCATTGACCAATGAGGAGAATCCATTGTGGGTGTGCTGGGCCATGGACCAATGCGTCGTGCTGCCCGTATTGAAGCTGTTATTCAGTAGGTAGGTCAGGTTGTTCGGGTTGCTCCCTATTTCGTTCAGCACCACCAAATCCGGCTCAATGGCTTGGACGATGGTTTCAAGGGCAGCTTCCTTGTTGGAGGAGTTGTTATTGGACCCCGTGCAGTACGAAGTGGTATTGCGGTAGTTCAAAATGTTGTAAGACATGAGACGAACCGTGCGGTCTTGGGCCGCGAGAGTCTGACTTAAAAGGCAGAGTATCAAGAGTATGAGTCGGTTCTTCATTTTTTCTGACAGGAAGGTTAAAGTAACAAAAAAAGCCCGGAGAAATCCGGGCTTTTTAAGATTAAGATTATGTCAATTTAATTCAGCAGTTCTCTGACGATTCCGCTGATGACTTTACCGTCGGCACGACCGGCCATTGCACCAGTGGCTTGACCCATGACCTTGCCCATATCTGCCATTGAACTTGCACCTGTGGCTGCGATGATTTCCGCAACCTTAGCACGGATTTCATCCTCGCTCATCATGGCTGGAAGGTAGCGCTCGATGACTTCGATTTGTGCTTCTTCTGGTTCTGCCAAATCCAACCTGTTTTGCTCGCGGAAGATGGTAGCACTTTCCACGCGCTGCTTGCGCAGCTTGGTCAAGAGCTTGAGCTCATCGGCTTCGGTCATCTCCTTCGCGCCCGCCGCAGTTTTCTCGTTAAGGATTGCAGTCTTAATGGCACGCAATGCCTCAAGGGTAATTTTGTCTTTTGCTTTCATGGCCTCTTTGAGGTCGGCCATAATGGTTGCTTCTAAAGCCATATCAATCTACGTTGTCATGTAAGAATGAATTATTAGTTCTGATATTTCCTTCGGAATCTACTCCGAGGTTAGAAGGCTTCTCACCGCTCTTTTGTTCAAGGTCAACGTCTAATCCTTGACGTTTGTATGCGGGAGTACGTTCTACCTCAGTGAGGTTTTCTTTGAATCTATAACCGAACTTTTGTAATCTGTTCATGCGCTCCTGAATCTTGTTGGGCAATTCTTGAGCGGCGCGCTTGGGCAATTGAGAGATGGGCTGGTCCATGGCTTGTTCCACAGTAGCATCGGCCTCTTCTTCCAATTCTTCCACCACTTCAGAGGCCTTGATCTCAAATTTCAAATCCGGATCCTCCTCCATCGTGCTTATTTCCACAGCATCTACAGAAGCCTCTGGTTGCATGTCGAACTCCGTCGAAGGAAGGGTGAAACTGCTTTCCACAACTTCTAGATCAGCCTTGGCTTTGAGTTCGGGCATGTCGCTAAGGCTCATCTCAAAAGGGTCGTAGTCCCTCTCTTCTGGCGCCTCTTTGTCCTCCACCCTCGGCGTATCTACTTCTTCGATTTCCAATGAAAACCCATCGCCGTCGATGTCGTCGAGGCTAAAGGTGGTTTCTTCTTCTTCTTCAATAGGCGCATCCATAGCCTCTGGCATGGCAGGCGCTGCTTGAGCCTCCACCATTCCGTGGTGGTTTTCGCGAGCTGCAGGTGCTGGCGCATCGAACGGTGTTTCTTCCTCTTCTTGAGTGTCCAATTCCATGCTTACCTCCCCATCATCTTCATCATCCACGAAGGTGAGTTCTATTTCTTCCTCCTCTGGCTCATGTGCAGTAGAGAATAGGTCCCAACCGCCCGCAAGGGTTGGCTCGGCTGCTTCCTCTACTTCTTCTGTTTCTTCAGCAACAGGAAGTTCTTCGAATTCCTCATCTTCCGCTTCTTCCATCACAGGTAAAAAGCTCGCTTCTTCGGCAGAAACAATGCTCTCGTGGGCCTCTTCAGCCTCATCCTCAAGATCCCATTCCAATACGTGTACTGTGGGTTCTTCATCAAGATTAGTGTCCGATTCTATGGTGCCTTCAAAACGCTCTTCGTGATCTTCTTCCGGCATCTGAGGGAATCCCATCATAGGATCTTCCTCTTCCTCGGCGGCCTCCACTTCGAGTTCGTAGTGTGCTATTTCAGGAGTTTCCTCAAGTTCGATTGCAGCCTCCATCTCTGGCGCTTCGTCCATCTCAACCTCGTCCTCTACCTCTGGAGCCTCCTCCATTAGAGGCGCAGGCATGGCCACTTCCTCCTCCTCAGCCTCGCCGAGATCCATCACAATGCGTTCGCTTGTGTCTGCAACAGGAGCTGGAGCTTCTTCGATAATTTCTTGTGCCGTTACTACCTCTTGGGTGTGTACCTGAGATTCCTGCGTATCAAGATCGTATTTCACAACCTCCACTTTATCCGTAGGGAGCACGCGAGTTCCTGTAGGGAATCCCGTCGCGATGATGGTACATGTGATCTTAGACCCTTCTTCTTCCGCAGCGCCAATACCCATGATGACGTTTGCGTTACCGCCGGCTTCACGTTGAATGTGATCCGTGATTTCGCCTATTTCATCAATGGTTACTTCGTGCTCGCCACTTCCTGAGGTGAGTAGGAGCAAGACGTTTTGCGCACCCTTGATCTGGTTGTCATTGAGGAGCGGTGAATCCAGTGCTGCCCCAATGGCAAGCTCTGCACGATTGCTTCCCGTTCCCTCACCGGTTCCAAACAAGGCGCTTCCGCTGTTTTCTAATACCGTCTTTGCATCGCGCAAGTCGATGTTTTGGGTGTAGTGGTTGGTGATGACCTCAGCAATGCCCTTGGCCGCACCGGCCAACACTTCATCCGCTTTCGCAAAAGCATTGCGGAAACCTAGGTCGCCATATACTTGGCGCAGTTTATCGTTGTTGATGACAATCAAGCTATCCACAGCTTCGCGCACGGCCTTGATGCCTTCTTCTGCTTGAGCTTTGCGAATCTTCCCTTCGAAACCGAAAGGAGAGGTCACAATACCTACAGTCAGTATGCCCATATCTCGGGCAGCTTTGGCGATAATAGGAGCAGCACCGGTTCCGGTACCACCGCCCATCCCGGCGGTGATGAAACACATCTTGGTGCCGGTCTCGAGCATGTTTTGAATTTCGCCAATGCTTTCTTCGGCGGCCTGGCGTCCTATTTCTGGATCTGCGCCGGCACCCAAGCCCTCTGTCAACGAAGCACCGAGCTGAACCTTATTGGCCACCGGGCTGTGATAAAGGGCTTGCGCGTCGGTATTGCAGACCATGAAATCTACACCGTTCACGCCAACATTCTTCATGTGGTTCACCGCATTGGATCCACCGCCGCCTACTCCGATGACCTTTATCACAGAGCTGCGGTTTTTGGGGAGGTTGAATTGCAATCCGTCGTCCATCATATTATTCTACGTCTTCGTCGTTTTCTAACCAATCTTTAATGTTTGTGATAAAGCCTTTCCAGAAAGGATCCTTACGCGGAGGTGCCATTGTACTTCCGGTTTGCGTGGGAGATCCTTCCTCTTCTTGTACTTCTGAGGCTTCTGCCTCGGCCTCCACAATAGGGGTATCTGTTTCGGTGGGATCGTATGCCATGGTATGCGTCGTCGTTTCCAAAGCCATAGAGAGCAAACCGATAGAGGTGGCATACACTGGGCTGGCCAATTCTTTGGCGTACCCGCTGGCCAAATGCTCGTTTGGATATCCTATACGAGTAGGCATTCCGGTGAGGTATTCGACTAATTGGCTCATGTGTTTTAATTGGGACCCACCCCCAGTCAACACAATTCCTGCAATCAAGCGCTTGCGCGGGTCGTTCTGCTGGTAGTTGCGTATCTCAGCAATGACGCTCTCCATAATTTCGCGCACACGCGCGTTGATGATCTTGGACAGGGTTTTCAAGCTGATTTCCTTTGGTGGTCTTCCACGAAGCCCTGGAATGCTCACTATTTCGTTCTCTTTATTTTCTCCGGGCCACGCGGAACCAAATTTTACTTTGAGGGTCTCGGCCTGTTTTTCAATAATCTCACAGCCCTCCTTGATATCCTCGGTAATGACTTTACCTCCGAACGGAATGACGGCTGTATGTCGAATGATGCTGTCCTTGAAAATGGCAATATCTGTCGTACCACCACCGATGTCGACGAGTACCACACCGGCGTCTTTTTCTTCTTCTGCCAATACAGCGGCAGAAGAGGCTAGGGGCTCGAGGGTGATATCACCCACTTTCAGTTCGCTCTGCTCGACACAGCGCGCAATGTTCTTGATGGAAGCAATTTGTCCAACGACAATGTGGAAGTTTGCTTCCAAGCGCGAGCCGTACATCCCTTGCGGGTTGATGATGTTACTATCTCCATCTACCCTGTATTCTTGCGGAAGGGCATGTAGGATTTGCTCCCCAGGCATCATGACTAGGTTGTGCACGTTTTTGGCCAATTTGTCCAGATCCGTCACATCAATAATGGCCTCAGCATCCTCACGCATGATGTAGTCGCTGTGCTGCATCGAACGGATGTGCTGTCCGGCGATACCCACCATAACTTCGGTAATCTTGAGTCCAGAGTTTTCCTCCGCCATTTTCACAGCCGCTTGAATACTCTCAATGGTCAATGTAATGTTGGCGACAACACCTCGTTGCACGCCTAAGCTCTTGCTCTTTCCGATGCCAAGAACTTCTATTTTTCTATGCTCGTTCATGCGGCCGACGACGGCCACAATTTTGGTGGTACCGATGTCTAGTCCAACGGCAAGTGGGGCTTGTTGTGTCATTGTACGGTGGTAACTACTTGGTTTTTATATCGCAAATCGAAATGGCTTACAGTAGCCAGTTCTTCTTCGCTTTTTGCAGCGTAGAATGCGGCTAACTTTTCAAGATCATTCGCCAATCGTTTGTCTCTATTGGTTGTAATTTGATGTTCGGCTCCCCGAGGGGTGATGATGATGGCATCGTGTTCAAAATGAACTTGAGCAATGTTTGACAAGCTATGGCATGAAGAACCTTCGATAATATCAAGAGTTTGGGCAGATTGCGCCGCTTCAGTACTATCCTTTAATCCGGTGCAAATAGGAAGGTCAATCTGTGCAAATTTTGGGGCTGGCAACACAGCTCCTTCTTGAGTAAGAAGGTATTTGGACTGCTCCATGTAAATTTTGGCTCTCGCCTGCGTTGCTCGCAATTCCACGATCAATGTGCTGTTTAAATTCCAATATACTTGTGCTTCGGCCACGTACGGCAGGCTTTCTAAAGAGGTTTCTAACAAATGTAAATCCATACTTAATGCTGCACTATCAGGTTGCGTCGAAAGGAAATCTGAGACCATTTCTTCCGCCACTTTTTCCTGTATAACATACTGGTTTTCAGAGTATTCAAAATTAATTTCTACGTTTTCAATAGACCATTGATTAGTACTAAATTGGGCCCAGATGAATACACAAATGATAAGCCCGATCCCAAGCACCATTCCAATACGCTGAAATATTCTCAATTTTCTCATGCGAATTCGACTTTAACTTTTGGTACAAGATCACCGATATCCCCTGCCCCAACCATTAACACTACTCCGGCTTGCACAGCCTTGATAGCTGTAATGAGCGACGCTTTTTCCACCACTCGAGCCTTGCTCATTTTAGCCGCGAGGGCTTCAGAGGATATGCCTTCAATAGGCAATTCTCTAGCAGGATAAATAGGCAGCAACAGGACTTGATCGGCGCGGTCTAACGCTTTGGCAAATCCTTCCATGAAATCGCGCGTTCTACTGAACAGGTGCGGCTGGAAACAAACGCAAATCTTTTCGTTCGGATATAGTGCTTGTACACTTCCGATAAGCGCATTGATCTCAGTGGGGTGATGGGCATAATCTTCAATGAGGGTAATAGGCTGGTGCAAATGGTACTCGAACCGGCGTCGGATTCCTGCAAAGCTTTGAATAGCATCACAAATAGTTCCTACAGGAACGCCTGCAAAATGTGCCAAGGAGGCTGCCAAAACAGCGTTCGATACGTTGTGATGACCCGGCATGTGTAGTGCAGTTTGCACAGATTCCCCGGCAAGGTGAAGGGTGAAGTGGAATACACCGTTTTCAGGCTGGATATTACTTGCCCAAGCATGGCTTCCGGCAGTGCCTACGGCGGTGGTGTTTTCCAATTCAGTTGGGGTGAAAACTGCAGAAGTAACTTGATTTATAAACGCACCGAAAGCTTCCTCTAAAATATCTTCATGTCCATAAATATCTAAGTGATCTGCATCGATGGTGGTAATGCCCGCAGCTTCAGGCTGTAGGTGCAAGAAGGAGCGGTCGAACTCGTCGGCTTCTACCACTACCCAAGGGCCATTGCCATGCCTGTAATTCGTTTTGGTGCCGGACATGACGCCTCCAATAAAGGCCGTGGGGTCTTGGCCGGCCTCTGCGAGGATGTGGGTAAGCAAGGCGGACGTACTGGTTTTTCCATGGGTTCCTGCTACCGCCAAACACCGCTTTTCATTGGCAATTCCTGCTAACGCTTCCGCGCGCTTGATGGGCGCGAAGGAGCTAAAGAAGGACATCCAAGCATTAGATGCTGGAATGGCTGGTGTAAATACTACAGTGGTTTCCAGGGGTGCCCATCCGGGGTAGCTATTTGTGTTTTCCTCGTAGGTAATGATAGCGCCTTCGGATTCCAGTAGCTCGGTGAGTTCAGTGCGTACCTTATCATAGCCAAAAACGGGTTTGCCTTGGTGCAAGCAATGTCGCGCAAGTGCGCTCATACCTATGCCGCCAATGCCAATGAACACCATATGTGAGTTCAGAGTTTTCATTTCATTAAAGCCGTGATGTGGTCGACAATATCTTCTGTAGCACGGGGTAGGGCCAATTTTTGTATGTTCTCGCCTAGTCTATCACGGCGAGCTTTATTTTTTGCCAAGGCGGCTAGTTCTATTTCAAAGCGCTCCATCAATTCCTTTTCAGGTATCAATACTGCTGCACCTTTGTCACTTAAGGCCCTCGCATTGTGTGTTTGATGGTCTTCTGCCACATTAGGGCTTGGGATGAGTATGCTAGCCTTTCCTACAAGGCATAACTCGCTTAAGGTCCCTGCCCCCGCACGGCTTACTATAGCATCAGCCGCAGAGTAGGCTGTAGCCATATCATCTATGAATGCCTGAATATATGTTTGTGAGGTGGCCATGGGTGCGTATTCCTCTTCATAGAGCTTTCCGCATTGCCAAAGGATTTGCCAGCCCTGGGCGTTGAGGGCCGTCATACTGGCCGCCATTTGAACATTTATAGCACGTGCCCCGAGGCTGCCGCCAAGAACTAAAAGCACCTTTTTATGAGGATCAAAACCAAGCGATTTCTTGCTCTCCACCGAGTCCGGAAGCGTATTGGTAAAAGCTTTGCGAATTGGGTTTCCTGTCAAACGGACTTTTCCAGCAGGAAAAAACCGCTCTGCATTTTTATATGCTGTACATATTAATGAAGCCTTAGCACCAAGTCTAATGTTGGTGATGCCAGCATAGGAATTTTGTTCCTGAACTAGGGTTGGAATTCCCATGCGCTGAGCCATAAACAAGGCAGGCCCGCTAGCGTATCCACCGGTGCCAATGACTACGCTTGGCTTGAGTTTTCTGATGATAGAGCGGCATCGCCACAAGGCATAAATTAGCTTGAAGGGTACGTTCCAGCTCTTCCATGGTTTTTGACGATTGATACCAGCAATAGGGACACCAAGGATGGGAAATCCAGCTTTTGGGACTCGGTCCATTTCCATTTTACCACTGGCGCCTATGAATTGGATTTTCGCCTCTGGATAACGTTGTTGTAATTCCAAGGCAATACTAAGTGCGGGGAAAATATGTCCCCCGGTTCCGCCACCGCTTATGATGAAGGTTTTGCTCATGCGTTCAGTGGAGTTATGGGTTCATTCTCTTCTAATTCTTGAGCGTTCTCTCCGATAATTTTTTCGACATCAGTATGGCTCACACTTAAAATGATACCTAAAGCTATACAGGTCATCCAGATAGAAGATCCTCCTGCGCTCAAGAATGGGAGAGTTTGACCAGTTACGGGCATTAAATCTGTTGCCACGCTCATGTTAACTAGGGTCTGAAGTATCATTCCGGAGGCGGCAGCAAGGACGAGTAGTGTCCCAAATTTGGTATGTGCTTTCCTTGCAATGCGCACCATCCTTCGAAACAGTGCCAAATAAATTAATATGACTGCACTCGCTCCAAAAAGTCCGTACTCTTCTGTGATGATGGCGAATACAAAATCACTATTGCTTTGGGGGAGGAAATTTTTCTGTACACTTTTCCCGGGTCCTTTTCCAAAAATCTGCCCTTCAGCGATGGCCATTTTGGCTAAATCTGTCTGATATGAAGCATCATCATCAACTTCATCACTAAAGAAATTGACAATGCGTGCTTCCCAAGTACCTACACGATTGGAAATATTTGGAAATGCCATTACGAGTAGTATAAACAACCCTAATCCGGCTATGGCAATCCCCACAGTCTTACCCAAATTTTTTAAAGGAACACCAGCCACAAACATTAATATGAATGCCATGAGAAAAATAATGGCTGTGGTTGAAAAATCTGCGGGCAGAATAAAGGCTAATGTGCCCGCGATAGCACCTAATGGCCAGTAAAGACTTTTAAACGGCACTAAATCTCTAGGTATTGAGAACCATCGGGCCAACCAAACGAGCAGGGCTAACGAAGCAAAAGCCGATGTTTGAAAGGTAAAGCCTAATAGGGGTATACGCACCCATCTCGATGCATTAGCACCTCCCATTTCCTTGCCTTGTGCTAACGTGATGATAAGCATGAAAATGGCAATAGGTAGGATGACGACTGAAAGCTTGCCAATTATTCTAAAGTTCAATCGATGTACGGCATACATTAATACCCCTCCTAAGACTAAGTGAATCAGGTGTTTGGTCAAGAAATTAAAAGTATTTCCTCCGCTATATTTATAGGCAAGTGAACTACTAGCGCTATATATAGGCAAGAAGCTGATGACCATCAATAGAAGAATTAACCCCCATAGATAGCGATCGCCTTTTAGATATTTCTGAACTTTACTCACTTTTGTGGTCTTTTACAGATTGCGAATGGCGTTCTTGAATTGGCGGCCTCGGTCCTCGAAATTTTCGAACAAATCGAAGGATGCACAGCATGGGCTCAATAAAACCACATCACCTTTCTCTGCCAAGCGCGATGCTTTTCGAACTGCTTTTTCCATGGAATCTGTATCCACAATTTCAACGACGCCCTCGAAGGCTTCGATAATTTTGTTATTGTCTGTGCCGAGGGCAACAATAGCCTTTACTTTGTTTTGTACTAAGGACATCAACTCGCTGTAGTCGTTGCCTTTATCAACCCCTCCGACGATCCATACGACGGGCTTGCTCTGGCATTCGAGGGCGTAGTAGGTGGCATTAACGTTGGTCGCCTTGCTATCGTTAATGTATTCAACTCCACTGATGTTAAGTACGTTTTCCAAACGGTGTTCTAGGGCGTCGAATGAAGCCAATTTCGTTCGGATAGTTTCCTTGCGGATGTTCATTAATTTGCTGCCTAGTCCTGCAGCCATACTGTTGTACATGTTGTGTTTGCCTTGTAGGGCCAATTCTTCAATTGTCATTGCTTCGTTGTTTATAGTTATTTCTATGGTGTTGTTCAATCTTTTTGCTTTACGGAACTCGCTTCCGTTTTCTTGAATACCGAAGGCGATCATGTGTGGGAGTACCCCTTTTTTGAAGTAGGGTGCGAGGTATGCCATGGTGATGGGATCGTCGTCGCAGAAGAGGAAGAATCCTTCTTTTTTGGTGTATTCGAGCATCTGTAACTTGCTCGCAGCGTATTCATCAATACTGTAATTGTAGCGGTCGAGGTGGTCGGGGGTGATGTTGGTGAGGATGCCTATAGTTGGAGCCAGGTGTCGTGCATCGTCTAATTGGAAACTACTTACCTCTAATACGATGACCTCAGGATCTCCGATATTCGTTTCCATGCGCTGCGCTAGAGCACGACCCAAACTCAAACCGATATTGCCTGCCAAAACACTATCCTTCTCGCCACTGATGATGTGGTGGCAGAGGGTCGCCGTAGTGGTTTTACCATTGCTACCGGTCACGGCAACAATCGGCGCCGCTGTGTATAGCGTTGCCCAGTCCACTTCTCCCATCAAGGGAAGTCCCGCGGCCTTCACCGCCTGTACGACCGGAGTTGTGTGCTTGATTCCGGGACTCTTGATCACCCCGTCGGTGGCTAAGATGCGCTCCAGGGTATGTCCGCCTTCCTCGTATTCCACGCCCCACTGTTCAAGCAATGCCTTGTCGGAAGCGCTCAAGTTGCCGTACTCGCTTAGGAAAGCGCGCACGCCTACACGGGCGGCCAGCTGCGCTGCGCCCATGCCGCTTTCGCCGGCTCCAAGAATGGCAATATGTCCGTAGGTGTGGTTCAAGTGTTATCGAAGTTTGAGGGTGGCGATGGC
>Ga0255757_10001348_pt1 | contig 23950 bp, 27 predicted proteins | sample 071ome_27_FD_179957 | JGI IMG/M metagenome (GOLD analysis project Ga0255757, IMG submission 179957) | Coastal salt marsh microbial communities from the Groves Creek Marsh, Skidaway Island, Georgia - 071409AT metaG (version 2) | ecosystem: Environmental > Aquatic > Marine > Intertidal zone >...
AAATTGAGAATGAAGACGAATTAGAAGAAAGGGGCTATACTCAAGAAGAAATTGAAGAAATTGGTGATGAACTAAATAATGTTTATGATAAGGATTATGTTCTTGAAGACTTGAGGGATAATCACTTGGATGGTATAAATGGCGACATTACCTTAGCAGGGCATTCCGTTTATTTGAAAAGCCGTGATGAAATGGTAGATGATATTTATGCAAGCGTCTATTACACAACGGATATAGGAGGTTGGCATGATATTGACACCAAAAATGCTGAAACCTTTGAAGCAAGAACATATCGGAAATCCCAAGACCGTTCAAACCGCTTTGTTAGAAGACCCGATGGGAAACACAATCCCGGTCATTTGAGAGGTTATGACCGTTCTCCGAGAGGAACACCCGATTCAAAATTAGATATTCATTCAAGGGATAGGGCAAATACAAAAGTTAATGCAAACATTAAAGGAAAAGAAGATTTAAGGGATTCAATCAAGTTTGAAGCAAATGCAAAAAGTGGTGATAAAGTATATATCATTACAAGGCGTTGTGAAGATTATTCCGCATACCGTGAATTAGATTTAGCGGTATTCAGTTCTTTAACAGAAGCCCGAAAGAAATTTAATTTCTTATTTAAGGAAGAAAAAGAAAACTATTATGCTGATGAAACAATTGCTGATGCTAAGGCTTACATGAGGTGGGGAGAGGTAGGTTGGGGTATTGAATCCTTTATGGCTGATGATATGCTTTATGAATTAAGAGAGCAAACAATCGGCAACAATGCTATGTCGGGTTTTTATTTTGATGCAGAAAGTCATGGAAAAATGAATTGGACTCTTAACTATGACGATTACCCTAATTGTTGTCCCTTTCACCAAAAATATACTGATGTAATGTCTAATTCAATGCCTTGTGGTGATGTTTTATGGGGTCAAGGTTTTAGCGTAGACATTGAAGGAACGCAATATGATATTTGGGGGCATGAAGTTAATGACTGATTTTGAAGAGTTAATGACTTTCAATGCAGAAAGTAGTGAAGATTACGGAGATGGAGGCACACCTGTTTCAATGGATTCCGTAGAAACGATGGAAAGTGCGGTTTCTTATCACATGATGGATAGTGCAAATGACAATTCCGCCCAAAATTTAGAATCATTAGGTAGCGAAACGACCCCATCAATTGCGAATGAAGGTGATTCAATGGAGGAAACATTAAATAATCCTTTACCTTCGCCACCCCCTGTTGAGCCTTCGCCTCAACCTCCGATGGGAACACCCACAAGTGAGAATGTGTCGGTTGATTTGGAAAGTTATATGGCTTCACATTCCGAAGACTACACCGATGTAGCCTCTATGAACCTTGCTGATTATGAGGATTGGTTATTTAATTCCGAGTCCGAAGCGGGTGAAGTAGCCGTTGCCCGTATTGTTTCTAATTTTAAGGCAAGTGGATATGAAGTTAAACCTTCTTATGCGGCGGTTGCGGGTGCTACATGGAGTCGGATTAACTATGCGGGTGAGGAACACTTAGATGCTTTGAAAAGAGTAGAACGGGCTTCGGTTGCTGAATTACAACCCTTAGTCGTTGAAATTGAAAGTGAAGGTATGAAATCCCTTGTTGATAAAATTAGGAAGGCTGAAAGTTTCACGGAGGATTACCGAGCAGAAATCATTTCGGAAATTAGGGAACAAATGAGAGCAGAACAAGAAACCTTAGAATCCGAGCAAGAAACCTCTCGTTTTGAAGCAATTCAAAAGATGAAAGATTACACTACACCTATTGCGGTGGGTGGTGCAACAATTTTAGGAATTGCGTTAATGAAACTTCTTAGGTGATTCTTTAGATAACTAAACGGATAATGTGATATTATGAACCTTGACTTAGCGATTCAAAATCAAGTCTTGAACCGTTCTCCTATGGAAACGGCTATGTATGGTGTCGCTTCTAATTTAGGTGACGGGCATTACAGATTGAATGCTTACAAAGAAAGTGAGGATATTGCGGAGTCTTTGATGGGGAATGCCGTTGCTACATATACTCCAAGTTCTATTGAAGTTCGCCCACCTGTTGAACCTCAAGGTGAAGCAAAGCCTAAGAATTCATTTACAGAATCCGTTGGCGTAAATTATAGTGTTTCTTATGAGGCAGGTAGCAATTCATGGAGTCTTAACAAAATGACCCCTGCAAGTGGTATTAAAGGTTTTTGGTCTAAATTGACAGGTAATGGAGAAATGACTCCTACGCCGTTGATTACAAAATCGGGTGCTAATTCTCTCCATAGATTTTTGACTACTGTTGAAAATACTGACCTTCCCGATGATTTGAAGGCTTCAATTGCTCAAGTTTGTTTGAAAAATACTGATAATACAGGGATTTCCGAGTATGTAGGCGGTCATGTAATCGTTTCCGACATTGATAATCCTATGTATTCCGATATTATTTATGAAGACCCCGTAGAAATTCTCGCTTCGGAATATGTCAAACCTAAAGTATTAACAGGTTATGCCCCCGTAAGAAACGAAATTGGTGATGCTCAAGGCTCTAAAGTGTTGCCCCAAACGCATATTCCTTCACAACAAGTCCCGATTCATTCACATAATTTGAGTCCATTTTGAATAGAAGGTATTAGATAGCGAAAGAACATAAAAGCAAATAACACAGGTGATAAAAAATGTCCGATGTAATTAGTAAGACCACAAGCACCGTCAAAGATACTTTAGACGATGTATTGGATGTCGCAAAGTCAATTCCCGAAAATGCAAGAACTACCTTAACTACTAAAGAAGGTGGTATGAGCCTCGTCTACGCCGCAGGTGGTGTCGTCTTTGGCGGTTTGGTTTCGGGCATTCTAATGAAGATTCCTTTCAGTATGCTACCTGCGGGTCGTGTTTTGAGAACTCTTACTACTCTCGGAGTCGGTGCAGGTATTTTCACATACGGAAGAAAGAATGCGGGCGACTTCGGAACTGCTATGGTTATCGGTGGCGGAACGATGGCGGTTGTTGGATTGGGTCAAGTCCTCGCTATGACAGGTCTATTTCCCGGAGTAAGCAACCTACTTATGTCTGCGGAAGAATCCCTTGACGGATATACAACAATGGATTCAGTAACCGTTGATGATACTTCTTACCAACCTGCACAAAATTACGGTGCTGAAACAGAAGGTGAATCCCCTCAAGTCCAAATCGCTTCTTCAATGGAGGCAGACCCAATGGATTCGGTTCGTGAAGAAGCCGCTATGGGTCATGGTGTGACTCAATGGTTCGGTAGTGAACATTCATCCTCCGCTTCACCACTTTTTCGTAAAGCCCCATCCATGAAAGCATTTAACGCTTCTACGGATGTGGGCGGCAACAGAACAACAACAGGTGATGATTCAATGGCGAATGTAATTGGTGGTGCATCCATGAAAGATGTTCCCGCCACTACAACAACCGCTTATGATGTTTCTTTAGAAATGGATACTACCCCTACACACACTAAAGAGGTAGGCGGTGTTCAAGACGCATTTAATACTTATGTTCTCCCATCTTATCAACACGCTTCTGCGGGTGATTCGGGGAGAGGCGTAACTGAATGGTATGCAGAATCCAACCAAACAGGCTTCATTGGTCGCTTTATGGCGGGTGCTGAAGGACACGGTGCGGTAATCGGACAATAAACAAAAAAGAAAAGGTGAAAAATATGAATATGAATGCTTTAACAAATTGGACTAATACTGATACAGGAAAAATCGTTGTTGGGGTTTCCGTTTTGGGACTCGGACTCGGTTATTTCGGATATGGTATGGGTCTTGAAAATATGCTCGGCGGAAATGTAGGAAAGGTAATGGGTGCAGTAGGTGTCCTTGTAGGTGCTTCAACCCTCTACAACCGCTTTATGTGAAGGTGATGAAAAATGATTAAGAATATTTGTAATACTGTTGCTGACAAAAGAATGCTTTGTGCCGTTTTGACTACCGTTGGTGGTTTGCACATGGCTTTGACTGAATCTCAACCCGTTCTCGGAATGCTTGACCTTCCTTCTGTTGGTTGGTTCTCCGTTCAACACACTTTGGGTCTTGCCCTCGTTGTTTGTGGTGGATGTTGCGTAGTCGCTTGTATGTGAAGGTGAAGAAAAATGGATATTAAGGGAATGCTTTTAAACAAGAATACAATTGGCGGTTCGTTAGTATTGGTTGGTGTAGCCACAGTCTTTGGTGCAAACTTCCGAATTATGAACCGTGTTTGGTTTTCCCTGCCTGTTTTGGGCGACATTACTTTGATGAGAGTTATGGGTGGTATTACTACTTTGCTCGGTGTCGCAGTATTAACAGGTATTGACCCACTTTCGCTTGAAAATGAGGTATGAGTATAGAAGGCTTTAGATAGTCAAAAATCTAATGAAAGAATAGTCCACAAGGATAACAAAAAAAAGGTGAAAAATTATGTCAATGAGAAGTCAAGTGTATGAATGGGCGAATCTCGCACCAAGCGGTTCAACCTCAAGTCTGCGAAGAGGAACAAACGATATTCCCGTCTATGTCGGGGCAAATCGTGAATACGATGTTTTCATCGGCGGTATCGGTAACAACATTACCAAACCTGCCGAAACTACTGCAACACAATTCATCGTTATTGAAGATATTGCTTCCACCCCTTATCTCGGTGGTGCAGTTCAAATCCGTATCAACACAACCGATTACTTCCAAAACCCTGATGTAACCGACCAAGCAGGTATTCCCGGTCTTGCATCACCTTACCCAAGAGGAAGTGCATCAACCGTTGCGGGAACAAGTGCAGGGGACAACCTTTTGAAGTCCTTTGACCTTTACCCCGATGTCTATGTCCTTCCCGGTCAAGTTTTCCAAATCCTCTTCTCTTTGAGAAGTGCAACAGACGGTTCAGCAACAGAAGTGGTTGCCTGTTTCTGCAAATACACTTTGTATGACGGACCCGATGCTCTTATCGCCAACAAACTTCTTGAATTAGGTGTAACCATCAACCCAAACAATGTGGATTGGTATAAGCGAACCCTAATTGAGCAACAAACCCGAAGTCGTGTCGCCGCACAAGCAAACGGAGGTTCTGCTTGATTCGGCTCACGCTGAAACACAAAACAATTTGAGGTGAAAAATTATGTCAATGAGAAGTCAAGTATATGAATGGACAGGTAGCAGAACAGACGGTAGCGGAACCGCCCTTTCCGCCACCGAAGCAGGTAAGAGAGTCAGCGTTTTCATCGGTGGCTACGGTAACAACATTACCAAACCTGCTGAAACCACCGCAACACAATTCGTGGTCATTGAGGATATTGCAGTATCTCCTTCTGCTTTCAATGTCGCCCACGCAACCGCCGCATATCGTGGTCTAACCACCGCAAACGGTGTAAGCGGTCCTCGTGCGTATGTTCAAGTAAGAATCAACACAACCGATTACTTCCTTGACCCCGACAATGTAGGCAACGACGGTATTCCCGGTTCAGCAAGTCCTTACCCACGAAGCATCAATTTCCAACCATGTTTCAACCTTTACCCCGATGTCTATGTGCTTCCCGGTCAAGTGTTTGATGTTTTGGTGACCTTCTTCAACTCCGCCGCATACGCAGAAATGAAGTGCTTTACCAAATACACCCTCTATGACGGACCCGATGCCCTCATCGCTAACAAACTGTTGGAGATGGGTATTTCAATCAACCCCGGAAATGTAGATTGGTATAAGCGAACCCTTATCCAAAGCCAATCCGCACCTGCACCAACCGCTTGAAAACGGTAAAGTGCTTGATTGAAGGATTCCGTTAAGGGATTTTTGCTTGAAGCAACCCATCCGTAGCCGACAGGCTATCAAAAATCGGGTGGGAAATTGCTGAAATCAAAGATTCATGGGGCTAATGTTTAAATACTGTGGCTCTATCGGTGTCAATAATGAAACGAAGAGTCTTGATTCCCTCATCCCCAAGTGAAGATACTTACCGTTGGGATTTCTTATCCTCTAAAGACCCCGAATTTTGCGTAGTCTATACAAAAGCCCCTTATGGAGAAATCCGTGAAGTGAGCAATAAGGTAATTCATGCGGATATTGATATTTACAAAGACGACATTCAACAGTCAATCAATAATTTTTTTGCGAATGAAGGTTTTGATATTGTCAAGCGAATGGAGAACGAATGGTTTCAACGATTTATGAATTGGGTTTGTGATACGGATAATTCACAAATAACCGTTGAGTTTTCATTTGAACCTGTCAGCACGATTTCAAATAATCAAAATGATATGGATTCTTATTATGAAAAGTATAAAGAAATGCCCTGCTATGCTCTCAAAGACCTAAGAAGCCTCGTTGAAAATCCAATAGAGAATATTCTTTATGAATTGATGGATGAGGATAAAGAACCTTTCAAAGACCTCTATTCATGGCGGGAATCAAAAAATATTGGTAGTGAAATTGTTGATTGGGCTTATAGAATTATCACGGATTACTTTAGAATAGTAAAAAATAATCAAAGTTACCTCCATCAAGAAATAAATGAGAAAACGGTTTATCAATTCCCTAAGACTGATGTTATTTACAAAATTACAATGACGCTATCCGTTGATAACATTTAGATAAGACCACCCCTAATTATTCATTAGGAAGGGTTTCATTTGTTTGATATTATCATACCTATTTTTCGGATTTCCGAAGAGTTTTTGGTTCGGGCATTAGACTCCGTAAAGAATCAAAGTTATACTCAAGGAATTGAAGTCTTTGTTATTGACGGCACACCCGAAAAATACAAGGAATATGATACTCAATCCTTAGTTAATTCATACGGTTTCAATTATTTGGTTCAAGAGCCGACCTATAAGTTAGTAGGCGGTGCAAGAAATCAAGGAGTCAATGCAGGTAATAATCCATACCTCGCTTTCTTAGATGGTGATGATTATTGGTATCAAAGTTATTTAGAAGAAATGAAAATATCAATTGAAGAATCCGATGAAAAAGTAAAGGTTTGGTCTTGTGCTTTGGATTGTGAGTTTCCTGTATATTCTTCCTCAACAGGTATGCACAAAATAAACCGTGTCTATGGCTACTACCCCGAATACTTGTCCGTATTAGAAACGCACCCACACTTCGCTTATTATTTCTTGATGGGACACCCCCCTGCCCCGACAGGCACTATCATAGAGAGGAATGTGTTTATTGAAAACAACGGCTATGATGAAGAGTTAGGTATCATAGAAGACACCGAATTATTGTTAAGAATTGTTGGCGACCCAAGAAAAAAGAATGTTGAAGAAATAAATCATTATTCTTTCATTCATTATGTTGGTGGCTATCATTACATCGGTCAAGAAAACACAACGAATCGGGGAATGCAAAGTGGAGTAAGCGAATTAGATTGCGATATTTATACTTATTTTGAAGAAAATGGGCGAAAATTCCGTAATCGTCACCCACGCCCTACTGCTGAAGAAGTCTTGAAAGAAGGGTTGCCCGAAGGATTTTTAGAATCAACGGAGGGAGTTATGCGTGAAAGAGTATTGACTTAAATACCCGTTTTGTTTTTCATATAACCTTTAGATAAGCCTTAGTGCAATAATAAATTATGCCCGACATTGATATTGAAACGCCAATCGGAAAGGTAGTAATTCCTTTTAATGAAGAAATGGTTCTTGAATTGGTTCGCAAAATCAATAAGGTTCAAGCAGGGGCAGAAAACACTTTAGAAGACAATGAATATTTAGAATTTTTAGAAGCCAATGACTTAGAAGATTTAGATGAGGAATGGCTTTTTTGGGAGGATACTAAAGTCCCTGTGATGCTTCACGATTTCAACAATTGGTTGCCTTTGCATTTTGATATTACAACAAAAGCCTACATGAATAGAGGTGAAAAAATCACCAACATTACGCATCAAAAGTTTGATTATCCACACGGAAAAGAAAAGTTTCCTACACGGTGTTCATATTTCTTAACTCATAAAGAAACAGGTGCAAAATATGTTTGGAGGGTAAGTCCTCTTGATGGAGTCCATATTGAGTCGTGTTTATACACAAACATGAATGACGAATCAACCAATCTTGACGATGTAAAGAGTTCGTTATCGGATTTTGTTAAGACGCAAGGTATTTTGAAAAATAATGTTTTTGATGCAAAATATCAATTTTTGAAGAAGCCGACCACTACTTTTGATGATGTAGTTTTATCGGATGAGCAAACAGAAATTCTTCAAAGGAACATTGTGAAATACATTAAAAATCTGTCATTTTATGAAGAAAGAGGCTTACCTACAAGTCGTGGGGCTTTAATTGTGGGTCCGCCGGGAACGGGTAAGACCTTGACTTGTGAAGCAATTATTAACGAATTAGAAGCCACTATTATTTACATTACTGCGGAAGATATTTATGAGCAAGGAACAATTGAAAATCTGTATAAATTAGCCAACGGATTGTCCCCATCAGTAGTCATTGTTGAAGACATTGATACGCTCGGTGGTTTAGACCGAAGGGAAACGGGCAACCATCCTTTGCTCGGAGAATTTTTGAATTGTTTGAATGGCGTTGAAAGAAATGAAGGCGTTATTACTATTGCGACAACGAATTATCCCGAACATTTAGACAAAGCATTGACAAGAGCAGGTCGCTTTGATGTAAAATTGGACTTTGGTTTGCCCGATGACAAATTAAGAACCCATATTATTGAAAAGTATTTGTCAAGCCACAAAACCGATAAAAAAATCAATCTAAAAGAAATTGTGAAGAGAACCGAAGGCTTTTCGGGTGCATTCTTGAAAGAAATTGTAACTCTTGCTACTATTGAAGCATTTGAAGAAAATGGCTACAATTCGGAAACAAAAATCATGCAAAAGCATTTGAATTCAGCCTTAGAAAGCCTCATCAAAAACCGTGATGATTATATCATTCAAAAAGGCTCTCAATCCACACCCAATCAATTGTATGGTTGAATGAATGTGATTCTTTAGATAACTAAACCAACAACAACACTTTGTATAGGTGTTCGTCATGGCTACAAGAGGCAGAAAACCAAAAGCAAAAGAAGTCAAAGAGTTTTACATTAACAACGAGCCTACTTTTAACAAGGCTTGGCAAAAGAAAACCAATGTGTTTTCATCAACCGCACAATTTTTCAACATTTTCCCTAAAGGAGATGACGAATTCTATCTATCACCTGTTAAGAAAGGAGAGCGATTAGGCTACGGAAAATACAGGATTGTAGGTCATTATGACAATGCAAAATCCGATGAACGAGATAAAGTCATGGCTGACCGAAAAAGTAAAGATTTGTTTTTCAAAAATCCATTGACTACACCAACAAGAATTAAGTATGATGCTTACAAAGGCACTTATGGTTATCACTTAATTACGCATGACCGTGATGGTAAAAGAGTAGAAGTCCCCATCGTTAAGGCGTTCCCAAACAAGCAAACAGGTAATTTCGTTGCTACAATTTTAGCCGACATGAACATTCCCGATGCTTCGCACAAGCGTTCTTCAAAGAACCGTAATAAGAAAGGAAAGATTATGTCCTGTCCTGTTAATGCAGGTTCTTTAGCCATTTCATCATCTAATCCCGGAAAACTAAAATTGGTTAAGAAAACACCAAAGGCGGAATGTGCTAAATACGGCAACAAGTCGGGCTTTAGTCCAAAAGAATATGAAAGGGATTATGACCCCAAGACAAGTTCAACAAAAGACGCTGAATCTACCGATGATTTCCTCGCAGAAAGTGATTTGATTTACTACTATTCCGCACAAGGAATGGAAATGGATTTGTCCGATTATACCGCTATGGATTCGGTAACCGTTGATGATACTTCTTACCAACCCGCCCAACATTACGGTGCTGAATGGATGGCTGAATTTTGTGCAGGTTGCGGAAATCACAAGAGAGCAGAAGGTTGCGGTTGCATGGGTGCAGAAGGCGATTCGGCTACTTATGAGCCAAGTAGTGAACCCGACATGGTAAATGAAATCCCTACTGAACCAACAAACGCTGAAATGAATGCTGAATCGCTTGAAGATTTCAACGGTATGGAATCAGTCGTTGTTGAACCACCTATGGGTCGTGGTGTTGCTCAATGGTATTCCGAAGAAAATGAATCGGCTGAATATGAACCTTCATCCGAACCCGAAGGAAGCACACCTGCTACTGAACCAACAAATGCTAATTTCTCCGCAGAAAGTAAAAACCGTTGGGTGAAGGGCAAGGATGGAAAAACTTATGTTTTGAGAAAGAGAACGGGTCGCATGGTTACTCACAATGCTGAATCCTCACCTTCTTCATTTGACATTACATGGGAAGATGCTCAAGGACTTTCTTCACCGAGCCTACCACCCGAAGGCATTCACTTTGCTGAAACCCACTTTGTTGATTGTCATTATTGTGGAAGAAACATTGATTTGTATGATGAAACCAACGATTCTATTTCTTGTGATGAATGCGGAAAGATTGCGTGTGGTAGTTATAAGTGCAATTATTCTAAAAACCCGAAAGAAACATGGGAAGAATTCACTTGTGGAGAATGTGTCACAGGAATGGATGCTGAATCCGAAAGTGCAACCTACGAGCCTTCTAACGAACCCGATATGGCTTCACCCGCTACCGAACCTACCAATGAAAATGCTGATTTATTCGGTGCTGAATGTATGAATTGTAAAATGGCTGAATGTATGTGTGCTGAATACTATGATGCTCAAGAAACCTTAGAGGATTACACACCTATGGAATCAGTCGTTGTTGATGATACTTCATATCAACCTGCTCAAAACTACGGTGCTGAATTTGAAGGGGAGTTCACCGATTCAGTCAAGAAAGGTGCAGGTTGGGGTGTAGGACTCGCATTAGGCTATGGTCTTTTGACAACAGGTTTAATCGGTCTTGCAGAATTACTCGGAAGAAGAATGAACAAAGGTGAATAAATATGAATGCAACCCTTAAGAATATGTTGTTTGGTGCGGGTGTTGCTACCATTTTGCTTTATGTTTTTGACGAGGAATTACAACCACTTGTAGACAAATCAAAGGGCTTCCTTTCGGGTATGCTAAAAGGAAATGAAACCAAAGAAGCAAGCGGTGTTAATACCGAAGGTGATGTATTAGTCGGTGGAAATCGTGTTTATCAAATCCCTATTAACAACGGTGGAACAGATATTCCCGTAATCACCCCTCTTGCATCTCCTGTTTCGGGCATCGGTCAATATGTAGGACAAACCGCTTATCCTATGGGCGGTGCTGAAAACAATTTGGAATCCTTGATTGACGGTGCTTCGTGGATGAATGCCGCTTCTTATACCAATGCCGCATTCGGTCAAAATTATGACGGCAGGGGCATTGGAAATGAATGATAAAACTATTGGTATTGCATCATTTATCGCACTTGTTGGCGGATTTTCTTTGTATAGAAGACGAAGAAGCAAATGGAAGGGTCTAATTCATCTTAATAATCTCCCATCCGAATTGACGGAAGATGGGGATTCTCAATATGTGGGATTACCTGTGGAAGAATCGGAATTGTGGGAAGAAGTAGGCGAACTTTACGCTACTAAGAACCAATTATTTGAAGTTATTGGGACTGATGAATGTTCTATGTGTAATGAAAAATTGGATTATTCTATGTATGGTCTTGCATACAAAAAATTCAAACCAAATCTAAATGACAAATCACCCGTCATTTGCGGTGAATGTTTTGATTCATTAACGCCCGATGATTGGCAACCAATTAACCGATTTGGTCACAAAGGTATGCAAAACATGAAAAAGAATCCTAAAATAAATGTTTTCCGATATGTTGAGGATGTGGGTTGTCGTTGTCCTCGTTGTCAATGGAACATTAAGTTTGCTCAATTGCTTCGGGATGGAAAATTGGTTGATGGAGAATTACCTCCTAATTGGGAGGCTAAAATTGGTAAATCACTTCCTAAAGTATGGATTGAGGATTATGAAAAGGATTATCCCGATTTAACTTATCGGGACACCAAAAAGGGAAATTTTACGGCTAATGATTGGGATTGGATGCTATTTTATCGTTGTGCCTCATGCAACGAAAAACACTATATAGAAGGTGATGAAAAAATGATTTTCATGGCAAGACATTACGAACCACAGACAGGAAGAAAGTATGTTTATTATGAAAAACCATCGGGAATATGTGCGTTTTGCGAAGATAAAGTAATAGAGTAGGAATAGATTCTTTATACTTAGAGTTTGAAAAATCCCAAACACTATCGGAAAATATGCAGTAATGCGTTTTGCCCCGAAAACTTAGCGTTTGAAAGCAAACCTTTTTATACCCGTTCAATATGTGCTTGAAACATGAGCAACAAGCGAGCCATCCGAACCGACACTTTGAATTTTGAAGCCTTTGAAAATACTTTGACTCCAAAATTGAGCCAAATTCTTGAAAACCCCAAGCATTATGGTGAAAATCAACACCCATTTGCACGATTGTATAATGAATTCCGACACCATGCAATTCACATTATGCACCCCCAAACTAATGTTCACATGAACACATATATTAGTGATTTCTACAATGTAAGTTATCAATATGACCAAATTACCGATTATGCAATTTTCTTTGATTCATTGGCTAATGAAATGAAATCATACTTCTTTAGCAAACTCACCATTGATGTAGCAAAGGCATTCGGAATCTACAATGAAATGTATGCTCTCCATGAAGAATACCAAGCGGTTCAATACCGTAAAGACCCAAATACAAACCGCAGAATTGATTGGAATGAGCAAAGGAAACTTCAAGAACCGTTTGTTGAAAAATTCAATGAATTGCTCGGTGAATTCTCGGATATTTGGAATACTGCTATCCGTAATCAAAAAAATGAAACGATTCTTTACGATAATCACGAAATCACAATTGAATATCCTAAAATCCATTACATGAGTCCCTGCGAATCCGAAGAAGGATTTATGGAATCATTTGTAAGTTATCATATCAAAAATAATGCGGGAACAAATCAAAGTATGTCGGTCTTGAAAGACGATAGCCGAGCCGAATTCCTTACTCGCCTCAAGAAAAACAACCCTATTTTGTATCTCGGTCTTTGTCAATGGATGCAATTTATGGCTATTGATAACGGCTCAAAGGAAATTAAGACTGTTGCCCTTGTTTCAACCTCCACAAACCGATGCCACACTTCTTTCTACAATTGTGAAATGGATGATATTTCAAACCAAAATTACAACAAGAACTTTTACCAACCAATCAACGAAGTTTTCCCTGCATTTTCGGTTGAATCCGTTTCAAAGGCAATCATCAACCTTGACTCATTGGTTATTCACTACAATGACCTTTACAACACATTCCTTCCCCTTTGTGAAGTCTATACCGAGGCTTATGAGTCCAATGAAGAAAAGACGGAAGCATCGTTGAAAAGTGCAATCAACACCAACCTTTCAGCACTTTATTCTGTTGAAGAAAACAAGCCTCATGTTGTTGATTATATCGCATGGGTTCACGGTTTCAATCACACCCTTATGGCTGATTCAATCATTACCGACAAGAATAACAACGCAATTTCTTACATGGATTTCAACCGCAATCAACAATTGACGACTTACTTTTCCTATCACCGAAACCAATCACATTTGTTAGACATTTCGGCTATCGGTTTGGATGAAGATGACCGCATGGAATTGAGCCGTATGTTCAACCGTCATATTGATGAGCAAGAGCAAAGCCATGATTGGACTATGCGAAACCACATCAAGCAAATGACCGCCATTCAAAACAGGCACGAAGAGTCAATTGAACAACAACGGAAGGCGTTTAAAGATTTGATTGCTCAATGATTGTCTTTAGATAACAAGACGGACAACAATAAACCATGAGTCGTGTCCTTGACTTTAGGGATTTGCGGGAACGGGTTCTTGCAGGTGAAGAGGAAGAGGATTTAGAACCTGTTGAAGATACCCCGCTTCAAATTGAGGCTCAAGAATCCATGACACTTGTTCCGTTCTGTTTATCCGTAGGCACATTTGGTTTCTTGACCTATGACCACTTTCAAGACAACCCTATTTTTAGCGGTTCAACAAGAAACATGATTCTCATTGGTTTGGGTGTATTTCCTTTAGGTTTGGCTTTAGGAAGGCTAAATCGTGGACTAAACGCTCAACAAACCAACAAATCGTATGAAAAATTACTTGATGAAGCCGATGCTAAGATTGAGGAATTGGAAAAGGAAGTAGAAGAAGCCGAAGAAGAAAAAGAAGCGGAACAAGAAGCCGAAAATGAATCCAATTCTTATCACTTTGATTACCTTAACGCTGATGATTCTTCACACCATGTTCCTTCGCTCGGCTTTGGCGTATCGGCATTCGGTCAAGAAGGGGTTATTTTTAGACCGCCTGTAACGGAGAGTCTTTGGTGAAACAATTAGATAACAAGAAGGATTAAGTGATAACATGGAATTGGAATTTTACTTTCCCAAGACTAAATCTAAACACAGGTGCATTCCGACAACAGGAAAGGTTTATCCATCAAAAGGAGGAACAATCCGATACGGTGTTCAAGCAACGATGAACGGTTCTAAATCATTACCAAAATATATCAATGAGGAAGAATTCAATCGCTTAGGTTTTAGTGCTGAAACTTTTGAGGCATCGGTTAGTGTAGGCGAAAAACAAGTCCGTTCTCGCAAAGACTACGACATTGACAATGATATTTCAGTAAGTAATTTAACTATTGATGATGTGGATTTAGATGACTACGCAGATGAAATTATTAGTAATTATGAAGATGAAATCGCTGAAGCAATTAGAGAAAATGTAGATGACTCATCACCCATTAGTGATGGTGATACGGGCTATGGAGATTATTACATAAACACAAACATGACCCTTGATGTTCCTATTTCGGGCAACATAAATTTTGATTGGACCGCAAATGAAAATTATGATGATGTTATAGGTGATGAATGGAATGCTGAAACCTTTGAAGCAGACCCCGAATATGAAGGCTTAAATTATCATGGTGATTTGCCCTATGATGTAATGAAACAAGCATATAACGAAGCAAGAAACCGAAAGCCTATCTATATTGATGGGAGAGGAAAAAGCGATTCGTTCAAAAAAGATTGGGAATACTTAGAATTAGATGATGATACCATAGACCACGGTTTTGTCACCGTCTTTTATCAACACCCAAGCGACTCACAAATCATCTATTACCTTGAGTTTAATTTTGATGTTTCCGATGTCATACCGCACGATGAAGGCTTGTGGACTTATAATAATTTTGATTGGGACCCTGTTAATCCGAAAGGATATGCAGATTATACGGTTGATGGAAAGAGAACTCTTTCAACCCATAAATTAACAGGCATGAGGGCTGAAACCTTTGAAGCCGATAAAGAATATTTGAGCCGAAAAGAAGATGTTGCAGGTTTAGACGACTATGAACGCTATCAATTATATGATGACGGAAGAATGACTTGTGATGAATGCGGTGCAGACGATAAAACCGTTGGATTTGTTGAAGAAGGTTATAAATTATGTGGGCGTTGTGACCGTGAATGGATGGCTAAACAAGGGTATGAGGCTGAAACCTTTGGTGCAGATTACATCGTTGATAAATACAAACATGGAATTGAGGTAAGGGAATTTCCAAAATCTTCTTCTGTTTATCAAAAAGGAATGCTTGTAAAACAATATAGGGGAGATGGACACCGAATTAGAGCGAGGTCTAAAGCACAACAATTAGAACATAATTACAAACCAAAGAGTTTCTTTTCCGAATCAAACGGTAAAGTCAATCTTACAATTAAAGAAATGGAATTGTTGAGAGCAATTGACAACAATCACAAAGGCAATCATTGGGGAGTAGATGAAGATGAGATGCAAGCATTTATTTATCACGATGAATGGAACATGACAGTTTATCGTGGAGTTATGTCTTCATTAGCCAAAAAAGGAATCATTGAAATTGGTGAACCCGAAAAAGGCGGAAGACAGGTCGTATCAAATTGGGTTGTTGTCAATCCAAAATACACCGTAGGACAAGACTTTGATATGGAAATTGATTGGAATATTTTTGAATGCAAAGAATTGATGAAAGAATTCGGTGTTGAACCCGAACAAATTTTTCAAATACTTGATAGAGTTAATCCCCAAGCATTTTCACAACAAATGGGTGCTGAAACTTTTGGTGCAGAATCGGGTCAAATGTGTGAAGTGTGCTTTGGAAATGATGATATGCCTTATGATTCCGACCATTTCACCGAATGTCGCAGATGTGGGAAATCAGTTTGCATAGATTGTGAAGGAGAAATGGAACATCACCCCGAATGGTCTAAAGTGTGTGCTGAATGTTCAAATGTGTTAGACAATGTTCACGATTATGGGGCAGAAACCTTTGAAAGTCAAAATTCAAACATGAAATTAGCATTGGGATTAACGGGATTGGGAATTGGTCTTGCATTATGGAAAGGTAAAGAATTACTTTCGCTTTGGGACCGAATTAAAGAAAAAATGGAATAGAGAAACCTTTAATAACCTGTTTCACTAAGGGATTATTATGCCGATGTATGAACAGTCCAAGACTTTGTATAAGCAAACAAGTAGTGGTTCGTTAAGAATGTGGCGAGCAGATTTGGTTTCAATTGACGGTCAAGGTTTTGAATTAACATTTTCCGATGGTCAAGTGGGCGGTAAAGTAAAGACTTCTAAACCAAAATTTATTTCGGCAGGTAAAGCAGGTCGGACTCCATTAGAGCAAGCGGAATTAGAATTCAATTCAAAGGTCAATAAGAAAATTGATGAAGGCTACAAAGAAACCGAACAGGAAGCCCTTGATGATGTTTTCATTCGCCCCATGCTTGCCGTTGATTTCAAGAAACAATCACACCGTATGCAATTCCCTGCGGTTGTTCAGCGAAAATTTGACGGTGTTCGTTGTATTGCATATTTATCTCCCGATGGCGAAGTAGTCCTTGAATCCCGAAGAGGCAAACCATTCCCTCATTTGAACCATTTGCGTGAAGCGATTAAACCACACCTTCTTGATAATGAAATCCTTGACGGTGAATTGTATTCCGACACCTTAGATTTTCAAAAGGTTGTTGGCTTAGTCCGTAGGGAGAGTATCAGCCCTCAAGACTTAGACGATATGCAAGAAGTGTCTTACAGAATCTATGATATGTTCAGCAAAGACGATGGTATCACAAATATGCCGTTTGCAGGTCGCTACAAGCGTGTTACAGACCGTATAAATGCAATTGGTAGTCCATTGGCTATTGTTGAATCTTATACCGTAGAAAACGCTGATGATGTGCGAGAATACCATGATAAATTCGTGGGTCAAGGATATGAAGGCGTTATGGTTCGCAATCCCCGTAAGCCTTATGAAATGGATAAACGAAGTAGTGGTTTGATGAAATTCAAGGACTTCAAAGACGATGAATACAAAATTGTAGGCTATACCGAAGCAACAGGAAACGATGCGGGAACGGTTATTTGGACTTGTGTTGCCCCCAACGGATTGACATTCAATGTTCGCCCAAAGGGAACGAGGGAAGAAAGAACCGAAGCCTTTAACAACGCAGACTCATACATTGGAAAAATGCTCACGGTTCGTTATTTTGAATTAACCAACGATGGCGTTCCCCGATTCCCTGTCGGTATCGCAATTCGTGATTATGAATGAAGGCTTTAGATAACAAGCCAACGCATAATAATTCATGGTTGCCCCACAAGGTTACAACATTGTTTGTGATGCGGGGGACTTATACAATCGCAAATGTTACACCGTCAATCCAACAACGGGTGCGAAGGAAGAAATCATTGGATATACAAACAATGGCGACCCGATTTCAAAAGGTCAAAGTAATTCTTCATGGCTTGCATGGATTCCTTCATTGACTACGCTTGATTTAAGCGGAAATCCTTATCAACCATACGGTGAAGCGGGAATTCCTTATACAAAAGGAGGTTCTGCTATTGGTTCATGGATGCCGTCAAGCGGTGCGGATATGCAAGACTATTACTACTTGACCGAAGTAATGCCGGGTTCACAATCTCGCAAAATGTATAATAAAAGAATCTGTTCTCCGCTTTGGAATACTTTTGGTTGTAAGACTGAACCTGTAAAAAATGACGAAATAAGCGGTTCTCAAAATCCATCAGGTCCACAAGATACAGAAAAAACAACAATTTTTGACAAAGTTAAGGCAATTTTTGGTGCTGAACAAAAACCAAGAATCCTTCCTAATATGCCACTAATTGTAGGTGTAGCAGGTATTCTTTATTTTGGATTCAAACCAAAAGAAATTAAAAACAAAAGGAAGTGGAATTTTTGACGGAAAGTGAAAAAGAAGTGATTCAAAAAGACGCTTCAAGACCTGTTGCTGAAGCAAATGAACAGGCGAGGGAGGCATGGCGTGGTTGGGTTATCCCTGCGGTTGGTTCTGCGGCGTTCTTTTCTTCTATGTTGCTGAATGGTATTAAAAATTATAAGTCTTACGGTTTTCCTACTCATGTATTTAGCAGAACCGATTGGGTATTATTGTCTTTACCTATCGTTGTAGTCGGTTTGGCTTTGTCGGATATTTTTATGGAGGATAAGACATGAAATTGAACAAACATTTTTTAATTGTTTCGGGTGTCACATTTGGTGTATTCTTTGTTGAAGCCTTAATTCATTACAATTATGGTATTTTAGAATCTAAGAATATGAAATTCAATTGGGAAACCTTTTTAGAAGATTGGACTATTCCCAAAGGAAAATCCTTAGCAAAAATGGCTACAATTGTAGTAGTAGCAAGCACATTAAGTGGCATGATTATCAACAAAGTAGAAACCTCCGTTTAAAGAGGTTTAGATAAATAAAGGTTCAATGTAACTTCATGGATGATGACTTAGCCGAAGCATTAAGGCGAAAATCATCGTTTTTAGAACAACGAAAGCGTAGTCTTGGACCCGAATATTATTCAAATAAGCATTTTTGGGACAGGATGTGGGAACAGGAATGGGTCAATCTTGAAGAAGTCAAACAATTAGATAATGAAGAAGTATTAGAAACAATCCCTATCAATCACCCAACCGTTGAATTTGAAGGTAATTCTTATACGATTTACACCTACTCGGATTTTACAATGTTGCATAATCAAGGTATTTTTAGAGAAACGATTTTTATTTTAGACCATACGGGAAAGTGGCGTAAAAATGTAATCAATGAATTAGAATCCTATGGTTTTCAATTAGTTAAGAATTACAAAAGAGGAATGTTGTTATTAGAGGTGAGAACATGAAAGAAAAGAAGTATCAAAAAATGGTAAATCAAGAATACTTGAATGCGAAGCAATTAACGGTTTTGAGTATTATTGTGTTGGCTATCATTCAAACAATTCCTATATTCATTGAACCCACACCTTTTACTGAATGGATGCTTTTAGGTTATACGGCAGGTGTTTCTACTTGTGCGATTGTTGGTGCTATTCTTGTTCAACATAATGCGGATAAAATTACGCTTTTGTATAAGCGAGCATTTAATGAAGATTTTTATGAAACGATTGATACTTTGAATGAAGTAAGGAAAACATTTGAGGAAGAAGACGCTGATGGTGAATTATTGAAGGATTTATTAGGTTTAATGAGGGCATATTTGAATGCTCAAGCGAACCCGCTACAACCTCCAACAACGGAAGAGTTAGGTGTTTCCGAACCGACCCCTTATTACTCGGAGGATGAATTATTTTCTTGATTTCTCCAACCCCCATTTCTCCGCAGAAGTGCTAACTTTTACAAAGAAAATGTGTCGGATTTCATGTAATGCTTTAGATAACAAGACGGATAATAAGGAAACAATAGGTGATTAGTCATGGCAAATCAAGACCCACAACCTGAAATTTATACTACAAGGCATACTTTTGACGCATCTTCCGTTGCGGTTTCTGCGGGGACAACCAACCTCGTTTCGGTTTATACAAACCAAGCAAACAATGAAGAAGTCCGTATTTATGGTGTTGCCGTAAGAATCATTGACGAAAATGGTGATTCAGTAACTTCTTTGACTGATTTCGCTATGAGCCTTCAAGTCGGACCGAACAATGTTCCTTCAAATCAATTTGACATTGGATGGTTGCACACAAACCTCGCAAACGGTGGTGGAATCCTTATGTTCCCATCTCCTGTATTAGTCCTGTTTCAACAACCTTTGGGTGTTGTCATTGAAGCAAAGACGGCTATTGCTCAAGCAAGCGACAGAAAGCGAACCGTTGTTGTAGATTTAATCGGTGAATTGGCTATTCAAAAAGCCCCTCCCGGCTACCGCAATCCTCAATGAATTGATTTAGATAACAAGCCCACCCATAAGTAATTATGGCGGTTCGCAGACAAGCGTATGAATGGCGAAATGTCATGCCTATTGGTCAAAAGGTTTCGTTAAACAATCATCCTGTTTTGAAACCGAATCAAGTCCACACTATCGCATTATCAAAAGACATTCCTATTGACATTTTCGTTGGTAATATCGGTAATACACTTGATATTCCCGCAGAATTGAAAGCGTTTCAATACATTGTTTTGGATGCCGTAGCCGTATCTCATCCTACAATTCATGTTCAAATCTATGTCAATACTACACGGTATTTTGAAAATCCCGATGGAACGGTTTCTAAGGGTATTTCGGGAAACATTGTTCCTTTTCCTAATGGTCGGAACGGCATTTTGAATTATGACTACAAAAATGGTTTAAATCCGCCATTGTATATTGCCCCGATGCAGACATGGGGGGTAGAAATTACTCCTTTAGAAGACATTCCCGAATATACGGGTAATGATGTAACGGATTCTAATATTGCTTTTTGTTTTGTGAAATACCTTTTAATTGATGGAGTAGATGCTCTCGTTGCGAAAGCGTTGATTGATGCAGGTTGGGAGTTATCGGTTGAAAATATTCAAAAATACAAAGAAATTATTCTAAAAAACCATATCTTAGCCGCTACATCCGAATTGCCGCCTACAATTTCAAGAAGAAAACGGAGGGTTTAAGATGGCGATTCGTGGAGAATTATATGAATGGGATATTACGGGTATTGACATTAACACTATCAATGATTTACCAACCGCAGGTCAAGAATACTCTATATTTTCAACAGAATTTGGCTCGGCAATTGAGCAAACGGCTTTAGTATCGGAAGGTGATTTTATAGTCATCAATAGGATTTCGTGCAAAGAAGGAGTATCGCCAAACGAATATGAATTAGACGGCACGACATTAACAAAATGGAATCCGAATATGTTTATTCAAGTAGTAATCAATACAACGGGTTATTATCGTGACCCACAAAACCTTTATTCTGCGGGTATTTCGGGCATGGCGAGTCCATATCCTCAAACGGTTTATCGCACGAAGTATTATGATTTATTTCCGCCTATTTATGTGTTGCCCGAACAAACATGGGATGTCCGATTTACGCTATTTAATGATATTCGGGGTGCTTACGCAGACGGTTTATTTACAGATGTAGCCAATAATTTAACGATTGCATCAGTATTTGTTGATTATACATTATATGATGGAACAGATGCTATGCTTGCTCGGAAATTATTATCATTAGGCGTTCCTGTAACGGTTGATTCTGTTCAATGGCTTCGTCAATTGATTCTTAAAAATCGTGGATTAGATACTGAAACATTTGATTTTTACTTGAAAGCAGTAAGGGAAATTGCTAAAAAGAGAAAAGAGCAAAGAAAATTACAAGGTGTTGCTACAATATCGGATTATGAGCCTTAAACCTTTAGATAACAAGACCGACAATCCTAATACATGGCTACCAATCAAAATGGTAATTCAACCAATCCTTATGATAGGAGAAGGGGGTATGTTAATCCTTACGGTAAGCAATCCTTACAAACGGGGGCTTCAAACAAAGCCGACAATGTGGATGCTACGCCGATTCCCTATTCCGAGCAACAAAAACCGGGAACAGGTATTCCTTCAAAGCCTGTTCGTCAAGGATTAGACCCTACAATTTATGACCGTCAAACTCAAGCCCCTGTTGCCGTAGGTTCAACCGAAACTTCTTTATTTACATCAGTCTACCCGTGGTTCCTTGTCCCAAGACCGACTTCAGCGAATGTAATTCAACGACAAAAGGTTGATTTCAGTTCAATTTCATTACCGACCAATTCATACCTTGACGCTTTAGTATTAAATGTTTCAAGAGCGCAGGGTTCTCAATTTTCTTCTGTTGCGGGAACATTACCTGCCGCACCTCCCACCGTTCCTCAAAACACATTAACTGCAAGCGGAGAAGCGATTCAAGGTCGCCAACCTTATGAGGCTTCCGAAAACCGTTTCCCGACAGGTAGTGGTGGAACAATTAGTTCAGTAGCGGGTGCATCAACATTTACACCTGCTTCAAAGGGTGAATTTTACAAAATTAGTGGATTCGGTCATTCGGAAGTTCCTACATCAACCGCAGGTATTACCTATCAAGTGTGGGTAGACAGTCGTTTAATGATGGAATGGAATGATTTTCAATGGTCGCCTGTAACTCCAAAACAAGACCAATGGCATTTTGATGTTCCTTTGTTTGTTGAATCACAAATTGTATTTAGAATCATCAATGAAACAGGTTCAACCGTAAATACGGGGACTATTGAAGCCTGTTTTAGTGGATGGTCGGAACAAAAGATGGGCTTCTTGGAAACGGATAAGGTGCAAATTGAAACGATTTAGGGATGATGCCTTTTGAGCAATTTTTACACAGGTGGAGGTTCAAAAACCTCTTCTCAATTAGTCGGAACCACGAATTTCTTTTTAGAAGTCGCAAAGGGAACTGTTTTAGGACACGAAACCGTTCATAAGTTTGGAAGAAATGATGAAATAGATACGGGGACAGACCCCGAAGATGTTTGGACTTACGGTGGATTATACACCTACAACGACACCCCTTCAATTCAATACATTTCAAGCGATAATGCTTTAGACATCGGCATGGAAATTACCGTTGAAGGTCTTGATGAAAATTATGAAGAACAATCAGTCACAGTATTGTTAAACGGTCAAGCACAAACACAAATTGGAACGGGTGAATTATTTGTTCGTGTATTTCGTGCTTTCACTTCGGGACCAATAGCATTTGCAGGTAATGTGTTAATTTATGATGATACCGTAGTTTCAGTCACGCTCGGTGTTCCTTCACCGACTACAAGTGTGAAAGCCGAAATCCGAGCCGAAGACCAACAAACTTACATGGCTTTATACACCGTTCCCGCAGGTAAAACGGCTTATTTTATGCAACATTCTTCCGACATCACCAAACCCAATTCTTCGGCTCAAAATGCCGTGATGGATATACGGATTAGAGAGTTTGGAGGCGTATTTAGAAGCAAACAATTGGATGGATTGACTACGGATGGGGCATCTTCTTTTGATTTCGTTTATACCTTGCCCGAAAGGGTTCCCGAAAAAAGTGATATTCGGATGCAAGTTAGGTCTGTTTCAACAAATGACATGGGCGTTTCCTCCACCTTTGTTCTCATACTTGTTGAAAATTGAAATGCTTTAGATAACAAGCCCAACAAAGATACCTTATGAGTAATTCTTACGGCGGTTCAAATGCAGGTAAGGCAGGTTTGCGTGTTCGTGAAGTAGATGGTAACCCTAATGTAGCGGGTGTTAATGACATTATCGTTTCAAATGGAACATTAACGGATGATGGAAACGGAACAGTTACCTTGACCACAGGTGGCGGCGGAGGTTCGGTTTCAATTACCGCAGATAATACAGGAACGACCTTTGTTGATGCTTCCGTAAATCCTTCAACGATTACAGGCACAGGAACAATTTCAGCCGATTTAAACGCCACAGGAACGGCTTCTTCAAGCACTTACCTTCGTGGTGATAACACTTGGTCTAATTTACCTATCATTTCGGGCATTCACACAGAAACGATTCCCCCTTCGGGTGGCGTATCTTCTATTATCGTTTCAGCGAACATTAGTGCAACAGATTCAAT
>Ga0255757_10001368_pt1 | contig 23727 bp, 19 predicted proteins | sample 071ome_27_FD_179957 | JGI IMG/M metagenome (GOLD analysis project Ga0255757, IMG submission 179957) | Coastal salt marsh microbial communities from the Groves Creek Marsh, Skidaway Island, Georgia - 071409AT metaG (version 2) | ecosystem: Environmental > Aquatic > Marine > Intertidal zone >...
GCAAAACGGGCACGGTGGCCCGAGCCCGAGCCGCGAGCAGTTCTGCCTCCCACTGTGGGTTTTCCCAGATGTTGCGTTCTTCGAGATCAATGCCCAGCTGCGCGGCGGCCTGTTTGACCATCACGCAATAGCCGCACCAGTCGCGGGTGTACAGGATAAATCGCTCGTTTTGGTCCATGGCGGGCAGCTTCGTGAATTAGGCCCGAAGACCCCTACTGTGAGATAACAGGTAAAGGCTGATCCCGAAGAAGACCGCGATGAAGGTGCAGATCATCAGGTAGGAAAAAGCGATGCTGACATCGCTGATGCCAAGAAAACCAAAGCGAAATGCGTTGACCATATATAGGATGGGGTTCACTTTGGAGACGTCCTGCCAAAAATCGCTGAGCAGATGAATCGAATAAAACACGCCTCCAAGGTAGGTCAGCGGCAGAAGGACAAAGGTGGGCACAATCGCAACGTCGTCAAAGGTTTTAGCGAAGACGGCATTCACGAATCCCCCAAGCGAAAAGAGGATCGCTGTCAAAATCACCACGCTTCCAAGAACCCACAGACTGAAGACGTTGAGATCGGTGAAGATCAACGAAATAAACGTGACGATCAGGCCTACCAGAATGCCGCGCGTTACCCCACCCGATATGTACGCCAGCAGAATAATCAGATTCGGCGTTGGGGAGACAAGCAACTCCTCAATGGATTTGCCCCATTTTGCGCCGAAGAAGGAGCTGACGACGTTCTGGTAGCTCGCGTTTATGACTGACATCAGTATCAGTCCCGGGACCAGAAAATCCATGTAGTCGAAGCCATCCATCTGACCAATGCGATCACCGATTAGATTGCCAAAGATCACGAAATAAAGAAGCGTTGATATTGCAGGCGGCACAAGCGTCTGTTGCCAGATACGAGCGAAGCGCGTGATCTCCTTCACCAGTATCGTCATAAAGGCAATCAGCATCGGAAGCGGCTTCATGACTTCTGCGCCGGTGTTTTGCCGATCATGCCGACAAAAAGTTGTTCCAAACGGTTGGCTTTATTTCGCATGCTCCGTACCTTGATCGATGCATGGGATAGCGCATCATAGACGTCGTTGAGGTGCTGACCGCTATGCACATCCACTTCGAGGGTGGAGGTATCGACGAGCCGAGCGAAGGAGGACCACTCGTCCGGTATGCGCTCGAGTGTTTCTTCGATATCGAGTACGTAGGTTTCGAGATTGAGCTGTCGCAACAGCGCTCGCATGGACGTGTTTTCGACCAGCTCACCATGATTGATGATGCCGATATTGCGGCATAGATTCTCGGCTTCTTCGAGATAATGTGTCGTTAGAATGATCGTGGTTCCCGCGCTATTGATGCTGCGCAGAAAGTCCCACATGGAGCGACGGATTTCGATGTCTACGCCGGCCGTGGGCTCGTCGAGGATAAGAAGTCGAGGCTCATGAACAAGCGCGCGGGCGATCATCAGCCGCCGCTTCATTCCGCCGGAAAGATGGCCCGCCCGATCATTGCGTTTATCCCATATCCCGAGCAGCCGCAGGTACTTTTCAGTTCGCTCCAGGGCGGTACGTCGGTCAATGCCGTAGTAGCCCGCTTGATTCCGAATAATCTGAAGCGGAGTCTCAAAAATATTGAAATTAAATTCCTGCGGTACCACACCCAGAAATGACTTCGCTTGCGGGAAATCTGTGTCGATATCGACCCCAAAGACTTCGACCTGGCCTGATGTCTTGAGTACAAGTGAGCTCAGGATGCCGATGACGGTTGACTTACCCGCTCCGTTGGGTCCCAGCAACGCATAGAAATCACCCTCGTTGACGCACAGGTCGATTCCTTTTAATGCCTCAACGCCGTTGTGGTACGTCTTGGCGAGGCCGGTTGTCTTTAATGCGTGCTGCAAGGGAGATAACGGGAATTGAATTAAGAAAAGAAGTTGGGTGCGAGAAGTCTTTTTTTCAAGGGGATCTGGATCCTATTGGTGAAGGACGCATTTTTCATAGAGGCTTTTTAGATGTCCGTCTGCGTCATAACGCCGTTTCAAGTCGTGGTAGATCTCACCGCCGTAAATGGCTTCAAATTCTTCGCGCTCATAGAAACTATCGGAATAAAGGGATTTAATCCCTCCGAGGCGAGTCACCTCTTCCTCGATTAATCGATTGAAGTGACCCTTCGGGAATTTTTCGCGCGTTCGTACGCCGTCCCAAAACCCAAAATTGATGTAGAGCGCGTTGGCACGCATCGGAAAGAGGGGATAGTCGCCTCGGTCAGGTGTATGGCGTGTCGGACATATCCAGACGGGGCGAATCCCGATCTTTTCTTGAAAGAACGCAAGAAATGCTGCTGCGTTTTCTATGGGGATATCCACATCCTGAATCACCGATTCACGGTGGATACCGGTGAGGCGATTAATTGCTCGTGTCAGCCCGACTCGGGTATTCCAGCGCATCACCTTTTGATAGGTGATCGAGTTCAAGCGGCCCGGTCCTAGGAGCCGGCGCATCGGCGCGTTTTGCACATAGAGGTTCTTTGAGCACCAAAACCAGTCGGTATCCCATCGCCAGAGGTAGTCACGCACAGTCAGGTAGTCTTCGCTGCGTGCACGAATGGATTGGTAAAAAATATTGAGGTAGGTGTAGTCGCTCGTGTAGGGTGCTTCATCACAAAACTCACCAAGAACGAGATAATGCTCGGAAGGCGAGAACACGACGCCGTCGACGAAGTCGTGCGCCTCCCCGCAGGCGAGCGCGAGTCGATCGAAGAAGTCGTTTGCATCCTGACATCGAATATGCGTCAGTCGTACGAAGGGCTTGGTTGGAATGCCCTGGATCTTCAGGCGTAGGATGTAGCCGAGCGTTCCGTAGGAATTCGCGAGCCCGTAAAAAAGATCCCGGTGCTCGTTTTGCGGACTGCAACAGACCACCTCGCCCGATCCCAGAAGCACTTCCATTTCAAGAACGGTTTCGTGGGGCAGCCCATAGCGAAAGGAGCTGGATTCAATTCCGATGCCTCCCACTGCGCCGCCGATCGTGATGGATTTCAGTTGTGGAACGACGGCTGGCATCAGCCCGTGAGTCAGCGCCGCATCCGCGAGTTTTTCGTATGTGACCATCCCCTCGGTGTCGATGACGCCGCTCTCTGCATCGACGCTGAGCACATGCTGAAACGGGGAAACATCGATACCGGGGCGCTGAGCCTCACGCTCGCGGAACAAGTTGGACGTTTCTTTTTGAAGGCGGATATCGCCCCCCGCCCGACTCTGTATGCTTTGGATCAGGCGCGCGCGGCGCTCCTCATAGGCTCGTATTTCCAAGCTTTTAGAACCCGACCGTCTGGCCGTCCTTCCTGGGATCGGATCCTCCGGCATAGCCGTCGCCGCTTCGCATGATGACTTGTCCGCCACCAAACAGGCCCGCCTTATCGTGGGGCAGAATCCGGTGTCCACGCCTCGCGAGGTCTTTCTCCAGGTGGGCAAGTCCGCTTTCCACTGTGACGGCGAAGTCCTCATGCACATGCCACCGCGGCGCGTCGAGTGCCTGCTGCGGGGAGCAGCCGTGATGAAGGATCGCATTCAACACCTGAATCTGCCCTTGCGGTTGATGATGAGCACCCATCACCCCGAAGGCCATTAGCGGACGTCCTGCGCGGGTTGCGAAGGCAGGAATAATGGTATGAAACGGCTGCTTGCGGGACCCGACCTGATTGGGATGGCCAGGCTCAAGCACGAAGCCCGCGCCGCGGTTCTGCATGGATATGCCAGTGCCGGGTACCACCATACCCGATCCAAAATTTTCGTAATGCGATTGGATCATCGAGACCATCATCCCATTCGCATCCGCCGTCGCAAGATAAACCGTGCCACGATCGCGGGGCAGTTTGATATTCGGGGTGTGCGCTGAGTCCAACTGAATCGCCGCGGCGCAGGATTTCAATAATTCGGGATCAAGGAGATCCTCCACGGTCACCTGCATCGTGGTCGGATCAGAAACATGCCGATGCGCCAGAAAAAAACCTATTTTGATTGCCTCAATCTGCAGGTGAACGCTGTCGCCCGAGAGCATCGGGTATCGGGCGATATCGAGATGTTCGAGAATTCCGGCAGCGATCAGCGTGACAATGCCCTGTCCGCTGGGGGGAATCTGATGAATCGTGAGATCTGCATAATCCTGCTGTATGCAATCGGTCCAAAAGCCCTTGTGCGCAGCAAGATCGTCGACCGTCATCACGCCACCGTGGTGCGCGCTGTCCCCGGCAATTTTTTCGGCAAGCGCACCTCTATAAAAGCTTTCTCCCTTGCTAGAGGCTATCTCGCTCAGCGAATCGGCCATTGCAGCGCACGAAAAGCGCTCGCCCAATTTCGGTGCGCGACCGTCAATCGTGAATGTCTCAGCGAAGCCGGCACGGTCGGCGAACTGGCCGAAGGACCGCTCCCAGTCCTGCGCGAGAACGGGCGAAACCAGATAGCCATCTCGGGCGTAGCCAATCGCTGGTTCAAAGAGTTGCTCGAAGGGCAGGACACCAAACTTTTCGGACAGCTGTACCCAGGTATCGACAGCGCCAGGCACAGTGACAGAGTCCCACCCATTTTCAGGCATCGCTTCGCGACCCGCAAAATACTCTGGGGACCACTTCGCTGGCGAGCGGCCACAGCCGTTGAAGCCATGCAGACCAGAGCTGTCGGAGACAATCGCAAAGGCGTCTCCCCCGATGGCGTTCATCGTGGGTTCAACAACCGTGAGACAAGCGGCGGTGGCAATCGCGGCATCCACCGCGTTGCCTCCCGCGCGCAGGATCTCTAAGCCCGCCTGAGCCGCAAGCGGCTGCGACGTGCTGACCATCTGCGAGGCGAATATCGTTGATCGTCGGGAGGCGTGGGTGTGATGGATGTCTATTTTTTCAAACATAATCGGCGATACGTTGCGATGGGTCAGTTCGGTCGGAGGGGGATCCTTGCGGATGACGCGGACTGTCGGAGAGGGCGGCAAGTCTAGCACCCGCGTTGTAACCGCGGTAGAGCATGCGGCGAAAGGAAGCTGCTACGCGGTCGGCCCGCAAAGGCTCTCGAGATGACCGAGTAATGCATCAAAATGCCCCTCTTCGCGAGCCATGTCATCTCGAAGGCGGGCATTACAGTGCGCCTCCAGGGGCATCAGTAATTTTTCCCACCGGTAGCGAACGGCTTCCCCGGGCTGCACGTCCGCCATCAGTATTTTGGCCTGCCGAAGTTCAGGCTGGTCAAACCAGCTTGCCTCACCGCGACTTCGGACGATATCGAGATGGGCCATCCCCTCGCCCGCAATAAACGTGTGCAGACCCTGGTCATCTCGCTCGAGCGAAGCGTGGATATGCCCATTCAATATATTTTTTACACCGCGATTCAGAAGCTCTGCGCGCAGCCATTTATCTTCACCAAAATTTTCAATGCTGTGATCGGTCGGCTGCTTTTCCGGTGGGCGCAGATCCGTGATCGGACGGTGAGAGAAGACGACGTAGTCCCGTACACCTGAATTGGCAGATAGGTGGGGAAGCCCCCGCAACAGCACGCCTCGTTCGCCGGCCGACCAGGGGATCGTGTCGGTCGCGGTGTCAAGATTCACGAACTGAATGCCACCCAGTTGGAACGTTGAATTTCTTGGGCCAACGCCTTGCTCAAACCAGTGCAAGAGCTGTCTGTCCCAGGTCCGCACGACGTCATGATTTCCGATGGCCGCATAGACGGGGAGTGGGCTGGCCGAGAGATGCTTGAGAACGTTCAAATCATCGCCAGCTTGATAATAGAGATCGCCGATCAGCAGCAGGAACTGCGCACCCAGTTCAGCGGACCGCTCCAATACCCAAGCCAGTTCCCGGTCACCTCCGGTATCGCCGATTGCGGCGAACCGGAATTCATCGTGGAAGGGAACTTGCCAGCCCAGAATTGCCTCGGTATCCGTGGATGTCTCGCCGGTGACCCAACGATTGAGCCCCTCAATCTTCTCGTCAACCTTGTGTATCTCTGATCCGATGGTCAGAACCGCATCCGGGTGCAGGTTATCGATCCGGATCGCGAAAGAACCACGAACTTTCATCAACGGCTCCGGACTAAACGCGCGCCAGTGGAGCGTCGTCTCGTCACTTCTGAGAAAAAACGCACCGTCAGCCACGACACGAAAATCATGGAGGGGGTGCCCTGCTTCGTGGGACACATGACGAGGCTCCGGCATGAAGGGCAGGCGTAAGCCGCGCATGGCAAGCGCGCTGACCCCCGTTCCCGCAGCAACGAGAGCGAGCGAGGTCAAAAACTGTCGACGGGGGGAAGAGTCTGACATGTCCTACTTTGTGGTCCTTAATACGTTCCACGGGCCCAAAGGTGGCGGTGCTTGCGATCTAGAGGTACCGGCCTACGTCGTCCACAAGCCGACAAATCCTTTGTTTTTACGCGAGAAAGTCTAACACCGGCCCGGTTGCGGCTTGTGAAGCATAAGCCGATTTAGGGGGCGGCTTACTCTTCGGTGTCGCGAATCAGTGTCGCCAGACCTTCGAGATCGAGAATCGTGATCGCTTGCCGCGACGCGTCGACGATGCCTTTCTTTTTTAGGTTGTTGAGGGCGCGCGTAACGCTTTCGCGCGTGGAGTTGGTCCGACTGGCGAGATCCGCATGAGTCGGAGCGGGACTGATGCTGGCTTGATTAGGGCCCGCAGGATGAGTGCGGGCCAAGCGCAGGAGTTCGGCATGAATCCGATTTCCCGTATTCAGAGCGCTGAATTCGAAGAGCTTCTCGTCCGCTTCCCGCAAACGCTTGGTCAACTCCATCAATAAAGCGCGCATGACTGATGGATTTTCGCTGAGGAGTCGGTTGAACAACTCTGCGTTTATACTTGCCACTAAGGTTTCGTCCAGCGCAACGACTGAACTGGAGCGAGGTCGACCATCTAGTGCAGCGAGCTCGCCAAAGGTGTCGCCTTTACTAAGCTCCGCAAATGTAATTTCTTTGCCTTTTTCTGAGTAGGTCTTCGCGCTCACTCTGCCACTGCACACGAAATACACTTCATTTGAAGCGGTTTCGTGGGTCAGGATCTCACGAGCGGCGTCGCACCGCGACCAGGTGCATTGCTCCGCCAGCGATCCGATCTGGCTATCATCAAGAGCCTGAAGGATGCGAATCTGCCGAAGGGCGCTCGCACTGACACTACCACCCGAGTTCTCGCTCACTGGTCTAATCTCCTTAACCGCGTGATCACTATTTTGATCTGGAATCAACCTATCCGCAAATTGGGAAAAGCATGCCCGCGAGGTTTTTGCTTCTGGATCGAATTTCCCGCTTAGGATGCGATGATGAAAGGCAATTACCCTTCCCGGATCGTCTGTCTTACAGAGGAAACCACCGAAACGCTGTATCGAATTGGAGAATCCGACCGAATCGTCGGTATTTCGGGTTTTACGGTACGCCCACCCAAAGCGCGCAAGGAAAAGCCTCGCGTGAGCGCGTTTACGAGCGCCAAGATCGATCGGATACTGGCTCTATCGCCTGACCTGGTGCTTGGGTTCTCGGATCTGCAGGCAGATATTGCGCGAGAGTTAATTGCATCCGGCGTCAGTGTAATGGTGTTCAACCAGCGGTCCGTAGAGGGCATCATGAGCATGATGAGAACCCTGGGTGCGATGGTCGGCGCCAGCGAGCGCGCTGAAGATTTGATTGAGGAGTGCGTCACCCATATTGAGGCGATTAAATCTACAGCACCGTCGCGTCGCCCTAAGGTGTATTTTGAGGAATGGGACGAGCCGCAGATTTCGGCCATACGGTGGGTTTCGGAGCTTATCGAGATTGCCGGAGGGGACGATATTTTCCCGGAGCTCTCAAGGCAGCCGGATGGAAAGAGTCGAATCATCGCCGATCCGGATGAAGTTATTCGCCGTCAGCCAGACATCATTATTGGTTCCTGGTGCGGGAAAAAATTTCGCCCCGAAAAAGTGATGGCGCGATCTGGGTGGGACGCGATTCCGGCGGTGAGGCGGGGTGCGCTTTACGAGATCAAATCGGCGGAGATTCTCCAGCCCGGCCCGGCGGCGCTGACCGACGGGCTCAGGCAGCTTCATGAAATTATCGCCGACTGGCGACCGGCAAGCACCTAATACAGAGTATCGGGCGTTATTGGGATACGACGGTTTCGTCGGTAACTTTCAGGTCGAGTGCCGCTCCAATAAGCGCCCGCGTATACGAATGTTCGGGCTGCGCGAGCAGCTTTCCCGCCGGACGGTGTTCAACCACTTTGCCTAACTGCATCACCATGATCTCATCGGCCAGTGCACGCACGACGCGAAGATCATGACTAATAAATAGATAAGCGAGTTGATGTTCGGATTGCAGCCTCAGAAGCAGGTCGATCATTTGGCTCTGGACCGATCGATCCAGGGCTGAGGTGGGCTCATCGAGCACGATAAGCTGGGGTTTTAAAATCAGCGCACGCGCAAGAGCAATGCGCTGTCTTTGGCCTCCCGAAAATTCATGGGGGTATCGCCCGCGAGCGCTCGGATCGAGTCCGACCTGCTGAAGCACGTCGATTAATTGATTCTCGATCTCCTCAGGATCCCCGAGCCGATGGGCAATCAGCCCTTCCGCAATAATTTCGCCTACGCTCATTCGCGGACTCAGCGAGCCGAAGGGATCCTGAAAAACGATTTGCATCTCGCGCCGAAGAGGGGCAAGCGCCTTTCCCGCCAACTGGCTAATCGATTTTTTATTGAAGCGAATCTCCCCGTGACTGGCGACCAGCCTTAACAGGGCGAGCGCCAGCGTGGTCTTGCCGGACCCGCTTTCCCCCACGATGCCGAGGGTTCGCCCGCGCCGTAGCTCGAAGGTCACGCCATCGACTGCCTTAATGTGGTCGACGGTTCGGCGCAGGATGCCACGCCGGATCGGAAACCATACGCCAAGCTGTTCGGCTTTGAGAAGAACGGGGCCTTTTTCGCTCGCCTGTTGTTTTATCGCTTTCGGTTCGGCCTGAATCAGGGCGCGCGTATAGGGTGCCTTGGCTTCTTTGAAAATAACTGCGGTATCACCGTCTTCGACGATTTGCCCCTGCTGCATGACGTAAACGCGGTCAGCGGTTTTCTCGACCAGCCCAAGATCGTGCGTGATCAAAAGTAAGGCCATGCCCCGCTCTCGGCAGAGTCGATTGAGCAAGGCGAGAATCTGAGCTTGCGTAGTGACATCTACGGCGGTCGTTGGTTCATCGGCAATCAGCAGGGAGGGGTTATTGGCGAGCGCCATCGCGATCATGGCCCGCTGCCGCTGTCCACCGGAAAGTTGGTGAGGCCACGAATCAAATTGACGCCTTGGATCACGGATTCGTACCTGCTCAAGTAGAGAAAGCGCCTGATCTTTCGCTTCGCCCTCGCGAAGACCCTTGTGTAGGATCAGGGTCTCGCAAATTTGCCGACCGATGGTATGAAGCGGGTTGAGCGAGACCATGGGCTCCTGAAAAATCATGGCAATCTCGCCACCGCGGATACGGCGCAGCAGTTTTGGTGATGCACCCAGCAACTGGTGTTCTCCGAAAAAAATGGCCCCCGAGGGATGTGATGCCTTGGGGTAGGGCAGGAGTCCCAAGATTGAGGCGGCCGTCACGGATTTACCCGAGCCAGACTCTCCAACGATAGCGACACGCTCGCCCTGATGAATCTTGATCGATACGTTTTTAACGGCATCGACAGGACCGTCCGGCATGCGGAATCGAACCGAGAGGTTCTCGATCGAAAGAATCACTTCCCCGGATGAGTGGGCCATCACAAATCCAGCGTTTTTCGAGGATCAAACGCGTCGCGGACGGCTTCGCCGATGAAGATCAGCAGACTCAGCATCAGCCCAATCACCACAAAGCCGGTCAGTCCGAGCCACGGTGCCTGCAAATTGGACTTCCCCTGCGCCAACAGCTCGCCCAGCGATGCCGATCCAGGCGGCAGACCAATGCCCAGAAAATCAAGCGACGTCAGGACCGTCACAGACCCTGCGAGCGTAAAGGGCAAGAAGGTAAGGGTCGCAACCATCGCGTTGGGAAGCAGGTGACGAAAGATAATCACCGCATTGCTTACGCCAAGGGCCTGCGCCGCTCGGACATATTCAAAATTCCTCGCCCGTAGGAATTCGGCCCGGACGACGCCGACAAATCCCATCCAGGAGAACAGCAGCAGTAGCCCCAGCAGCCACCAGAAGTTGGGCTCAACAACGCTGGCGAGAATAATCAACAGATACAGCGTCGGCAGTCCCGACCAAACTTCGATAAAGCGCTGCGCCAAGAGATCGGTCCATCCTCCAAAAAAGCCCTGCATCGCACCGGCGCTGACACCGATTACTGCGCTGACGAGGGTCAGCGTAAAGCCGAACAAAACTGAAATCCGAAAGCCATAGATCGCTCGTGCCAGTACGTCTCGCGCCTGATCATCGGTGCCGAGCCAATGCTCGCGGTTGGGCGCGGAAGGGGCAGGGGTGGGCAAGTCCCAGGCCACGGTCCGGTGGTGATACCGAATGGGTGGCCAAAGCATCCACCCCTGGGTATTAATCAGGTCGGCGACGTAGGGATTTCGATAGTCCGCTTCCGTAAGGAAATCGCCACCAAATTCGGTTTCTGGATACGCTTTAAATATGGGCAGATACAGTTCATCCTGATACATCACCAAGAAGGGCTTATCGTTCGCAACGAATTCTGCAAAGAGCGATAGCGTAAACAGCGTGAGGAAAATCCAGAGAGACCACCAGCCTCGGCGATTGGCTCGGAACTTTTCGAGTCGTCGGCGCGTAAGAGGGCTCATGCGGGAGGCATCCGGTTAGCGGTCCCGGCTCTCGAAATCGATACGGGGATCGATCAAGGTATACGTGAGGTCGCCGATGAGGCCCATGAGGAGCCCGAGGAGCGAGAAGAAAAACAATGTTCCGAACATGACGGGATAGTCGCGAGCAAAAGCCGCTTCAAATCCGAGAAGGCCAAGGCCATCCAACGAAAAAATGATCTCGATAAGCAGTGACCCCGTAAACAGGATGCCGATGAATGCGGATGGGAACCCGGCAATCACAATGAGCATGGCATTGCGAAAAATATGCCCATAAAGCACGCGTTTCTCGCTGAGCCCTTTCGCTCGAGCGGTCATGACATACTGCTGATTGATCTGGTCGAGAAAAGAATTTTTCGTCAGCATCGTCAGCGTCGCAAAGCCGCCAATCGTCATCGCAATCACCGGCAAGGTAAGGTGCCAGAAGTAATCCAGAATCCGCTCAGGCCAGGACAGGGATGCCCAGTTTTCTGACGTGAGCCCCGCTAGCGGGAACCAGTCGAGATAGCTGCCCCCCGCGAAAAGAACCAGCAGAAAAACGGCGAACAGAAAACTTGGGATCGCGGTTCCGATGATCACGATCAAACTGGTCCACACGTCAAATCGGCTGCCGTCACGCACCGCTTTCGAAATGCCGAGAGGTATGGATATCAAATAGACAAGCAGCGTCGTCCATATACCCAGTGAAATCGATACCGGCATCTTATCGAGCACCAAGTCGACGACGGACCGGTCTCGAAAGAAGCTTTCGCCAAAATCAAAGACCAGATATTTCTTCATCATGTCGATGAAGCGCTCGTGCAGGGGTTTGTCAAAGCCGAAGCGCAACTCAAGCTCGCGGATAAATTCGGGATCCAGACCCTGAGCGCCACGATATTTTCCGTTGAAGGCGTCACCGCCCGCGTTAGCGGACAACATTTCGGTAGAGCCGCTTCGACTGGCGCGTTCGGTAATGTCTGCCCCGACGCCAGTCAGCTGCGAGATCATTTGCTCGACCGGTCCACCCGGGGCAATCTGGATGACCAGAAAATTAATAAGCATGATCGCGAACAATGTCGGGATCATCAGGAGGAGTCTTCGGACGATGTAGGCGCTCATGAGGGGCGGGGCGGGGAACGCTTGCGGTACGACCTAACCTTTATCGGTTGCGCGAACTTAAGACCTGGCGTCGCTCAACGCGGTGGCCTTTTCAGTATCGAACCACCAGCGATCGGTCATCACGCCGGTGCGCACCGGCCCGTCGGGAATGCCAAACTTATCCCAGTAAAGCACGCGGTCCGCGCGGATGTGCCAGTGCGGTACCACATAGTGACCGGCACGTAATACCCGATCGAGCGCTCGAGTTCGGACGTTGAGTTGCTCGCGGGTCTCCGATTTCAACATCAAATCAATCAGCTCATCGACTACGGGATCCTTTATGCCGGCGAGGTTTCGACTCCCGGGCGAATCCGCCGCTGCCTGGCTCCAGTATTCAAGCTGCTCGTTCCCCGGCGTTTCGCTTTGGCCCCATACCCAAACCAGCATGTCAAAATCGAACTGTCGAAACCGATTGATGTACTGGCTTTCGTCGACCAGACGCACTTTGGCCTCGATGCCCAGTTGCTGCAGATTCCGTACGTAGGGCAGAGTAATCCGCTCAAATGCAGGGGTAACCAAAAGGATCTCGAATCGGAAAGGCTCGTTGGTTTTCGCGTTGACAAGCTTAAGGTTCTTTACCACCCATCCGGCTTCGTTGAGCAGCGTGTTGGCGCGCTTTAGATTTTTTCGGAGGTAGCCGCTGCCGTCCGTGACCGGGGGCACGTAGGCCTGATCGAGAGCGGCGCGTGCCACACGATTGCCAAATGACTCCAGGATTGTTTTTTCGTCACCCTCCGGCAGGCCGTCGGCAGCCAGATCGGAGTTTGAGAAGAAGCTCGTGGTTCGGCTGTACTGACCGTTGAATAGATTCCGGTTGGTCCATTCAAAGTCAAATGCCAGACCCAGCGCTTCCCGAACACGTCTGTCTGCGAAGAGACTCCGCCTCGTATTCATAACGAAGGCCTGCATGCCCGTGGGCATTTGGTGCGGTACCAGTTCCTTCTTCAGCAATCCGTTTTTGACGACCGCCACGTCGTAGTCTTCAGCCCATGCCTTCGCTTGGTTTTCAGACCGAAAATCAATGTCGCCCGCCTTGAGCGCCAAACGAATCGGCGTGGCGTCCCGGAAAAAGTCGGTGCGGATGGTATCGAAGTTACCGAGGCCCCGTCGCACCGGAAGGTCGGCTCCCCAGTAATCACCCACCCGGGTTTGGATCGTGAAGCGACCCGCCTCAAACTCGGTGATCTGATAAGGACCGCTACCGAGGGGCGGATCGAGCGTGGTCGCGGAGAAATCGCGCTCAGCCCAATAATGCTTGGGCAGCACCGGTAACTGGCCGACAATCAGCGGGAGTTCTCGGTTATTGGCTTCCTTGAAATCAAATCGGATGCGTAACGGATCCAGAACCGTCGCCTTTTCGACAGCGCCATAATAGAAGCGGTATTGCGGACTTCCTTGTGTGACCAGCGTCTCAAAGGACCACGCTACGTCTTCGGCGGTCACGGGTGTTCCGTCATGCCAACGGGCTTCGGGTCTGATCTCGAAGGTCACCCAGGAGCGATCCGCCGGCCATTCGATGTTTTTTGCCAGAAGTCCGTAGCCCGTGAAGGGTTCATCCGCGCTCGTTACCAGAAGCGTTTCCACAGCGCCCGTGCTGACGGCGTTGCCCTTGGGAATAAAGGGATGGAAACTGTCGAAACTTCCCTGAGCGCCGAGCCTGAGTGCGCCGCCCTTGGGCGCATTCGGGTTGACGTAGGCAAAGTGCGAGAAATCGGCATCGTAGCGGGGCACTTCGGAATCGAACATCGAGATGGCGTGGCTGCGCGTCACGCCGTCGGCTTGGGTGAGCGCGGTACAGAGAATGAGACATAGCGAGACAATGAGGCGCATCGTGTCATTATATCTAGGCCTAATGTGAGGACTAATAAGCCAACGCGCACCACTTTAACGATGGCAAAAAAACCCAAAACCTCCCGCCCGGCCGGTGCGGTACAAGACCATACATCGGGTGCCGACTCCGGTTTTTCTCGGTCGGTGCTTCGCTGGTCTGCGGTCCACGGCCGCCATGACCTGCCGTGGCAGCACACCCGGGACCCCTACCGCATATGGGTCTCCGAAATTATGCTGCAGCAGACTCAGGTTGCCACGGTCATCCCGTATTACCGACGTTTTCTCTCGCGCTTTCCCAGTATCCGAGCGTTGGCGCGGTCGAGGATCGATTCTGTGCTTGCCGAGTGGACTGGCCTGGGTTATTACGCGCGGGCCCGGAATCTGCATGCAGCAGCGGGCATCGTCCAAAAGCATTTCGGCGGTGTGTTCCCAGATCAGTTAGAGGATGTCATGGCATTGCCGGGGATCGGGCGTTCGACTGCGGGCGCGATCTTGAGTTTCTCGAAGCATCAGATTCATCCCATTTTGGATGGGAACGTCCGCCGGGTGTTGGCGCGCTGCTTTGCGGTACCCCAGGAGGTGACGTCGTCGGAAGGCCAGAAGGTGCTTTGGGATCTTGCGGAGCGTCTGCTGCCATCGCGCGGGGTGGCTGCGGCGGCGTTTAATCAGGCGATGATGGATTTGGGCGCTACGCTGTGCACCCGTCGCCGTCCTGATTGTGTCCGCTGTCCCCTGAAGAGTCGATGCCAAGGTTTAGCGCTCAAGGAGCCCGAGCAGTTCCCGATCCTGAAGAGCCGGCGATCTCGGCCCATCCGAAGCGTGCAACTTCTGGTTTTGAGAGATCCTTGTGGCCGGGTTTTGCTCTGTCGGCGACCCGCCAAGGGCATCTGGGGAGGCCTCTGGGGGTTTCCAGAGAGCGACTTAAGCCATGATCCTGCCGAGGCTTGCTGGGATTTTTTTAAGGTGCGCGCCCGGGTACGGAAAAATCTGCCGGCAATAGAACATGGCTTTTCGCATTTTGTGCTCAGGATGACACCGCAGATGCTCACGGTATCTGCGCCGGCCGCAGCTAAAATTGGTCACGTAAGACGGCGGTGGGTCCATCCAGGCGCCGTCGGCCGGCTGGGGTTGGCCGCTCCCATAAAATTACTATTAGATCAACTAAATAAGGACTTAAATGATAAATAAGGTTCACTGCGTGGTTCTCGGTCGAGAATCGGAAGCCTTGGAACGGGCACCCTGGCCAGGCGAACTGGGACAGCGGATTCTCCGCGAGGTCTCTCGTGAGGGGTGGCAGCAGTGGCTGGCAAAACAGACGATCCTCATGAATGAGGGTCGCTTGAGTCCGATGAACCCCGAGCACAGAGCCTATCTGGAAACTCAGATGGAGGCATTTATTTTTGGGGATGGCGGAGAGGATCCGGAGGGTTGGGTGCCGCCAGAACCGGGCCAAAGTTGATATAATTTTACGCTTTACCGCAGACTTTCCCGGCCTATCGCCATCGTACTTGACTAAAGCGCCCGATATCCCTTCGAGAGGGATCGGACCCGTGACCTGTGGGAGAACGCGTAGTCTCAAATGGTGCTGGCAGTTGGCCCATCGCTAGATGACTTATCGATGAACCGTCGTGTACGACGACGCGTTGCCAAAAGGAGCAAGCATGACCGACTCTAAACCGCACAGCCCCTTCGGGCTAGAAAACCACGGGCTTCGCAATCTTGGCCCGGTGCATTGGAACCTCAATCAGGCCGCTCTGACCGAGCACGCCATACGTAAAGGGGAGGGGTTCCTTAGTGCGGAGGGGCCGTTGGTCGTCAAGACCGGTCAGCACACCGGCCGATCGGCGAACGACAAGTTTGTGGTGCGTGACGAGAATACGGAAAATGAAATCTGGTGGGGCAAGGTCAATGTGCCCTACAAACCGGATCAATTCGACGCCTTGTTCGCCCGAATGATTGACTATCTCGAGGGCAAAGAGTTATTCATTCAGGACTGCTTTGCCGGCGCCGATCCTGATCGTCGCCTGCCGGTGCGCATAATCAACGAACTGGCCTGGCATAGCGCTTTTGCCCGCAACATGTTTATTGCAGGTACCGACGAAGAGCAGGCAACCCACGAACCGCGATTTACCGTTATTAACGCGCCGGGCTTCACGGCAGATCCTTCGGTGGACGGGACGAATTCGCCTACGTTTATTGTCGTCAACTTCAGCCGCAAGCTCGTCATCATTGGGGGGACAAGTTATGCTGGTGAGACCAAGAAGTCGATCTTCAGTATCATGAATTATCTGCTGCCACGCCAGGGCGTGTTATCTATGCATGCCTCGGCGAACATCGGGAACGATGGCAGCACGGCTGTCTTCTTCGGTCTTTCTGGTACGGGCAAGACTACGCTTTCCGCCGATGCGTCCCGAACCCTTATTGGCGATGATGAGCACGGGTGGAGCGAAAACGGAATCTTCAATTTTGAGGGCGGCTGCTACGCGAAGGTGATCAATCTTTCGCCGGAGCAAGAGCCCGAGATTTATAAAACCACCCGGACTTTTGGTACGATTCTTGAAAACGTGGTGTTGAACGAATCGACGCGATCCATCGATCTTGATGATGGATCACTGACGGAAAACACCCGTGCGTCTTACCCGATCACCCAGGTCCCTAACGCCACACTGAGCGGCCGTGGCGGTCAGCCCAAAAACATCGTCTTTCTGACGTGTGATGCTTTTGGTGTGTTGCCTCCCGTGGCGCGACTGTCGCCCGCGCAAGCGATGTACCACTTTATCAACGGCTATACGGCAAAAGTCGCAGGCACCGAGAAGGGGGTCACCGAGCCGGTGCCGACCTTCAGTCCCTGTTTCGGTGGTCCGTTCCTGCCGCTGCATCCGCGTCAGTACGCCGAACTCCTCGGCAGCAACATAGAGAAGTACGGGGTGAAGGTATGGTTCATCAATACCGGTTGGACCGGTGGGGCCTATGGTGTGGGTAAGCGAATGGCGATTAATCACACCCGAACCATCGTTAACGCGGCGCTTGATGGAAAGCTTGACGGCGTCCCGACAATGACTGATCCGATCTTTGGTCTTGAGGTGCCGACGGAGTGCCCTGGCGTTCCTGCCGATGTGCTCAACCCGCGCTCAACCTGGGCAGATACAGGCGCCTATGATGCGCAGGCAAAGAAATTGGCGGGTCTGTTTCAGGATAATTTCACCAAGTACGCAGACGACGTGCCCGAAGACGTCAAGCTGGCTGGACCGCTCGCTGCCTGAGGATCGAGCGTCGCGAAGCGCCCGCGCGTTAGCGAGGGCGCCGAGACTCGGTAGTCGGTGAGTGCAAGCAACTGCGTTTGCGTTATGACTTCTTCTCATCCCCCTGTTGCACTGGTATCGCGGATTTGGGATCGCGATACCCGTGTTTGGAGTGCCGATAGCGAGACACAGGTCCGCATATCAAACCGACTGGGTTGGTTGGATGCGGCGCGTTGGCTGAACGACAATGCCAAAGCTCTCTCGCGCTGGTCGGAAAATCTCCGGTCGCGGCACTTTAACCAAGTCGTCTTGGTCGGCATGGGGGGCTCCAGTCTCGCCGCCGAGGTAATTGCCGAGGTGTTGACGCCCGCGGCTGATGGGTTATCGATAACGGTGCTGGACAGTACCCACCCCGACGCCATCAATTCAGTGCTGGCGGGGCGAGCCTGGTCTCGAATTCTTTTCATATTTGCCTCTAAGTCGGGAAGCACTATCGAAGTTGATAGTCTGTGCACCTGGGTGATGGATAACCTTGAGGAGCAAGGCGTTGCTGAGCCCGGGGCCCACTGTATCGCGATCACAGATCCCGGCAGTGCACTCGCTGATCTTGCGGTGCAGCGACGTTTTCTGGATTGTCTTGAGAATCCTGCCGATATCGGTGGGCGTTTTTCTGCGTTAAGTGCCTTTGGCATGGCGCCTGCCGCTCTCATGGGGGCTCCCATCGAGTCGTTGAGCACGTCGGTCGCTGCAATGGCGAAGGCTTGCGGTATTGCGGACGAAACCCAGAACCCGGGCTTTCAGTTGGGTCAATGGCTCCACGCCCAGTGGCAAGGGGGCCGCGACTGTTTGCAGCTTGTTATCGAAGACCGCTATGCGGCCCTTGCTGCATGGATTGAACAATTAATAGCCGAAAGTCTTGGGAAGGACGGCAAAGGCCTTCTGCCGCTTTCCCATGCCGAGTCGGGGTCGCCGAATGCTCGATTGGCACGAGTCACCATCGGGGGGGCACAAAGCGAAGTCTTTTGGCAGTCCGGAATTCCTGCGCTTGATGATGACGTGCCGACGTTTGCGATCAGAGTCGAGGGCGTAGAGTCGCTTGGTGGGGAGTTTTTTAGATGGTGTTTTGCAACCGCGGTCGCGGGCGCATTAATGGAAATCAATCCATTTGATGAACCGGATGTGGCCGCCAGTAAAGCGATCACCCGCCGTCTGCTTGACGTAGGAAGTCTTGATGAACCACCGCAGGTGATCGGGTGGACTGACCTAAAAGCCGCCCTCGAGCAGGCACCCGCCGACAGCTATCTCGCCATTCTCAACTATATGGCGCCCGATCCGGTAATTGCCGACTTGATTGAGGACTTTGCCGGTCGTGTGCGCGATCGGTTTGGTTTTCCAGTAACAGTTAACGTGGGGCCGCGATATTTGCACTCGACCGGCCAATTACACAAAGGCGGTCAACCCAAAGGTATGTTTCTCTTTCTGCGCGGCGAGCCCGAATTTGATCTCGATATCATTACTGAGGAGTTTGGGTTTGCGGGGCTTCATCAGGCGCAGGCGATGGGTGACTGCGCTGAGCTTGCGCGTCGCGGGCGGACGGTGTGCTGGGTTGAGCTCGACGGCAGCCGTTTCTCGCAGATTCAGGGTCTGCGATTAATTCTTCAGGAATGCCTCCAGTGATCGATTCGATTCGGGTGATTTCCTTTGATCTGGACGACACGCTCTGGGAGATTTGGCCGGTAATTGATCGCGCAGAGAGGATATTGCATGAGCATATTTGTGAGGCTTTTCCGCGAATCGGTGAAAACCATGGCCCGGCAGATTTACGCCTGCATCGGAATCGTTTAAACGAAGAGCGGCCGGATTTAGCGCACGATCTTACGGAGTTGCGCCGCGTCTCTTTTGCGCGACTGCTGGTTGAGTATGGCTATGATGCGGCCGCCTCGCATGAGCTGGTCGATCGATTTTTAGAGTTGCGCCATGACGTCACGCTGTTTCCGGATGTGCTTCCAGCCCTTGAGAGATTGAGCAACCGATTTCGATTGATTGCCGTATCGAACGGCAATGCTGATGTGATTCGTCTTGGCATTGGGCGCTATTTCTCTGGACAAGTCAGCGCCCGCAGCGCCGGCGTGAAAAAGCCGGATAAAAAGATATTCGAGCAAGCCTGCGCTCTTGTGGATCTCAAGCCCGAGCAAATTCTTCATGTGGGTGATCATCCTCTCGAGGATGTCATGGGTGCCCAGGCGGCCGGGCTGCGGGCCGTGTGGGTTAACCGACGGGGTAGCGAATGGCCTCACGGTGAGAGCGCTCATGCCGAGGTGTCTGATCTTGCCCAGCTCGTGACCCTGCTGGAGCAATCGAATCCTGCAAAGCATCGAGGAGCAATCGATGGATCGTAACGTTGATGTTGCGATCGTCGGTGCGGGAACTGCGGGTCTCAGCGCCATGGCGCAGGTGCGCCGTGCGAAAAAATCGTTCGTTCTGATAAATGGCGGCGAGCTGGGAACCACGTGTGCTCGCGTGGGCTGCATGCCGTCAAAAGCGCTGATCCAAGTAGCGCATGACCTACACCGGCGCGATATTTTTGATCGTGAGGGTATCGAGGGCGGAGATGGACTGAAGGCTAATTGGCCCGATACGCTTGAACACGTTCGTGATCTGCGCGACATCCTGGTGGATCGGGTCCTCGCAAACTCTACCGACCCGATGGGTGATGAATTCATGGAAGGCTATGCGCGATTCGTCGAGCCGGGCGTGCTGCAGGTCGGAGAACACCGCGTTATCGCGAAGAGCATCGTTCTCGCATGCGGAACGCGGCCTATCGTGCCGCCTGCGTGGACCGACTTTGGCGATCGGATCGTTACCAGCGATACGGTGTTTGAGTTGGACGATTTACCACGCTCTGTGGCAGTAGTGGGTCTGGGTGTTATTGGTTTGGAGCTTGGACAGGCGCTGTCCTACCTGGGCGTATCGGTCACGGGGTTTGATCAGCAGGAGTCGGTGGCCGGTGTCTCGGATCCCGTCGCAGGTCAGAGTGCCATCGAACTGATGGGTCGGGCGTTTCCCATCCATCTCGGCGAGTCTGTGGAGCTTAAAGAGGAGCAGGGCCAGATTAGGGTAAGCGCAGGAGAGCACTCCATTGTCGTTGAGAAAGTGCTGGCGGCTATGGGTCGCGCGAGTAATCTGGACTGGCTCGGGATCGAGCATGCGGGCCTCGATTGCGATGCCCATGGCGCGCCAAAGTTTGATCGACAGACGATGCGATGCGGCGAGAGCCGAGTGTTTATCGCCGGAGATGTTTCTGGAACGGATCAGGTCCTGCATGAGGCGACCGACGAGGGCCGGATCGCTGGATTTAACGCCGCTCGAGACGAGTCGGTCTCCTTCAGGCGAAAAACACCGCTCGCAATCACGTTTACCTCGCCAAATATCAGTCAAATAGGAGCGGCTTTCGATTCTTTATCCGACCAGGTAGCCGTGGGGGAGATGCGATTAGGCCCCGTCGGGCGGGCGCTCATCATGGGCGCTAATCGGGGCATCGTGCGGGTATACGCAGATAAAAAAAGCGGTGTGCTTCTGGGTGCCACCGTAGTGGCGGAGCGTGGGGAGAACCTTGCTCATTTGCTCGCGTGGTGTATTGATGAACAGAGGACAGTGCCGCAGTTGCTGCGAAAGCCGTTCTACCATCCCACAATGGAAGAGGCCGTGCAGGGCGCGCTGCGTGATGTGTTACCTAAGATTGAAGGCGGCGTGGACTCTTCCGATGTCCCGCCGGATCTTGAGCGGATCGATTAGGAAGCTCTTACGTGGCTATCTTTTGATGGGCTCAAGGGTCCCAACGAAAGTGGGAAAGTGATTCTCTATCCGGTCTGAGAAATATCGCTTCAGAGATTGCACAACAACAGGAAAAGCCATCTCAGACCAGGGAATGTCTTCTTCTTCAAATAGCTCAGTCTCGAGACTCTCGATGCCGGGCGCAAAGTCTGCTTCCTTCAGCGCGGCTCGAAAGATCATGTACACCTGATTAACATGGGGGATATTGAAAACAGCATAAAGGCCATCAATGGAAACTTTTGCACAAGCCTCCTCCCAGGTCTCTCGGGCAGCCGCCTGCTCGATGGTCTCACCGTTCTCCATAAAGCCTGCAGGAATCGTCCAGAGCCCATGACGCGGTTCAATGCCGCGGCGACACAGCAGAATCTTGCCTTCCCACTCGGGGATACACCCCGCAACGATTTTGGGGTTCTGATAATGAATCTCGCCGCATCCCTCGCACACATGACGGGGCAGGGTGTCTCCCACTGGGATTCTCAGGGATACGGGATTAGCGCATTGGGTGCAGAACTTCATTTTTTTGACGAAACATTGCCTAACCCGAGCACTATAGCATCCACCCATTGGCGGCATTTTTGCTTGCTGGATTGGCCGACAGCCGCGATTTGAAAAACCAACCTGGTTTCACTGAGAATCGACTCCCCACGTTTTTACGGAAACCGCCAATGACTGAAGAAATTGAAAGCCCACAGAAAAATGTATTTGGCGAGCCGTTGCGGCTTTGTTCTGAGAAGCCATTAACCGGTTGGTTTCGAGACGGGTGTTGCAATACCGATGAACATGACCGCGGGCAGCATACCGTCTGTGCGAAGGTATCTGACGAGTTTCTCGAGTGGCTGAAGGAAGATGGTAACGACCTCATCACTCCGCATCCGCAGTTTGGCTTTCCTGGACTGAAGGCGGGGGACTGTTGGTGTGTTTGTGCCGGTTCTTATGCCAGAGCGCTAGAAGCGGGGGTAGCATGCAAAATTTATCTCTCGCGCACCCATATCGGAACCTTGAATGTGGTTTCAATAGAAAAACTTAAGCCCTATGCGCTCGATCTTTCATAACGCGCGGGCCTAAATCGAGCCGTGCTCTTGACGAATGTGCGTGGGTGCTTTGTAATCGCGTTCCCGCCTGATGTTTTCTATTGGCCAGGTAGCTCAGTTGGTAGAGCAGTGGACTGAAAATCCTCGTGTCGGTGGTTCGATTCCGCCCCTGGCCACCACGTTCTCGAAAGTTCTGGATTCAAAAAGCTGTGAGCGCTTGCTCAACTATGGATAAATGTGTGATGAAGGTTGACAGGGTTTTTTTCAAAGTGCGGGTTGAGTATGAGTTGGATAAACACCTTTAGAGAGTCATATCGTAAGCGCTCTGGAGAGCACTTGAGGCGAGATGATCAGGCGCGTGGCTTCTCTGACGCAGTAGGGGGAAGTTTCGATACGATCGGTTATCTTGAAAAGAAGCTTCTCAAGATGCATGGATTAGCTTCAGATCATTTCTTGATTGATGTCGGGTGTGGATCAGGTCGACTTCTGAGCCAGCTCACCTTGGGGGACGTCGCACGATATCTGGGTACCGATATTTCTCAGGAGTTACTTGCAAACTGCGAGCGGTATCTTGCATCCGATGCGTGGCAACTTCGTGCGGTAGAGAGTTGTGAAATACCTGCCGAAGACAGCACGGCGGATATGGTCTGCATGTTCTCTTTGATTACACACCTTTTACACCAGCAGTCGTATCTTTATTTCCAGGAAGCCGCTCGCGTGCTCAAGCCAGGCGGCAAGTTGATCGTTAGTTTTCTAGAATTTCGCCATCCCGGACTTTGGCCTATTTTTGAGGCTTCCGTGTCTGAAGTGATATCGGGAGGACGCCTTGATACTTTTGTCGATCGAGATGGTCTTACGCAGTGGGGCGAACACGCAGGTTTTCAAGACATTACTTTTATCGATGGAGAAAAGCCACACATTCCTATTGACCGTGAGATCGAATTCGATAACGGCGTAAGGGTTTCTTCGATATCACGACTGGGCCCGACTGGTCAGTCTATTATTATTTGCCGCAGGAGGGGTTGAATCGATCGCGAGGTTGCTACACCCGGGAGGGAGTCGACTGGGGGTGTCAGTTGGCGAGGATCTTGCGAGTGTAGTTAGTGAAATCAAACGGACAATTTCGATTGACTTTGTTACAGCCCCTCGCCTTATGTCCTTAGCAGACTCAGTTCTTGATAAGGTCTTCTTCCCGCTAATCCAACCGTAGGTTTTCACAATACTTGCATTGTCGCCGTTCGCTATCCCCTGATGTTCATTGAAAAGCATCTATAGATTGGCTTTTAATACGGTACGGTTTTGCTGGTTTGCGCCAGTATCCATACTAATGACCCGGCATAGGTCATAGTTATTTCGAATTCAGAAAGACCCTCGGCGACTTTGCTTGAAAGTGCCCGCAGAGCGCGGGATTACGAGTTCAACCCCGGCAAAAAAGAAACCGCAGTTTTTACAAGATTTGCAGGTTTGTTGTAATTCGAGCCGAAACCGCTAGAAAGTCGGGACCGGCTTAGACGGCGCTGAGGCACCCGACGGCGTGCTACGCTGGCCGCACAGTTAAGAGGCCAGCATCGCCACTCCAAACACCTGGCAAGGGCGAGAGTAGCTATCAAAAAAGTCCTCGCACCACCCCTTCAACGGTGAATGTCAATCATGCCTATGTCAACCACCCGAGGGCCTGCTGAGCAATTATCTCACCACGATAATTTCGTGATCTTGATTCCTCTAATTATGAATCTTCTTCGTGTACGCAGTGAAATCAAACGGGACATATGGCTTCGCCTTGCTATAACCACGATCTTTAATGTCTTTCTTGGCGTATAGCGTACGGACCAGTTGCTTCTTGCCGTTTATCC
>Ga0255757_10001379_pt1 | contig 23637 bp, 20 predicted proteins | sample 071ome_27_FD_179957 | JGI IMG/M metagenome (GOLD analysis project Ga0255757, IMG submission 179957) | Coastal salt marsh microbial communities from the Groves Creek Marsh, Skidaway Island, Georgia - 071409AT metaG (version 2) | ecosystem: Environmental > Aquatic > Marine > Intertidal zone >...
CCTCAGGAAAATTTTGGATTCCAATACCAATTCCCAAGGCTACTGCAGCTCCGAGAGTATAAACATTTGCAAATTCGGGAATAATTAAAGCTCCAAATGCAACTCCTACAGCTAATCCTTCAGGAATATTATGAATCGCAATTGCAAGAACTAAAAGAGAAGTTTTTTTAAGATCAGATTTCGGACCCTCAGCTTCACTCATTTTTCCAAAAATATGAAGGTGAGGAATTGATTTATCCAAAACATACATAAATAATGCTCCCAAGAAAAAACCAATAGCTGGGGGTAAGAATGATGGTAAACTTGATTGCCCTAATTCATTTTGAACTTCAACAGCTATTATTGCAGGAGCAATCAAAGACCAAAAGCTAGCTGCAATCATAACTCCTCCAGTAAAGCCAAGTGCAGCATCTAAGATTTTTCTATTAGATGATTTAAAAAAGAAAACTAGTGCAGCGCCAAGTGCAGTTAAAATCCAAGTAAAAAGTCCAGCATATAATGCCTGTAGAATAGGACTATCTATTGATCTAAAAAATTCTATTATATCCATAAAAAATGTTCACCAGTGCAAAACTAATAAAATTTACGGAAATTTAATTTTTTCTTTCAAGTAATAAGTTTGTTAAGCTTATTAAGTCCTCTTTTAAATTAGAATCAACTTTAATTTTGTCTATTGATTTAAGAGCAAGGTCAGAATAGTATTTAACCAAATCTTTTGTGTTAGCATCTGCTTTTGTTTCTATGAAAAGAGATTTAGCTTTTTCTACTTTAGCTTTGACTTCTTTTGAATTGTATAAGTGATTTAGCAAATCCAGCTGTTCTGAATTTGAATTTCTTTTACACATATGATAAAGTATAGTTTTTTTATTCTCAATGACATCTCCACCAACTCTTTTTCCAATTTTATCTTGATTTCCAAACAGATCTAGATAGTCGTCTTGAATTTGAAAAGCTAATCCAATATTTATTCCACATTCGTAAAGTGCTTCAGAATCCGAAGAGTTAACATTATTGATAATTCCTCCCATCTTCATTGATGAAGCTAATAAAACAGCTGTTTTATACTTTATCATTTTTAAGTAATTTTCATAATCAATATCATTTTTCTGTTCAAAATCAAGATCCAATTGTTGACCCTCACAAATTAAAAGTGCAGTTTCATTAAATAACGTTAAAAGTTTTTTTTGTATTTCTGGATCGTATTTTTCTAGTAATGCATAAGACAAAATCAACATTGAATCACCAGATAAGATTGCTTGATTTAAATCCCATTTTATATGAACAGTATCCTTGCCACGACGAATTGATGAGGAATCCATTATGTCATCATGAACAAGTGTGAAATTATGAAAGACTTCATTTGCTAATGCAGCATGAATAGCAAAATCATCATCATTATTGAACAACTTATTGGAAATTAAAGTTGCAATAGGTCTGATTCTTTTTGAAGGAAGATCAAGAAAGTACTTTATTGGATCATAAATACTTGATTCTCCTAAGCTGCCAACAAATGAGCTTATAGATTTATTGACAAGATCATAATATTGATTAAAGATCATAATTATAAAAGTACATTATATAAATATTAAATTATGTTTAAAAAATAAAGAAACTTTAGAAACTTTATTGGTTTTCTTAGTTTCCTTAATTATATTTGCTCGCCTTAAATCGTAATGGAAGAAAAAATTTTACAGATTGCTCAAAAGCTTTTTTTGAAATATGGTTTTAAAACAGTTACTATGGATGATATTGCTACAGAACTATCCATTTCTAAAAAAACAATCTATAATTTTTTTCCAAATAAAAATAAATTAGTTGAGGTTGTTGCTAATAACTTCCATAGTCAAATTACTGAGGGTGTTACTAAAGTAAAAGAAACCTCCAAAAATCCAATTGATGAAATATTTGAAATAAAAAAACAAGTAATGAATCACTTGAAGGATCAAAGAGGAAATTCAATTTATCAACTCGAAAGATTCTATCCTGAGATATTTGATAGGCTTAAAAAGAAGGGACTTGCATTTATGATTAAATCATTAGGTGAAACATTATCTAATGGTATAGAGTTTGGTTTGATTCGAAAAACTATAGATGTGGATTTTGTTTCGAGAATATATTATAACAGCATTTTAGGATTAATGGATCCAGAAATCTATCCACCTAAAAATTATTCTCTAGATAAAACAATGTTCGCTTACAGAGAATACTTCTTGAGATCTGTTGTTACAGAAAAGGGATTAAAAAAACTAGATGAAATTTTAATTAATGATAAATAAAAACACAATTACAATATTAATTCTTCTATTAAGCTTCAATATGAGTGCTCAAAAAGATTACACTTTTTCATTGGACGAAGCGGTTAGCTTTGCATTATTAAACAATAGAGCCTCAGTGAATGCAAAAAAAGATCTTGCAATTGCTCAGAAAGAAAAATGGGAAACTATTTCTAGAGGATTGCCTCAAATTAGTTCTTACTTTGATTTTAGTAATAGACTTAAAGATCCTATTTCATTAATTCCTGCAGAGTTTTTTGGCGGGGAAAAAGGTGAATTTTCTGAAGTAAGTTTTGGAACTAAACAAAATGTTTCAGGGGAGCTTATTTTAAATCAATTACTTTTTGACGGATCTTACATTGTTGGCTTACAATCAATCAAATTGTTTTTGGATATCGCTGATCAAACAAAAATTAAAACTGATATTGAAGTTAGAAGGCAAGTTGCCAATGCTTATGGAAATGTTCTTGTAAGTCAAGAAAGAGTAAAAATTTTAAAAAATAATTACAATAACATAATTAAAACTCTAGATGAAACTAAAGTAATTTATGAAAATGGATTAATTGAATCTGAAAGTGTAGATCAGCTTAGAATAACATCATCCTCAATTAAGAACTCATTAGATTATGCAATTAAATTTGAAATCCTTTCAGAAAGAATTTTAAAGTTGCTTCTTGGAATCGAACTTGATGACAATATGATTTTAAATGATGACATTGAATCAATCATTGTAAAAAGTATTGATCCAGAGCTGGTGAACACAGATTTTAATGTTGAGGAAAATATTGATTACAAAATTGCCCTTAATGCAAAGAAAGGAAGTGAAACATTACTTAGACTTGAAAAAGTAAAGGCTTTACCAAGGATAAGTGCTTTCTTGTCTGGCGCATATAATGGATACAATGAGTCCTTTAAAATTACTGATCCTAAACAAAACTGGTACGGTTCATCACAACTTGGACTCAATATGTCATTTCCAGTTTTTAGTTCATTTCAAAGAAGAGCTTCAACTCAAAGGGCTAAGATTGAAATCGAAAAATCTGAAAATATTCTTGATGAAACTAAAAAGAACTTAAACCTTGAAGTTGAAAAAACTAGATCAGATTATAATTATGCTATAAATAATTTTAATTCAGTAAAGCAGAATGTAATTCTAGCCGAAAGCATTGAAAAGAAAAATGAAATAAAATTTAAAGAAGGTATAGCATCAAGCTTTGAATTGAGACAAGCTCAAAATCAACTTTACTCAATTCAAAATGAATATTTAGAAGCAACACTAAAACTTATTGAAAATAAAATCAACCTTGAAATTCTTTTAAACAAATGATTAAGAAAATTCTATTTACGTTAATTACATTATTCATCATATCCTGTGGAAATGAAAATAAAAAAACTGTTAAACAACTTCTAGACGAGGGCAACTTGACTGAGTTACAAGACAGAAGATCAAGTCTAATCATTCAAAAAGGAGAAATTAATAACGAGCTTGATGAAGTAACTAGAGCTGTTAATATCTTGGACACAGCTCAAAGTTTTGTATTAGTAAACACTCTTACTACAAAAAATGAAGCGATCAATCATTTTTCATCATTTCAAGGTACAATTAAAACAGATCAGAATATGATTGTTTATCCTGAATTCAGTGGCAGAATTATAAGCGTTTTAGTTAGAGAGGGTGACCTAGTTAAGAAAGGTCAAACTTTAGCAACAATTGATGATGGTGGACTTTCAGATGAATTAAAACTTGTTGAATCTCAAGCTAATCTAGCTAAAACTGTTTTTGAAAGACAATCTAAATTATGGGAGAATCAAATAGGATCTGAAATCCAATTCTTAGAAGCTAAAACGAATTATGAAGTTCAAAAAAATAGACTACAAAGCGTTAGAGAAGCTTTAAACAAAACTAAAATAACTGCTCCATTTTCAGGGACAATTGATGATGTAATGGTTGAATCAGGACAGTTAGTTTCTCCTCCAATGATGCCTGATCAAAACGGAGCATTTAGAATTGTTAATTTGGATGAACTTTATGTTGAATCTCTTGTGCCTGAAAGTTTTATAGGAAAAATTAAAACTGGTTCAACAGTTAAAGTAGATATCCCAGTTAATCAATCTTCTTTTGAATCAACCGTAAAACATTCTGGATCATCGATTGATCCGAAATCAAGAACATTTAAAATTGAGGCAACTGTTCCACAAAACAATAGTTCAATAATGCCAAATATGAATGCTGAGGTAAATATTTTAGACTACTCAAATCCACAAGCTATTCTTATCCCAGAATCAATAGTTTCTGAAGATTCTGAAAACAGAAAGTTTGTATTCGTTGTAAAAAACAATACTGCAGTAAAAGTTGTTATTAAAACAGGCTACACACAAAATGGTTTTATTGAAGTTACAGACGGGTTACAGCTTAATCAAGTTGTTATAAATGAAGGTGGAAGAATCGTTAAAGAAGGTCAAAAAGTAAAAATCTACAACTAACACTTATGAATAAAGTTGATAAAGAGTTTAAGCCTTCAGTTTGGGCTATTGGAAAATCAAACATTATCTATTTTCTAATGTTTATTTTTCTTGCGCTTGGTATAAATGCATATAATGAGTTACCGAGAGAAGACTTCCCAGAAATCGTAACTAGTGAAGTATTTATTAGTACAATAAATCCTGGTAACACTGCAGAGGACATTGAAAGATTTATTACAACTCCTTTAGAAGAAGCAGTAAAAGGTGTAAGTAATTTAGTTGATATCACTTCCACTTCACTGGAGAATTATTCAATTATCAAATTAGAATTTGATGAAGAAATTGAAATTGAATTAGCAAAGCAAAAAGTTAGAGATCTTATTGATTCCGTTATTTCTGGTGAAGATTGGCCAACATTTAACAATGTAAAGGTAGATCCAGATATACTAAGCATGAGTATAGCTGAGGAAATGCCAATCTTGAACATAAATTTAATCGGTGATTATCCTACTGAAACATTAAAGAATTATGCTGAAATTTTAGAAAAAAGAATTGAAAAATTAGATGAAATAAAGGAAGTGGACATACTTGGAGCGCAAGATGAAGAAGTTGAAGTTGCTGTTGATATTCAAAAAATGACGATTGCGCAAGTAAGTTTTGATGATGTAATAAGTTCGATAGCTTATGGAAATAGAACAATAGCCGCAGGCAACATTATTTCTGATGGGCAAAGAAGGACTTTACGAGTGATTGGTGAAATTCAATCACCTGAGGAACTTAAAAACTTTGTAGTAAAAAAGAATTTTGGTCCTGTTTATTTAGGTGATATCGCTGAAATAAATTTTAAAGAAAGTGAAAAGAAAAGCTATGCTAGAGAGTTTGGGAATAATCTTGTCAGTTTAGCTGTAAAAAAAAGATCAGGTAAAAACTTAATTAATGCAGCAGAAACAATTAGAGGAATTGTTTCACAGACTATTGAAAATGATTATCCAATTGATTTAAATATTTCAATAACCAACGACATGTCCAACAGAATCGTCAGTCAAGTAGATGATTTAGTTAACAATATTTTATTTGGGATTTTTCTTGTAACAACTGTCTTAATGTTCTTCTTAGGATTTAGAAATGCACTATTTGTAGGTTTTGCAATTCCAATGTCAATGTTCATGTCATTAATGATTATTTCTGCACTTGGATATAGTCTAAATACGATGATTCTATTTGCTTTAGTAATGGGTCTTGGCATGTTAGTAGATAACGGAATCGTTGTAGTTGAGAATGTTTATAGATTGATGGAGAAAGAAGGAATGTCAAAAGTAGAAGCTGCAAAATTAGGGATTAGCGAAATAGCTTATCCAATTATTGTTTCAACTGCCACAACTGTTTTAGCGTTTGTCCCTCTAGGTTTATGGCCAGGAACAATTGGACAGTTTATGATTTATCTGCCCATAACATTGTCAATAGTATTGGGTTCTTCACTTTTTGTTGCAATTTTTTTTAATTCAATGCTTGTTTCAAAATTTATGAGTATTGATGAGAAAAATCTGTCTAAAAAAGATCTTATTAAACTAACTTATTTTCTTTCGGGGATTGGCTTAATCATGATATTAATGGGTGGTTCAGCAACTGGATTTGGAACTCTATTTATTACAATAAACATTTTCTTCTGGCTTTATTCATATTACCTAAAGTCAATGGCTTTAAGGTTTAGAACTATCTTTTTGGAAACTCTTGAAAACAAATATGAAAGCTTTTTAAGGTTTGCACTAAAAGGTTGGAGAGCTTTTGCATTTTTATTTGGTACTATCATACTTTTATTTTTTACGATGGTACTTGTTGGTATAGCAGGGCCAAAAGTTGAGTTCTTCCCCGACAACCAACCGAATCAAATTATAGTGTATGCTGAATATCCTCAAGGAACAGATATTGAAAAAACAAATTCAATAACAAAAGAAATTGAGCAGGAAGTTATTGAAGTTATAAATGCTTCAAAATATTTTGAAAATTCTAAAAATTTCATGGTTGAATCCATGCTAAGTCAAGTTGGAGATGGAGCAGGAAATCAACAAAATGATTTTGGATCCCAAGCTGATATGCCTCACAAATCGAAGATTACAGTTACAATGAGAGAGTTCAAATATAGAAACGGATTTTCTAGTGAAGATATGAGAGTTGAAGTACAGGAGAAGTTAAGTGGTAAGTATCCAGGATTATCAATTTCTGTAGAAAAAGATGAAAATGGACCACCTGCTGGATATCCTGTAAATATTGAAATTTCAGGAAGAGATTATCTGGAGCTTATTGAGACTGCAGAACAAATGAGAATATTTATTAATAATCAAAAAATTTCAGGAATTGAAGAATTAAAAATTGATGTTAATAAAAGTAACCCCTCGCTTGAGATTGAAGTTGATAGACAAAAAGCAGGTGAGCTTGGAATTAATCCTAGTCAAATTGGATTAGTATTAAGAAGATCATTATTTGGAGAAAAGGCAGGAATATTTAAAAAAGATGGAGAAGATTATGATATTAATGTAAGGTTCAACAATGAAGATAGATATGATAAATCCCTATTGTTTAATCAGAACATAATTTTTAGGGACATGTCTGATGGGCAGGTTAAAGAAATTCCGGTAGCATCTTTAATTAAAACTAAAAATGTTGAAACTTATAGCGCAATTAAACATAGAAATCTTTCAAGAGTTGTAACACTTTATTCATCAATCCTTGCTGGATATAATGCAAAAGAAATTGTTGATCAAATTAAATTTCAATTAGATGGATTTGATATTTCAGAAGATGTCAATTTTAAATTCACAGGTGAAATTGAAGAACAAGATAAAAATCAAGAGTTTTTAAACACTGCTTTATTGATGGCTCTAATGTTAATTCTACTATTGCTTGTATTTCAATTTAACTCTATTGTAAAACCTTTAATAATTATACTGTCTATATTCTTAAGTTTTATTGGTGTATTTCTTGGTTTGATTATTTTTAATATGACTTTTGTTATTATTATGACAATGCTTGGTATAATTTCTTTAGCCGGTATTGTTGTAAATAATAGTGTTGTGTTAATAGATTATACTCAGCTATTATTAGACCGAAAAAAAGAAGAACTAAATGTTGAAAAAGACAACATGTTGTCTAAAGATCAAATATTTGAGGCTATAGTTAGTGGAGGGAAAGCAAGGTTAAGACCCGTAATATTAACTGCAATTACAACAATACTTGGATTGATTCCTCTTGCTATTGGGTTAAATATCGACTTAATGAGTTTGTTTAGTAGTGGTAATCCAAATATTTATGTTGGTGGTGATAATGTAATTTTTTGGGGACCATTGGCTTGGACTGTAATTTTTGGATTAACCTTTGCAACATTTCTAACTCTTGTTATTGTGCCAGTTACATTCTATCTTAGTAAAAGAGCTGCTCTAAAAATTAGAGAATTCAAATTGAATTAACTGATTGTAATATTCAAATTCAGATTATAATATAATTTATTAGATATTTGTAGATATGTATCGAAGTCATAATTGTGGAGAATTAAGAAAGTCCGATATCAACAAAGAAGTTAAATTATCTGGATGGGTTCAAAGAGTAAGGGATAAAGGATTTTTAATTTGGATTGATTTAAGAGACAGATACGGTATCACTCAATTATTTATAGATTCTGAAAAAACATCAAAAGATGTTATTCAAACTGTGAAATCTTTAGGCAGAGAGTATGTAATCTCTGTTTCAGGAAAAGTTGCTGAAAGAGAATCTAAAAACGATAAAATCCCAACTGGTGATATAGAAGTTTTAGTTGATTCTATTTCAGTTTTGAATAAGGCTGAAACCCCTCCATTTACAATTGAAGATGAAACCGATGGTGGAGATGATCTAAGAATGAAATTTAGATATTTAGATTTAAGAAGAAATGTTCTAAAAGACAACCTGATTTTTAGAAATAACTTAAATTTTGAGGTAAGGAAATATTTAAAAGAAGAAGGATTCATTGATATAGAAACTCCTTATTTAATTAAATCTACGCCTGAAGGAGCTAGAGACTTTATTGTTCCTTCAAGAATAAATAAGAACGAGTTTTATGCTCTTCCACAATCTCCTCAAACTTTCAAACAACTTCTCATGATAAGTGGTTTTGACAAATATGTTCAAATTGTTAAATGTTTTAGAGATGAAGATTTAAGAGCTGACAGACAACCTGAATTCACACAGATAGATTGCGAAATGTCTTTTGTTAATCAAGAAGATGTTCTAAATACGTTCGAAGGAATGGTTAAGCATCTTTTTAAGACTTGTTTAAATTATAATCTCAATGATTTTACTAGAATTCCATTTAATGTAGCTATGGAGAAATATGGTTCTGACAAACCAGACACAAGATTCGGTATGAAGTTTTTTAATATTAGTGAAAATGCTAAAGGGAATGGATTTAAAATATTTGATGATAGCGAAGCAATCTATGGATTCAACATTCCAAATGGATCTGAATTTTCAAGAAAAATTATTGATTCATATACTGATTGGGTAAAAAGACCTCAAATTGGAGCTCTTGGTCTAATTTGGGTAAAACATAATGAAGATGGAACTGTAAAATCTTCTATTGATAAATTTTTCAGTGAAGAAGAGCTTAAAAAATTGACTGAATCTAATCCTGGTGATCTGAGCTTTATAATTTCAGGGAAGAAAAATAAAGCTTTAAATCAGTTAGGTTCGCTGAGAGTTGAGGTTGGGAATAGATTAGGATTGAGAAAAAACAACGAATTTGAAGCTTTATGGGTTACAGATTTTCCATTATTTGAATGGGATGATGAAACAGAAAGATTTCATTCAATGCATCATCCATTCACATCTCCAGTTAATGGAATAATTAATGAAACCCCTGGTGATACATTAGCTAATGCATATGACCTAGTTATTAATGGAAATGAGATTGGTGGAGGATCAATTAGAATTCATGATGAAAAACTTCAAGAACAAGTTTTTTCTATCCTTGGTTTTTCTAAAGAAGAAGCAAGAAATCAGTTTGGATTTTTAATGAATGCCTTTAAATATGGAGCTCCTCCACATGGTGGTATTGCTTTTGGATTTGATAGACTTGTTGCCGTTATGAATAATGATGAATCAATTAGAGATTATATTGCTTTCCCGAAAAATAATAGCGGGAAAGATGTTATGATTGATAGTCCTTCTTCAATTGATAAAAGTCAGCTTGATGAGTTGAATATTAAATTGAAATAGTTTGATATTTAGATCCCTTCTGTATATAATTTTCTTTTTAGATCTCATCTTACTTTTTTACGGACTATATATAAATAATAATGGAGCAGAAAATGGTGAAAAAACAATTGGTATTAGTGTGTTGATTTTCTGTTTTTTATTTATGCCTCTGTTTTTATACTACAGGTATAGAAACAAAAAACTTGACGATTATCTATATAAAGACTAGAGAGCTTTTTCTTTTCTTTTTTTTATAAAAAAAGCATCAACAATTAATTTACACTCCTTAGAAAGCAATCCAGATTTAACCTTTGTTTTTGGATGAAGCTTAGTTCCTAAAACTTTATAACCTCTGTGGTTGTCACTTGCACCATAAACTAATCTATTTAATTGTGCCCAGTACATTGCTCCAGCACACATTTGACAAGGCTCCAATGTGACATAAAGGGTACATTCAGTTAGATATTTATTTCCTAGATGGTTAGCTGCAGATGTAATTGCTTGCATTTCAGCATGAGCAGTTACATCATTTAACATTTGAGTTAGGTTATGTGATCTTGCTATAATTTTATCGTTTGAAACAATGATAGCTCCAACTGGAATTTCATCTTTTTCAAAAGCATATTTGGCTTCAGCCAAAGCTTTTTGCATATAAAAAATATCTTTTTCCTCTTGAGTCATTAATTGAGTTTTTTATACCATTCTAAAGCTAATCCATCTGTTAAACTTGCAATAAAACAACTTACATCAAGCAAACTTGAGTATAGGTCAGTTTCTTTATTTAGGTATTCTTTAGGGATACACTCTAATGCAAGTTCATCAAATGCACTTACTCTATTTTCTTTCCAATTTATAACAGAATTAGTAAATGTTTTAAGTAAGAAATTAAGAACCTTATAACCTGTCAATTCTTTTTCAATTACCTCTTTTGATTTGTAAACTTTATCTACACTAATTTTTATTATTCCTTCCATTTGTGCTTTATACTTTGACTTACTCATTAAAGAATCCTTAAAGTTTCCTTTCAAAATTTCTTCTTCATTTTCAATAAAAATTTGAACGGCTTCATTAATCAAAGTATTAATTGCAAGAGCTCTTAAATATGCGATTCTTTGACCTTTCAAGCTCATGTTATTATATTTCTTTTTATCAATTGAGTTACTAACCAATTTGACTAAATATTCTAATGCAAATTCTTCTGGAATCCAATCTAAATTAATTCCATCCTCAAAATCGATTAATGTATAACATATATCATCTGCAGCCTCAACCAAAAAAGTCAAAGGGTGCCTATTATAATTACTCTCACCTATTTTTAATCCTAACTCTGATGCAACTTCATCAAAAAAATCAGATTGATTTGAAAAGAACCCATACTTTTTATCCTTTATATGATCAGTTGGTTTATATGGTAAAGATTTTTTTGGATACTTAGTGAAAGCTCCAAGTGTTGAATAGCTTAACCTTAGTCCACCTTTAGAACCTGTTTTACTTTCAGTTAAAATTTTAAATCCATTAGCATTTCCTTCAAATGTGCAAAGATCATTGTACTGTAAATCTGTTAATTGAGACTTATATTTTACTCCATCTCCAATTTTAAAAAAGTCTCCTATTGCAGATTCCCCACTATGACCAAATGGTGGATTTCCAATATCATGCGATAAACATGCAGCAGCTACAATACTTCCAAAATCATTAATTTGAAATTTGTAGACTTCTTTTAAATAAGGATACTTATCTAAAATAAATTTTCCAACAACTCTACCTAAACTTCTGCCTACAACAGATACCTCTAAACTATGCGTTAATCGAGTGTGGACAAAACTGGTTTTTGAAAAAGGGACTACTTGAGTTTTATCTTGAAGTGATCTGAAAAATGAAGAAAAAACTATTCTATCATAATCTACATCAAAACCTACTCTAGTATTATCTTGCTCAGATCTTAGACGTTTTAAACTATCACCTTGTCTTTTTAAGGATAGTAGGTTTTCCCATTTCATTAATGCAATTTAATATTTTTTAAAGGGAAAAGTCTTTTTGAAAATAAATACTAGAGTTTAATCTTCATTAATCTAGCACTAGAACTACTTTTTTCATCCTCTGATGTAATCCAAAAAGTATTCGAGTCAATTATTTTTATTGCCTCCACTTGAGTTTTACCTATTGGAATTTTATACATGTCTATCTTATAATCTTTTTTACTTTCAAGATCAAAATCTTCAATTTTTATTATATAATATTCATTGAATATAAGAGTACCAGTTAAAGCAAGAAGTTTTGTTTCTGGATCATAATCTCCTCCAGTTATTATTGACTGAGTGTTCAAGCTTCCAATTTTTTTTGCTTCGTATTTGCCAGCAATTTTTGGTAGAGCATATATCTCTGTGATTTTTTTGAGCTTATTTTTTGTAAGAACAATCAAATAGTCATCTATTGTAATTAAAGCCTCAGCATCGTATTGTGATTGAAGATACCCCGTTGTAAAGTTCACTTGTTCTGGATAATTAAATTCAATTAATTCCGCCTCATTTGATGAAGGATCAATAGGAGTTTTTACAATTGATAAATTTTTACGAGTATCAAAATTGTTACCCATGTTAGCAACATAAATGTATTGATCATCTTTAGTAATATCTTCCCAATCATTATTTTTTACCCCCTCTAAAGTTCTTTCAAAAACTATTTTACCTTTTTTATCTAGATAAAATAATTTAGGGTCACCTCCAGAGTCATTATGAGTGATGAATTGGCCATCTACAATTTCTAAACCTGAGGTCTCATCAATTTTTTTTGATAGACTGATGTCTTTTGTGAGTTTTTGGGAATAAGAATTTTGATATACAAAGCCAAAGATCACAACAACAAATAATCTGATCAATTTTAAATCATAATTTTTAAGTTTCATTTTGATAACATTTAGTTAACATCAACAATAATTTTAATATAGATTTTTGTAGACGTAAAGTTAAACTAAATATGAATAAGCAAAATAACGGAAATGATCAGCTTAACTCAATTCGAAATGAATTAAACGAAAGAGTCCAAGCAAAAGTAATTTTAGGAAATTCTCCTAGAATTTATTTTAATTGTAAAAGAAGATACAGAACAATTTAACAATAAATATGAAAAAATTAATAATTATTACAATATGTTTTTTAAGTTTTGAAGCTTTAGCTCAAGATGAAAATAAAGGAAAGGTTTTTTCAACACTATTCTGGAACTTTAACTCAGATTTTACTAAAGATGCTTCAAAGAAAAAAGCATTTGAAATCAAAAGAGTCTATCTAGGTTATAATTATAAAATTGATGATAAACTTTCTGCTAAAATAACTTTTGATGTAGGTAAAAACAGCTCTGGTAGTTCGTACACTGCTTTTCTAAAAACAGCACAAATTGATTGGAAACTAGAAAAAAATATAAAAATTAGTTTCGGAATGATTGGTAATAAACAATTCAAATATCAAGAAAAAATTTGGGGCTACAGGTATGTTTATAAGACTTTTCAAGATGAAAATAAATTTGGAAGTAGTGCAGATATTGGTGTCAATGGAGAATTTAAACTTTCAAACAATCTAACATTTAATGCATTTATTTTGAATGGAGAAGGATATAAGAATCTTCAAGATGATGATGGTTATATGAAAGTTGGAGGAAATTTAATTTATGAATTTAAAAATGGTTTATCTGCAAAATTATATTATGACTCTGAATCTGGTGATGACAACTTTAACGTAACAAATGTTGGATACTTTATAGGATACTCAATAAATAAATCAAGGATTGGTATTGAATACAACAAGATAAATAATGCTGAATCATACAATAACCCTTCTCTTGATTCTAATCTATCAGGATACTCATTTTATGGGTCTCAAAAAGTAGGAGGAAAAGGTGAGATATATGCTAGATATGATAATCTAGAATCAAATACACTTTTTGGAAATTCAGTTCCATGGAATTTTGGCAAGGATGGAAAATTATTAATTTTTGGATATCAAACTAAAGTTAGAGATGGTTTTAAAATAAGTTTCAATTATAGAAACTATAAATATTTAGATGAATCAAAGAACAATAAATCAATGTTCTTTATTAACGCAGAAATTAAAATTTAATTATGAATTTATTTAACATTAATTTAATATCTTATTCAGATATTTTAGCAACATTTACAGATAATATGGACATATATCTAATAATGATTATCGCGTTGGCAATTTTAGCCATTGGAGATCTTATGGTAGGTGTAAGCAACGACGCTGTAAATTTTTTAAATTCAGCTTTAGGATCTAAAGCTATTTCAGTAAAAAAAATAATGATATTGGCCAGCTTAGGAGTATTAGTTGGTTCAGTATTTTCGAGTGGAATGATGGAGGTTGCAAGAAAAGGTATTTTTAATCCAGAAATGCTTTTCTTCTCTGAGATAATGATAATTTTTATGGCAGTTATGATTACCGATATATTGTTGTTAGATTTCTTTAATACTTTAGGATTACCGACTTCTACCACAGTATCAATTGTATTTGAATTACTGGGTGCTGCAGTTGCAGTCTCATTAATCAAGATATCAGCAAATGCTGGTGATTTTAGTGAGCTTATTAATTATATAAATGTTTCAAAAGCCAGTCAAATAATACTTGGAATAGTACTGTCGGTGTTTATAGCCTTTTCTATTGGAGCATTGGTTCAGTTTATTGCCAGAACATTACTCTCGTATAACTATGAAAAAAAATCTAAGTGGGTAGGCTCTATTTTTGGAGGAGTTGCCCTCACTTCAATAACATATTTTATATTGATGAAGGGTATCAAAGGTACTTCTTATGCAAAAGAAACCTATGATATAATAGGTGGATCCACTATTTCTGCTTTTCTAGAATCTGAAGTTTTCATGATTTCTGCTGTTAGCTTTATTCTACTTTCAATTATTTCATATTTTCTGATCTTTTCGTTTAAAGTAAATATTTATAAGTTAATAATTGGTGTAGGTACATTTTCTTTAGCACTTGCATTTGCTGGAAATGACTTAGTTAATTTTATTGGTGTTCCAATTGCTGCATGGCAATCCTATGAAGCTTGGGTTGCTTCTGGAATATCTGCGGATATGTTTTCTATGGAAGTTTTAGCTAGCAAGGTGCCAACACCAAATCTTTTATTATTTATAGCAGGTATGGTGATGGTTATTACACTTTGGGTATCATCTAAAGCTAAAAAAGTTACTAAAACAGAGATTGATTTAGCTAGACAAAGGGATACAAAAGAAAGATTTGAACCAAATTTTTTATCTAGAAGTTTAGTCAGATTTGCAATGAATGCATCCAAATTTACATCTGCAATAGTTCCATCAAAATTAAGAGAAAAAATTAATTCTCAATTTGAGGTTCCTGTTTTACAAATGAGTTCTAAAAAAGCATTAGAACTTCCAGCTTTCGATATGATTAGAGCATCTGTGAATATGATGGTTGCTGCAATTTTAATTTCAATTGCTACTTCATTTAAATTACCATTATCTACCACATATGTTACGTTTATGGTTGCAATGGGAACATCTCTTTCAGACAGAGCATGGGGTTCTGAAAGTGCAGTTTATAGAGTTGCGGGTGTTTTAAATGTTATTGGGGGGTGGTTCTTTACAGCATTTATTGCTTTTACAGCATGCGGACTTATAGCATTCCTTATTCATTTAGGAGGTCCAACTGCTATTGCAATTTTAATTTTCGGAGCAATTTTAATTCTAGTAAGAAATTATGTATCACATAGAAAAGAATTAGAATTTGAGAAAAATTCTGAAGTTTTAACAAAATCTGAGAGTAACTCGGTAATTGGTTTGATTGAAGAAAGTAGAAGCAATATTTCCAAAGCTTCTAAAAAGATTAAATCAATATTTTCAACATCAATTGAAGGATTGGCACATGGCAATCTTGATGATTTAAAAAAGAATAAAAAATCCGTAGAAAAACTTTCTGATGAAGTCGAAGATTTAAGAAATGATTTATTCTATTTCATTAAAAATTTAGATGAAGACACAATCAAAGCTGCCAGTAACTTTTATATAAATATGTTAACTCAGCTTCAAGACATTACAGAATCGTTACAATATATTTCCAAAATAACTTACAAGCATGTCAATAACAACCATAAATTGTTGACTTATAATCAGATTAAAGATTTGTTAGAAATAAATTCTAAATGCTCTTCTTTATATGACGATATAAAAAATTTGTTTTCGGTATCAAATTTTGGAGAATTAAAATCTGTTCTTGAAAGAAAACAAGAATTTATTGATTTTCTTGAGGATAAAATTGATATTCAAATTTCTAGAACAAAGAAAGAAGAATCAAGTCCAAAAAATACAACACTTTATTTTAGTCTATTGATTGAAACTAAAGAGATGATAGAAAATACAATGTCTCTCTTAGAGTTGTATGATGATTCGTTAAAAAATAAATAATACAAGTATTTGAAAGCCATTCTTTTGAATGGCTTTTTTTTTAATTTGAATTAAAATTCTGTATTGAAATATTTAGTTGAATTTATTGGTACATTTTTATTATTGACAATTATTGGTTTTTTTAAAAACCCTTTAATAATTGGAGTTGGATTGAGCTTACTGATATATTTAGGTGCAAAATTTTCTGGCGCTCACTACAACCCTGCAGTAAGTATTTCTTTTTATTTAAAAAAAACTATTTCACTCAGAACTTGTATTAAGTATATTTTTTTTCAAGTACTTGGAGCAATTTCTTCAGCATCGATTCTGTCAATTATTGGAAGAAATTTAATTATAAATCCAAGTGCAGAAGAGTCAATTTTTTTAATAATTGCTTCTGAGTTTTTCTTCACTTTTCTTATGATGTTCGTAATCCTAGTGGTTGCTATTTATCCAAAAACTAAAGGAAATAATTACTATGGTTTAGCGATCGGATTAACAGTTTCTTTAGGGATATACCTAGTTGGAAATATATCAGGTGCAGTATTTAATCCTTCAGTATTTATAGGGCCATCATTTATAGACTATTTGAACGGAGGCAATACAATAAATAATATTTATTTATACGTATTCTCAACTGTATCAGGAAGTCTATTTGCAGTACTTATTTACAATAAATTCCTAGAAAAATCCTAAGATCCACACATTAAGCAATCATCATCTTGATTGCCTTTAGATTTTGCAATCATCTCTTTTAACTCTTCTGGTGTTAATGGTTCTACAGGTATTTGAGCAGTTTCTGCAGGTGAAGGAACAGCAGCCACAGCCGAAGCAGCATCTACAGTCTCTTTAACTGGCTCTTTTTTCTTAGTATTATCAAGAGTAAACTTAATTGCATCAACTGCGGATTTAGTTCTTAAATAATACATACCAGTTTTTAATCCTGATTTCCAAGCATAGAAATGCATTGATGTTAACTTAGCCATAGTTGCACCTTCCATAAACAAGTTCAGTGATTGAGATTGGTCAATAAAATATCCTCTATGACGTGCCATATCAATAATATCCTTCATACTCAATTCCCAAACGGTTTTGTAAAGATCTTTGATGTCCTGGGGTATAAAATCAATATGCTGAATTGATCCATTTGCTTTCATTAGTTCTTGTTTAAGCTCCTCATTCCAAAGCCCTAGCTTAACTAAATCTTCAAGCAGGTGTTTGTTTACAACTATGAACTCACCAGACAATACTCTTCTTGTATAAATGTTAGATGTGTATGGTTCAAAACATTCATTATTTCCTAAAATCTGTGAAGTAGATGCAGTTGGCATAGGAGCAACCAATAATGAGTTTCTAACACCATTCTTTTTTATATCTTTTCTAAGCTTAGCCCAATCCCATCTTCCACTTAAATCTTCATCTTTAACTCCCCACATGTTGTGTTGGAATTCTCCTTTAGAAATTGGTGAGCCTTTATATGATTTATATGTTCCATCTCTTTGAGCTTCTTCCATTGATGCAGTTAAAGCAGCATAATAGATTGTTTCAAAAATATCTTGATTCAAAGCCTTTGCTTCATCAGATGTAAATGGCATTCTTAATTTTATGAAAGCATCTGCTAAACCTTGTACACCCAGTCCAATTGGTCGATGTCTAAAGTTAGAGTTTTCAGCTTCCTTGACAGGATAATAGTTTCTATCAATAACTTTATTAAGGTTCTTAGTAACTCTTTTAGTTACATTAAATAATTCTTTGTGGTCAAATGAATTATTCTTTACAAACATTGGAAGAGCAATTGAAGCTAGATTACAAACTGCAATCTCATCTTTCGACGTATATTCTAAAATTTCAGTACACAAATTTGAAGATCTAATTGTTCCTAAATTTTTCTGATTAGATTTTCTATTACAAGCATCTTTATAAAGCATGTATGGTGTACCTGTCTCAATTTGAGATTCTAATATTTTTTCCCAAAGCTCTCTTGCTTTAATTGTTTTTCTTCCTTTGCCTTCTTTTTCGTAATTCAAATAAAGCTTTTCAAATTCTTCACTATGACAGTCATAAAGTCCAGGGCATTCATTCGGACACATTAATGTCCAATCTTCATTACTCTCGACTCTTTTCATGAATAAGTCTGGAATCCACATTGCATAGAACAAATCTCTTGCTCTCATTTCTTCTTTTCCGTGATTCTTTTTAAGATCTAGAAAATCAAAAATATCAGAATGCCAAGGCTCTATATAAATTGCAAATGATCCCTTTCTTTTACCACCACCTTGATCAACATATCTTGCTGTATCATTGAAAACTCTAAGCATTGGTACAATACCATTTGATGTTCCATTTGTTCCAGAAATATATGATCCTGTTGATCTAACATTATGAATAGATAAACCGATTCCTCCAGCTGATTGAGAAATTTTTGCTGTTTGTTTTAACGTATCGTAAATACCATCAATACTGTCTTCTTTCATTGTCAATAAGAAACATGAAGATAGCTGAGGCTTAGGGGTTCCAGAATTAAATAATGTTGGTGTCGCATGAGTAAAAAACTTTTTGGACATCAAATTATATGTTTCAATAGCTGAGTCTAAATCATCATAATGAATACCAACAGAAACCCTCATTAGCATGTGTTGAGGTCTTTCAACAACAACTCCATTTAATCTTAACAAATAAGATCTTTCAAGTGTTTTAAACCCAAAGTAATCATAATTAAAATCTCTATTATAAATGATTGTTGAGTCTAACTTCTCGGCATTTTTCTTAATTACTTTATAAACCTCATCAGAAAGTAGTGGAGCTTTTTTCCCAGTTCTTGGATTGACATAATTATACAAATCTGCCATTGTTTCTGAGAATGACTTCTTTGTATTCTTATGAAGGTTTGAGACTGAAATTCTCGCAGCTAAGGTTGCGTAATCGGGATGTGAAGTTGTCATTGTTGCAGATACTTCTGCAGCAAGGTTATCAAGTTCAGATGTGGTTACCCCATCATAAAGACCTTCAATGACACGCATTGAAACCCTAACAGGATCAACAAGGGGATTTAGACTATAACACAGCTTTTTAATTCTTGCTGTGATTTTGTCAAACATCACTGGTTCCTTATGGCCGTCTCTTTTTATTACAAACATAGCTCTACTTAATTTGGTTGTTGTTGTTGTTATTTATTTTAAAAATCCTCGTCGAAACTAATCTCTTCGGATCTTGTATCATTATTTAAAACTCCAGCTTTTTGGTACTCAGAAACTCTCTTCTCAAAGAAGTTTGTTTTTCCCTGAAGGGAAATCATATCCATAAAATCAAATGGATTTGTCACGTTGTAAATCTTTTCACATTGTAACTCAACAAGAAGTCTATCTGTGACAAATTCTAAATACTGAGTCATTAATTTTGCATTCATTCCAATTAAACTTACTGGAAGAGACTCTGTTATAAATTCTTTTTCAATATCAAGGGCATTTGTTATGATCTCCTTAATTCTTTCTTTTGGAACTTTATTTACTAGGTGATTGTTATGTAAGTGAACAGCAAAATCACAGTGAACACCTTCATCTCTTGAAATTAATTCATTTGAGAATGTTAGTCCAGGCATCAAGCCTCTTTTCTTAAGCCAAAAAATTGAACAGAACGCTCCTGAAAAGAAAATTCCTTCAACTGCAGCAAATGCAATTAATCTTTCTGCAAATGAATCAGACTCAATCCACTTTAGAGCCCAATCTGCTTTTTTCTTAATTGCTGGAAAAACTTCAATTGCATTAAATAATTTATCTTTTTCTGCATCATCTTTTACGTACGTATCAATTAAAAGAGAATAAGTTTCAGAATGAATATTTTCCATCATTATTTGAAAACCATAAAAGAATTTTGCTTCTGAGTACTGTACTTCATTCACAAAATTCTCTGCTAAATTTTCATTAACAATTCCATCGGAAGCTGCAAAAAATGCCAAAATATGCTTAACAAAATATCTTTCGTCATCATTAAGCTTTGTGCTCCAATCCGTTAGATCTTGATGTAAATCAATCTCTTCAGCAGTCCAAAAACTAGCTTCACATTTTTTGTACCACTCCCATAAATCGTGATGTTTTATTGGGAATATGACAAATCTATCTTTATTTTCTTTTAAAATTGGTTCAACCATAACAATAATTAATTAGATTTTTTTGCAAATGAATGCCTAACAAAGGTTCTAAATTGTTGTCAGAAATAAAAGGATTACTTATTCACAAATGGCCTTAGTTTTTAACAATTAACAATTTAAATGTTAAAATTTACTTTTTGTTTTTTTAGCAATTCACCGAACAATCTTTTTCCAAATTTTCTTATGAGTGCATCTTTCAAGAAATCAATAACATGGATATTGTTTTTATCTCCCTCAGAGCAAGCGCTTTCACAAACTTCCCAATTATGAAAATTTAAGGCAGTATAGTTTTTTAATTCAGAAATTCTTATTGGATAAAGATGACATGAAATTGGTTTTTGAAAATCTATAGCCTTATTGTTATATGCATTTTCAATACCACAAGTTACTATACCTTTTTCATCAATGTTTACATAAGCACATTCTCTTTCATTTATAAGTGGTGTATGCAAAATACCTTCATTGTCTTTGGTTGAAACACCTTGATTTGAAATAATTTCAAATCCCTCTTTAGAAATGTATTTTTCTAATTTCTTAAAATTTTTCTTTAAAAGTGCTTCTTCATTTTTTTCCAGCGGAGCTCCCTCTTCACCCTTAACACAGCATACACCTTTACATATAGAAGTATTGCATCTAAATTTTTTATTTAAAATATCATCAGAAATTAATGTATTATCAATAATTATCATTTTCAATTATTAAATTTGTCTTTCTATTATGTTAAAAAAAATTGGCCTTTTACTGTGCATAATTGTAATTGTTATTAATCTATTAAATTACAATTTTGATCTTGACTTTTCAGACAACGATAATAAAATTTCTTTGATTGGAGTGTTAGCTTCATTATGTGCTTTAGTGCTCATTATAATTTCAATGATTTCTGAAAAGATTAGCAAAAAAATTAAAGACTAATCTTTTCAACAATTACTCCGGCATTTTTCAGAAAATCAAGACCAGTTGTATCTTTATATTCATTTATATATACCACTCTAATTATTCCAGCTTGATGAATTAGTTTACTACATTCTCGACATGGCGATAAAGTAAGATACAAGGTACTTCCTTTGCATGACTGAGTCGAAGAAGCTACTTTTAAAATAGCGTTCGCCTCTGCATGTAATACATACCATTTTGTGTAATTATCCTCATCTTCACAAGGATTTTCAAATCCAGTTGGAGTTCCATTAAATCCGTCTGAAATGATCATTCTATCTTTGACAATCAAAGCTCCAACTTGTTTTCTTTTACAATGTGAAAGCTTTCCCCATTCAAGAGCCATTCTCAAATATGCTTTATCATATCTTTCTTGCTTTTTTTCTTTCATTAGATGTATAAGATAGCTGTTAAGATACAAACAATGACCGAGGATAATGCTATATAAATTCTATAATTTCTTTTTATAAATGAATTGAGGAAACTAATAAGCATAAGGAATATTAGCACTGTAATAAGTTGTGCCAATTCAACTCCAATAGAAAATCCAATTAAACCTACATAATCAAATGAATCATTAAATGTTATCTGATTAAAATAATTTGCAAAACCAAAGCCGTGAATTATTCCAAAAAATGTTGAAATGAATAATGTGAAAAAATCAACTTTATTTAGATTTTTGGTAATGAAAATATTTGAGATTGCTGATACTATTATTGTGACTGGAATTAAAATTTCAATAAGCGTCATGTCTGGATTAAAAATCTTGAAAGCCGATAATATAATGGATGTTGAATGACCAACTGTAAAAAAAGTTATTATCCAAAACAACCTTTTAAAGTTTCTAAATGAAAATGGAATTGTTATTGAAACTATAAAAAGAAAATGATCATATGCATTTATATCAAGGATATGCATAAACCCTAATTTTAAATAAAATATTAATTGTTCCATAATTTAGATTCCTCTCTCTTTTTTTATTTTTTCGTAAGCATCTTGAATTTTAGCGAATTTTTCTTTTGCGGCTTTAATATAAGCATCTCCCATATGTTGTACTTTGTCAGGATGATGTTTTTTTGCTAAATCTCTATATGCTTTTTTGAGATCTTCGTTTGAACAATTTTTTTCAATCTCTAATATCTTGTAATGGGATTCAGATGATTTTATAAACATTGCTTTTATACTTTCAAAATCTCTGCTAGAGATATTCATTAATCTTGAAAATTCTCCAAGCTTCTTTATTTCTAAATTTGAGATTGATCCATCTGATTTTGCGATATTAAACAGCAAGTTTATTATTTGTAGTCTAGTTTCATATGTTGTTCTGAACTTATAAAAATTGCAAATTTTTTCAACTGAAATTCGCTTCTTATTTACCTCTGTGTTAAATTGTTTAAATAATCTTTTAGCTCTTTCGTGTCCATGAAGAGAAATAAAATAATTTCTTACAAATTGTAATTCTGACTCTGAAACTTTACCGTCTGATTTTATTAATATTGAGGCAAGTGACAATAAATTAAGTTCAAATTCTTTTATCACTTTAGAATTAACTCTTTTTATACCGCCATTATCTATCATTGAACCAACAAACATGCCTATAATTAGACCTGGAAAACGATAAATAAAAAATCCAATAGCAGCTAAAATCCACTTATACATAAGGTTAAAAATACGAAGTGATTTTAATAGTTCTTTAGTATATTTGAAAAAAAAACTTATGTATCCAGATCACATTGTATTACCGATGAAACAAGAACTAACTAACAATGGTTTTACTGAACTAAAAAATGATGATAACATTAAAGATTTAATTCAAAATGACTCATCACTAATTGTTGTTAATTCAGTTTGCGGTTGTGCTGCTGCGAATGCAAGACCTGGCGTTTTAAAATCTTTAAAAAATAGTTCAATACCCAAAAATCTATATACTGTTTTTGCTGGTGTTGATACTGAAGCCACAAATGCTGCAAGAGAATTAATGTTTCCCTTCCCGCCATCATCTCCAAGTATAGCACTTTTTAAAAATGGGGAATTGGTTCATATGCTAGAAAGACATCATATTGAAGGAAGAGATTCTGAAATCATTGCCGAAAATTTAACTCAGGCATACGATGAATATTGCTAGGTGGTTGGAACTGTAATTTTAAATATAGTTTTCCCAGCTTTTGAAG
>Ga0255757_10001382_pt1 | contig 23627 bp, 14 predicted proteins | sample 071ome_27_FD_179957 | JGI IMG/M metagenome (GOLD analysis project Ga0255757, IMG submission 179957) | Coastal salt marsh microbial communities from the Groves Creek Marsh, Skidaway Island, Georgia - 071409AT metaG (version 2) | ecosystem: Environmental > Aquatic > Marine > Intertidal zone >...
AGCCCAAGGTGTTTTTCTAAAGATAGGCGCACCTCACCAATCAGACAGCCGTCTACCAAGGCCGCAGCACAAATCCGCGCAGACTTACTCAGGTGGAGTGGCTCCACATAACGATCAGAGTCCGCGTCGGGCAAAGTACCGTCCAAGGTGTACACAATGTCCGCGGGGCTATCCATAACTACCCGAAACGCGCCATCGCGCCAAACCGCCTCGATATGAGGCTTTAGATGGCTGTTGCTGAACGTGTATTGCTTGCGGGCCAAGTATTCTTCTAACGACGACAACCGAATCAAGAAGTCAGGCCAAGACCGGCGACTTTGGGGCGTCCATAAAACCTCGGCAAGCGCTGACATTCTTGGCAGCACCATTCTCTCGATGTCACTGAAGGTTCTGATGTACTCGGTCCATACATTACCCTGACCGCCAATCACCCGACTTTGCGTCACCTCATTTTCAATGTAGGCAAGAGGGTCAAAATCGTATACGTCTGACAGTCGCGTCAGGGCATTAATCGCCTGAGGATGAATTGCCAACGGTTCGTCCAGGGAGCGAGATTGATAAAAATCAAAGTAGGTATGCTCGACCGGGGCCATGATCAATGTGTGACCGGCCTCTGCTGCTACCTCGGCCTGTGCTTTACCCCACCATGGCATGACCACCATCGGGTCTACTTCGCTATGCGCGACGTCAGCCCAGGCAATCGGTTGTTTACCAAGCCCTCTTACCAGCTCACACGCTCTCGCTGTGAATACCCCCTGCAACTGCGAAACATCATGAATGTTCGCCTCTCTCATCACGTCTTGACAGGCTTCGCAGGTTGACCACCTCGTGGTCAAAACCTCATCACCACCAATGTGGATGTACGGCCCTGGAAATAATTTGGCCAATTCAGCAAAGACGCCACTGAGAAAGTCGAATGTTGCGCCTTTGAGACAGAGAACGTCGGGGAAGATTCCGAAAAAAGCCTTTACCTCAGAGGTGTGGCCCGCGCATGCCAACTCCGGGTAAGCCGCCAGAATGGCGGAGGCGTGACCTGGTACATCGATTTCTGGAACGACCGTGATGCACCTATCACTCGCATACCTAACGACCTCCTTCACTTCATCCTGAGTATAGAAGCCGCCGTATTCGACATTATCGGACCGCGCCCCCGGATTAAGGGGAAATTCCAAGACCGTTCCCGAACGCTTCGAGCCTAAAGCGGTCAGATCCGGAAACCGTTTAATTTCGATCCGCCACCCTGCGTCGTCACTCAAGTGCCAATGAAAATAGTTGAACTTGTGCAGGGCCAGCAGATCGATATATCGCTTCACATCTGCCACAGAGAAAAAATGGCGGCTGACATCAAGGTGCATCCCCCGGTAGGGGAATCTGGGTAAGTCGACAACAATCCCCCGCGCCAACTGGGCCGGGTTATCGATAGCATATTCTGCGGCGTGAAGCACCTGCAGGACGCCTTGTAGACCCCAGAACGCACCCTCTCTCCCGCTGGCGGAAACGACTAATCCATGGTCGGTAATCGCCAATTGATAGCCACCCTCCGGGCAACGAGGGTCCTCTGAAAATTGCAGGTCAGCCGCCACCACGGTCGACTGCTGGAGCGTAGCCTCAAACTTAAGTGCCTCCAGTTCACGCACCGCATATTCCGCTACACCAATAAATACCTGGCTACTGGCGCTAACCGTCAGCTGGCGCGGTACCTGATAAACACCAACGTGTTCAGTCCACTCATTTACCGCGGGAACAATATGGTCAGCTGCGCAAACCATTATTTATCGTTACTCACGCGGGAGAAGAGCCGCCTCAGAGCGCGGGCGCACCAACTAGCAACACCCATCGCCCACCTCTGAGAAGCCAGCGCGCAACCAAAAACCGAAGTCAAAATCATAACGATTGCGAAAACATCCAGGCCATCACCTCAGAATCCGCGAAAGCGAGTGTCCACGCGTCGTGGCCAACATCTTCATATTCGGTGTACTTGGGTTGCCCACCGACCGCGCGCAGCGCTTGCACCATATCTCTGCTACGACGGGGTTTCACCACCACATCATCTGCGCCGTGAAACGCCCAGATTGGCGTGCCCTTGATGACATTAGCCGTAGCGATATCGCCACCGCCACAAACCGGAATCGCTGCGGCAAAGAATTGTGGACGCCGGGCGAGTAAGTCCCAGACGCCGAATCCCCCCATTGACAGGCCCGCCAGGTAAACGCGGTGCTTGTTAATCGGAGACTCGTTAATCAACGAATCAATGAGCGCCATCAGAAGCCGCATGGAACGCGAGGGCCGATCGGGGATACGATGCGCGTTGTCAGACCAGGGCGTATCAACCCACTGCTCTTCTGCTGGTACCTGTGCAGCGAGGATAAAGGCGGGAATGTCTTGTTGTTGGCTGAAGTGGTGAATATCTAGCGCGCCATGCTTCAGCTGGCTCAGATTATCCTCGCCGCGTTCACCTGCACCGTGTAAAAAAATGACCAGAGGCGCACCATCAGCGCTATCAATAGTCGAGGGCGCACTTAAGCGATAACGAAGCATGCCATCTTCCGGTGCTTGAAAAATGGCGGAGCGAAACACCTCACTGTTCAACTGTTTTTCTCCCGCCGCTGCGCAAGCCGAGATCGCAATGGCGACTACCCATCCAATGCAACAGCGAATCATATGCGACGCCTCCCATCGAACTCCCTGTGATTATGCAGCACTTGGCTAACAACAACCGCCAGCCCGCGCTGGACAAATCGGTAGCCCATAAAAAAAGCCGAGCAACCTCAGGCACATCGACCATGAAGCTCTCGGCTTAAAGGGTTACCAAAGTCACACGTGACATTGGCAACCCTCGCCACGACCCGGTCTATCCCACCGGGCATATCCACCCCTCAATCAGAACCTGTAGTTGAGCCCCACATAAAACCGGCGTCCGGTGTAGCGACGGTCTAAAGGACGGTCTGCTTCACCCCAATACTGATAGATGTCTTCTTCGGTTAAGTTCACAGCCGAGATATTAAGCTGGAGTTGGTCGGTCACGTTATAAGTAGCGTTTGCATCTACCTGACCGTAGTCATCCGTGTAGACGGTTTTGCCATTGCTTTCAAAAGCCGCCCAGCTGTCACGCCAGTTGTAAGAGATCCGAGCACTCCATACATCGGTCTCATAGTAAGCCGATATGTTGTATTGATTCTCGGAGGCGCCCGTTAAGGGAATCTCTCGGGTCTCGCCAGTTGCTGACTCCAGCGTGGCCAGTGACGTGTCGGTGTAGGTGTAGTTTGCAAAGATACCGCCGCCCCACTCAAACGCTTGCTGGTAGTAGATTTCGATACCTTCAGACGTCGCATCACTACCGTTAGCTGGACCCGTGATACTCACGGGGTAGCTTTGGCCCTCGTACTCAAGGTCTGTTATGTAGGTATCGTTAACGACGAAGGTGTCGATATCCTTGTGGAACACCGTTGCGCCAAGAATTGAGCCCTCAGAAAAATACCATTCGACCCCTACGTCAAACTGAGTCGCCTGAAAAGGCTCAAGATCGGGGTTACCGCCGCTGCCTGCGCCGATTCCGCCGGCGACGGGATACCAGAACAGCGCCGCGCCCAAATCAGAGTACTGAACACGTGACAGCACCTTTGCCGCCGACGCCCGGACAACCAAGTCTTCTGCCGCGTCCCACTTTAAGTTAAAGCTGGGAAGGATTTCGCTGAAGCTGCCGTTTCGTACGATGATGTCCTCGGGGTTTGCGCCGGGACCTTGGTCTTGCGAGGCAGAGTCATTTTCGGTTCTAGAGTATCGGAGACCAACATTGCCGCTGATGGCACCAAAGACATAGTTGCCTTGAACGTAAAGGTTAGTGATCTCCTCATTAACCTCAAAAACAGTCGCCCGATTAGTAGAGACCGTCTCGTCAAAGTTATTAGAGACCCATGAGTCAAACGAATTCCAGTTTACGCCCATTAGCCCATTTGAACCGGTCCCTATCTTTCCTGTGAGGCCTTCGCCTTGCGCCACCCAAGTAGCAACAACTGACGCGTCAGGATAGTTCGCCGGGTCATGGTGCCAAGAGTATCCGCATGTCGAGCACCACCAGTAATCGCCGCCGTAGTTGTCTGGAATGCCCTCGTCAAAGTAGGAGTTGACGTTGTTGCGGTTGATTTCATGATCGCGCCATTTGGCCCCCACATCGACCGATTCAAAAATGCCAAATCCCGTATCAAACGATACGTCGATCTGCGCATAAGTTTCCTCATCCGAGTGATCGCCCGCATAGTCGGGTTGGTGCCAGTCGAACGCGAAGTAGTCTGTTACGTTGTGTTGCAACACGCGCGGTGCGGCGAAATCCCAACCCCATGAGGTCGCATTGCCCTTAAACCGCTGGTAGACACCGCGCGTAATCCCGCCCTCAGACTCCGTGAAGCCTACATTGACCCTCGCCTTCCAATTGTCACCGGAGTAAGCCATTTCAAGATCAAAAGTGTCGGAATGAGATTCCGATTCGTAGATGAAACCGCCGCCTGCAATCGACGTAAAGCTATTGCCATCGTTCGGATCGAGGTCCTGCATTTGGAGCATAGTGATGACATTATTTTCGACGCGGAAATCCGTGATCATAGAAGGCTTATAGCAGCAGAAAGTTGGCCACGCTGAAGACAGAGAAGTCCAAAAGTCACTCTGGTAACCGTTCTCTTCGATGAGTTCCGAATCTTGTCCAAGCTCCGATCCAATGTAATTGAACGTTGCCTCAAAGCGATCTGAAGGCTGCCATTGCAATGTCAGCTGATAACCCAGTCGGTCTCGCTCCTCAGTCCCTTGTCCGACCACCACAGCGAACGGCGCATACCCTTGGATGGTGCGGCCATCAACAGTCTCGAGCTTAGTCCACTCGACTGCTGTCTCGCCGCAAGGAGCAAAAGGCGCATCCGAACAGAAGTACTGCCAATTCTCTGTTCGAACGTACTCTGACACCGCTGTGCGGTTCTGCTGTGTGACTGAAGCTAAAACACCGAACGTTTCGTTTTCGTTTTTCCACCCGATTAACCCCGAGTATTGACCTTCCCAATCCTCGGTCACATCAGAATAGGTGCCTTCCAGAGACAGGTAGCCGGACATGCTGTCCATCTGCAGCGGCTTGCGCGTATTGATGATTACCGTACCCCCAATGCCACCCTCATCGATGCGTGCCTCAGGCGTCTTGTAGACTTCGACGCTGGAGATCATGTTGCTTGGCAGCAAGGTATAGTTGAACGAACGAGAGGGGTTGGTTTGGTTTGTGCCCGTCGCGATATAGTTGCCGTTTAATAGCGTTAGTGTTAGATCTGAGCTCACGCCACGGATACTGACGTTTTTGCCCTCGCCGCCATCCCGCGTGATCGATACACCCGGCACGCGCTGCAATGCATCGGCAACGTTTTTATCGGGGAACTTGCCAATATCCTCAGCAGTAATGGCATCAACAAACGCAGCTGCATCACGCTTGATATCGAGGTTTTTCTGCAAGGTATTGCGAATACCTGTTACCAACACCTCTTCCATGATCGCATCTTCCAGATCGTCTGCATCGTCCTGCGCTTGGGTCACTGCGACTCCAGCACTCACAGCCAGTCCGATCAAAACCGTCAATATGCGCTTGGGAATTGCGCTTTTACCGTCAAGTAGATCCAACATTCTCGTTCTCCCTTGGTTGAAGTTGGGGTACCACCATTTGTAACCGGTTACACTTCCGGTAAACCTTTTTCGCCAATGGACGCACGTAACAAAGGTGACCCCCTCAGGCGTTTATTTTTGTAACCCGTTACAAATACTCTAGGCTGGACAGAAATAAATGTCAACAGCCCAAATAAGCTCAGCTATAGCCCGCGTTTAGTGACGCTAAAGTGTGTCCAGCGCAGCTTCAACAAGACCCTCCATAATGGAATAGGCAGCTGCATTCGGATGCACCAAATCGTCTGCAGAAGTGAATTCAGGCACTTTCAACCCACCTCGGCCGTCTTCCAGTGGAGTGTAGTAGTCAATGTAGCCGTAACCCTGCTCTCTCGCGTGCTCCTTGAGCAAAGCGTTCAACGCGACTATTTTTTGTGCCGGGCCTCTCCCTGGCCTCCAAGGAAAATCAATCGCTGGCAGCACAGAGCACAGGATCACGTGCATATCCGATTCCTTTGCCGATGAACCCATCGCACTGATGAAACCAAAAATATCGTCGACCTCCGCGTCGCCTGTATTTCCTGCAATATCGTTAATACCCGCGAGAATCACGACTGCCTTGGGCTGCAAAGCCACCACGTCTCGCTGGAATCTCAGCAGCATCTGTGGGGTCGTTTGACCACCGATACCTCGATTAACGTAATGGGGGTTTTCGAAAAACTCCGGTCGTATCAGCTTCCACATCTCCGTGATGGAATCCCCAAAAAAAACGATTCGGTCGGGATCCTTCGGTAACGAGAGCAGATTTTGGTTGTCCTCAGCGTACCGACTCAATCCCGCAAATTCCCCCCACTCAGTTCCAGATACCTGCTGCACACCACACATCCCTAGTAGCACTATTAGCCACACTCGAGGCAACGCATTTAAAGACATTCCCATTTCCTCATCAGATCTCAGTCAATAAAAGCTTTTGCTTTGGCATGAAGGCATGCAATACCGGACTCAATTAGGTATCGCTCGCCTGCTGCTCTAGGCCAAGTCGCCGAAGGACCTCCTGACTAGGGCCCGCGAAGTGAACTGACGGCGTGTTGCCGATATATCCAATATCCGCCATGCCCTCTTCGGTAGTAAAAAAAGCGGTGGCCACGAGATCTCGCACCAAAGCAAAAAAGCGCGCTCCCAGCTCGTCACCTACCTCCGCTGTTTCTTGCCATTTTATGCCGTCGCAAAGCAGGTGCTTTTGCTCATCAGTTAGGCCAGAAAACTGCTGACCAAATCGACGGCTAGACGCATCCTGCAGCCACTCGATGCCCTCCTCGATGAGAGTGCGCGCTTGCTGATTTTCTTCATAGGGCGCACTGACATATTCGTCGACATACTCGTGGCAGCGCAGCGCAGAGGCGCTAGGTGACCGATCGTCGGCGGGTAAAATCACATCGGCCAGCGCAGCGATCACACTCAACTGAGCAACGCTGAGCACCCCCTTGACGAAGATCTCGGGATGCAGCATGTCGGGATCCGTAGCCGTCCTTCTGGGTTCGCTCGCCAAGGCCGGAGCAAGTGGCGATAGAGCCGACGTTGTGGCGATCACTCCCAACGCCCGGCGACGCGATAGGTTCAAAGCCATTTAAATATTTCTCTTCTTAAATTGTTCAACGATGTAATCGCTGGTCCGCCACGCTAACGCCATAATCGTCAGCGTCGGGTTCTTATCTGCATTAGAAACAAAGGGTGCACCGTCTGCTACAAACAAGTTGGGCACCTCCCAGGCTTGGCAGTGGGAATTAAGCACCGATTTTTGCGGGTCAGAACCCATCATCAGCGAACCAACCTCGTGAATTATTACTCCTCCATTCGCGATCGCTTTAGCGCCGTCCGTTTGCACTGGCGACGTTGTCCGCCCACCCATGGCGTGAAAGATCTCGGCAATGGTTTTGTGCATGTGAGCGGCCTGCTTCAGCTCATAATCGCCCCATTTCCAATGAAACTTAAGGACAGGAATACCCCATTTATCAACGGTGTCCGTATCGATTTCCGCATAGCAATCCTCATTGGGGATCATTTCGCCACGACCTTCAAACCACAAGAAGGAGCCATATAGGCGCCGGCAAGCGTCCTTAAATTCCTGACCGTAGGCACCATTTGTGAATTTCTCAAAGCCTCTGAAAGTGTGGCTTCCCGGCATTCTGCGCCCTCCGTAGAGCTCAATGTGGTATCCGCGAGGGAAATCGAGCTCGCCACGGAGTTGCTCTTGGTACTTCCACCATGGGATGTACATATGCATCATCGCCGCGCCGTCTTCGTTATGGGGAGGCAAATCCTCCAGCAACGGGATCTGAGCGCCGACTCCGGCGCCCACTGTGTCCATCAAATATTTCCCAGCCAAGCCGCTACCATTAGCGATCCCATCAGGGAATAAGGTGCTCTTTGAATTCAGAAAAATTCGCGCACTCTCGGCTGCACTGGCTGCCACCACAACCGCTCTTGCAGATACACTCTTTTCCGTGCCCGTAATTTTATCGATATAGCTCACGCCCGAGGCGTGACCTCGCTCATTAACCGTTACCTCCCTGACCATGGCGTCAGTGATGATGTCGAGGTTCCCTGAGCGCAAGGCGGGCGGAAGGAGGACTGTGGGCGACTGAAAGTTTGCCTTGATCGAGCAACCACGACCGCAATCGGTGGCCCAGAAGCACGCAGCTCTCTCCTGCATAGACGCTGCAGTTAGCTGCTGCGCCGACGGATTATCGGGAAAAAGCTGAGGCGGAATGCCTTTGTGATCAAGCTTTTCACTCAGAATCGCGAGATGCGCGGGAATCACTGGAATACCGAGTGGTTCGCACGCTTTCTTGGTCAGTAACTCATAGGCTCTGGGTTTTGGGGGAGGCAGTAATACGCCATCGGCCGAATTGGGCGTGTTCTCAAGCCCCTCGTTGGAACCATAAACACCTATTAGCATCTCGGTTTTGTCATAGTAAGGCGCCAGGTCCTCGTAACCTATCGGCCAGTCGAAACCCAAACCATCTCGGGAATAAGGCTTGAAATCGTACTCGCCCATTCTCAATGAGATTCGGCCCCAATGGTTCGTGCGACCGCCCAGCATCCTCGCACGCCACCATTTGAATTGCCTTGCCTCCTCGGTAGAACCTTGGCTGTAAGGCTCACCGGGCACCTCCCAGCCTCCGTCTACCGTGGCATCAAAGTAACCAAAAGGCTTGTCCGGCGTCGGCCCGGCACGAAGCGGGGCGTCTTTGGGAAGATTAAACATTGGGGTTTCAGAAACCGGGTCGTAAGCACGACCGGCTTCGAGCATGAGCACCTTGAGCCCGGACATCGTGAGCACATAGGCCGACATACCACCACCGGCTCCCGAGCCCACAATGACCACGTCATATTCCGCGTTTTGCGCGTCAACTCTCATGTCGAATAGCTCCCTCAGAGATCCGGCATTGTGAGGCCGAAACGCATGCCTTGGCCCAGATCCAGCCTCGACTCACGACAATTCCTCGCCCAGCCTCTGCAACAATGCCTTAGTCGCCAGCACGCCCTGGTCTTCATCGCCGGGACCTTCGAATTCAACACCGATATGCCCACGAAAGCCCGCGTCGCGGATAATCGTCAGCATGCGCTTAAAGTCTATGGTCGTCTCATTGCCCTGATCGTCAAACGCATAGCTCTTGGCGCTAACACCTTTAGCGAACGGAATTAAGTCCTGTATACCCTGATAGCGATCGTAGTCGCCGAAGTTGCCGAAGTCGGGGAGAGAGCCACAGCTGGGCATGTCGACATCTGCGAGAATCTTGGACAGCCATTGCCCATTCTCGGCATAACCGATGTGGTTCTCCACAATGACGTTAATGTCGTAATCCAGAGCAAAGGTCGTCAAACTAATGAGGCCCTCTACCGCTGCTTTTTGAACCTCAGCGGGACTGCCTTCGCCCGTCACATTCACGCGCACAGAGTGACAGCCCAAAAATGCGGCAGCACTCACCCAGCGGTAGTGATTTTCAATTGCTCGCTGACGAACTTTGGCGTCAGGGTCGCCCAGATGCCCCTCGTCATCAATCATGATCAGCAAGCTGCGAACGTCATGATCGTCGGCCCTCATTTTGAGTTCAGTCAAAAAATCTTGTGCGGTGGTGCGATTAGGAAACAGGTGGTTGACGTATTCCACTGCGCTAATACCGAAGGACTCTCTCGCTTTTTTGGGAAAATCCAGAGGATTAAGCTGGCCTCCACGCAGCTGGCGGTTCAGCGACCATTGGGCGAGTGAAATGTCGAAAAATATTTTGCGATGCGCAGGCGTATCCGATTCGTCGGCGAGACCCAATAGAGGTGTAGCGCCTAGGGCAGCGGCGAGACCCGCTCTGGTCATGAACTCTCTTCTCAGCATCTTCAACTTTTACTCGCCAGTGTGAGCAAGTGGTACCGCTCTGGGAGACTCGGCCGTAGGGCCGCGATTTTGAGCCAACGCCTCACAAGCCCCGGACTTTAATATTTTTGAACCACACGGGATTGCCATGGTCCTGCAAGGCAATGTGGCCAGACGTATTTACACCAAATTGCTCGTAGATCGAGAACTTGCTCGCCGCAACGCGCTGTTTCCAATCTTGCGAGCCGATATAAAAATCCGCGATCCGCTCACCGTTTAACCAATATTGCACCTGCCCGTCCGTGACCCTAATTGTGGTCTCATTGAACTGATCCAGAGGCCTGAGCGGATGCGCCTTTGGCGTGTGCAAATCAAAGACAGCCCCGGTCGTCCGGCGTGAACCCATCAGAGCAGGAAAACTAAAGTCGTCCAAGATCTGGTACTCCGGGCCGCTCATCCACACAGGATTACCGTCCATGACGACCCGAAAGAAAATACCGCTATTCCCTCCCTCTGAGATGCGCCATTCCAACTGCAGCTCAAAATTTTCAAACGTCTCGACGGTGACGATATCGCCGCCACCGCCCTCAACGAGGACTAACTCTGCGTCTATCACCTGCCATTGCGGGCCAACTTTGCCGCCCATCGGATTAGTCCAGCCCTCAAGGCTGCGTCCATTAAACAGGGAGACCCAGGCAGCATCAGATGCCGTCGCGTGCCCACTATCATCCAATTCACTCGCTGAGAGTTCGACAAACGAAGTCAAAGCAGCTGCCAGCGAAGCAATACCCAGCAAAGCTTTCTTGATCACAACGCCCTCCAGGGAAAATGGCCTAGTTCGGTCACAAAAAAGATAGCGAACTGTTTTCGCATTTCGTAATGCCTTTATGTCCGACTATCCAAGCGCGAGGATAAGGCGGCTTTGGCGGCCCAGTGTCGGGCACCAATCGGTTATCGAATCGCGCCCGAGAATTCATCGAATGCTCGATCGCTTTTTCTGATAAGGCGCTCTGCAATAAATGGTGCGCCTTCAGCCGCTCCCTGCTCAGGGTGCTTCAGGCAACACTCCCACTCCAGCACAGCCCAACCGTCATAATCGTACTGAGTCAGCTTGCTAAAAATAGCGCGGAAATCGATCTGCCCATCGCCTAGAGATCTGAAACGACCTGGCCTATCCACCCATGGAAGATAACCCCCGTAGACTCCCGACCGACCCGTGGGTCGAAACTCTGCGTCTTTTACATGAAAGGCTTTAATGCGCTCGTGATAAAGATCAATAAACGCCAAGTAATCCATCTGCTGGAGCAAAAAGTGACTGGGGTCGTACAGGATGTTAGCGCGCGGGTGATTATCCACGACCGACAGGAAACGCTCAAAGGTCGCACCATCGTGCAGATCTTCACCCGGATGCAGCTCAAAGCACACATCCACCTCAGCCGCATCGAATGCGTCAAGGATGGGTAACCACAACTCTCCGAGCTCCTTAAACCCCTCCTCAACCAGCGACTCCGGTCGCTGTGGCCAGGGATAAAAGCGATGCCACAATAAGGCGCCAGAAAAAGTGGCATGCGCGGTCAAACCCAGATTGGCGCTGGCCTTTGCCGCCATGATCAGTTGTTTTCTTGCCCACTCTCGCTGCGCTGCGGCGTCCCCTTTTAGTGACGCTGGCGCGAATGCATCGAGCGAGGACGTATCGGCAGCGCGAGCCGCTACCAACTGCCCCTGCAGATGGGTTGAGAGCTCAGTAATTTCTAGCCCAGCAGCCCTACAACTCTCCAGAATCTCTTCGCAGTAAGCTTGACTCGCGCTGGCCTTCTCCAGATCGAACAACCGTGCATCCCAAGTCGGCAACTGGATGCCCTTGTAGCCCAAATTGGCGGCCCACTCGCACTGCTCTGCCAACGTTACTTGTTGGTCAGATGGAGGTAGAAATTGAGCCAGAAAAATTGCCGGCCCTTTGATTCCTGACATGTCCCCCTTCCCGAGCCACTCGACTCATCTTCTGTTTTAAGGCTGCTAGTTATTGATCAACGCGCGGCAAAGTGTAACGGGTTACATTTTGACTGTCCACAGTGCAATACGCGCTCGTTATTAAGCTCCCAAGGGTTAGCCCAATGGCACCCAAACTTGCCCAGACGCCTGCGAGGCCAACACTGCGGTGATAAAACGCATACCCCGAACTCCCGCCTGCACGCCAGGCACAGCATCTGAGGGCCCAGTTCCATCAAGAGCCTGCGCAACGCCGCCATAAATATTGGCCATGGCCCCATACATCCCCTCCGGATGCCCCTGCGGCAAACGCGATGCGGCACGGGTTTCGGCGTGTAAATAAGCCTGGCCGGCCGTCAGCGTTTGCTCGGGAGCATCCTCTGGGAGGAACGTCAAACTGTCCGGCGACCGATGCGACCACTTCAAAGCGCCCTTTTGTCCGTATAGTGCTAGGGATACGTCGTTCTCTTCTCCGGTGGCAATTTGACTCGCGCAAATGACACCTTTGCTGCCGTTGCTGGCTCGAACCAAAATACTCGCGTCGACATCCAACCCGTTATCTGCGGTCAGGGTGTGCGTTTCGGCGAGCACCTGATCAATGGTCAAGCCGCTGACATACTCGAACAGATTGAAGGCGTGAACACCAATGTCCGCTGTGCAACAACTGAGCCCGACCACCCTGGGATCGAGTCGCCACACAGGTCCGCGATTACTACTCTCTCGCAAAACGGGATTGAGCCAGTCTTGATAGTAGCGGCTATCGATCTTCCGAATTTCCCCAATCATCCCGTCACGAACCATGGCCCGCATCTGCCTGATCATGGGGTAACCTGTATAAGTATGAGCTAAAGCAAATACCACACCCTGCTTCAGCACTGTCGCGGCCAGTGCCTCGGCTTCTTCTACCGACATGGTCATCGGTTTTTCGCAGATCACGTGAAAGCCTGCCTCAACGAGCGCTTTCGACATTGGGAAATGATGCACGTTGGGCGTCACAACAGAAACGACCTGCATGCGCTGCTCTAATGGCAAGCGCAGCTCCTGAGAGATCAACGTCTCGACGGTGTCATAGAGCCGCTGCGATTCGAGCCGAAGCTGCCTGCCAAACTGCTGCGTCACGCTGAAGTCAGAGCTGAATGCACCTCCAACGAGTTGAAAGCTACCCGCAATTCTCGCCGCAATGCGATGCGTCTCACCAATGAGCGATCCGGGTCCTCCGCCCAGCATCCCCAGCCGATAAACAGGTGATTCGCTCATTGCGAGACGACCACGCCTCGATCGGCTTGCAGACGATCTTTAAAGGCCAGCAGAAACAGCACACTCACGCCGGTTGCAAACAACGCTGGGAAAAGCCAAATACTTTGCCATTTTTGCAAGGTATCTCCACCATAGTGATCGGCGACATAACCCGCCAAGATAAATCCAATTAACATTCCCACTCCGTAGGTTGCAAGTGTGATCAGCCCCTGCACTGAACTGCGGTGATGCTCCCCGGCTTTGGAGTCCGTATAGATTTGCCCTGCCACAAAAAAGAAGTCGTAACAGACGCCATGGAGTGCGATACCCAGAATCAACATTGCCAAGCGCCCATCTGCGTCGCCAAAAGCGAACAAAAGATATCTGACCACCCAAGCCAACATGCCAATTAGCAATGTGAATTTGATTCCGAAGCGCCCAAGAAAAAAGGGCAACAACAGCATAAAACCCACCTCAGAGACCTGCCCCAATGTCATTTTACCGGTGGCATTTTCCACCCCCAGCTCGAGCAGAAAGGGACTCGCGTGCTGGTAGTAAAACGCCAGCGGAATGCAAATCAGGATTGACAGCACGAAAAAGAGTGCGAAATTCCAGTCTTTAAAAAGACCGATAGCGTCGAGCCCTAGCATCTCGCCCAACGACTTAGCGGTGCCGGAGGGAACGGGCGGCGTAGGTGGCAGAAAAAGACTGAAAACGCTCAGCAACAGGGAGCTCGCCGCCCCGAGCAAGAACGTATTGCGCAATGCCCCCGACGCGACGCCAGCAGCGCTGTCCCAAGAAAAAACATAGCTGATGGCAAGGCCTGCGGCTATCCACCCGACCGTCCCCCAAACTCTGATTTTTGAGAATTGACCTGCGGTGTCGGTAAGTTGACGGAACGAGATGGAATTGACCAACGCGAGAGTTGGCATGTAGCAAACCATATAGAGTAGTAACACCGGATAAAAATCTATGAAAGCCGTTGCGCGATAGAGCCAGTACATCAAAATGGCTCCTGACAAATGCAATGCCGCCAGCACTTTCTGTGCGCTGAAGTATCTATCAGCGACAAGCCCGATGAAGAAGGGAGCGATAATTGCACCCCACGATTGGGTGGAGAAGGCCGCACCAATTTGCATTCCGTTTGCAGTTAAGGCGCCACCCAAATATGCACCTAGGGTCACAAACCAACTGCCCCAGATGAAAAACTGAAGAAACATCATCGCGCTCAACTTCAGGTATACCTTGCGCGCTGTCGTATCCATGCCACACCCCGTGGTTGTTATTGTTTATAGCTCTAACGTTGTGGTTAACTTAAGCACTGTAACCGGTTACAGTTATGCTGTCCACGGTTTTACAGTAGACGGTACACCGCCTAAAAAAGAGATAGTATGCGAGCTATGCGGGACTGATAGCGCACCTCGCGCAAATCACACCTGACCTCAGGGGAAAGTAGCTGTATGTCATCGATCCGTGATGTCGCCCAAAAAGCGAGAGTGTCCGTCGCTACGGTGTCGCGTTACCTGAATGACCCAGAAAAGGTTGCTCAAAAAAGCGCCGAGGCAGTTGAACAAGCCATACGGCAACTCAACTACAAACCCAATCTGCTTGCTCGTAATTTTTTTAAATCACGTTCTTACTCCATCCTGGTGTTGGTCCCGAATATAGCTAATCCCTTTTTTTCAAGAGTCATCAGAGGGATCGAGGACATCGGTCAGCAGAAAGGTTATGCCGTGCTACTTGGCGATACGCGCTTTTCACTGGAGCGCGAAGCTGAGTATTTTCAGCGAGTAGAAACCCGACAAGCAGAAGGCGTTATACAGCTCTCTCCAAACTTTCCTGGTGACATCAGCGCGTACACGCCCAGCACGCCATTTGTAAATGCTTGTGAATGCCTTCCCGAAGCGCCTTATCCCACGGTCAACATCGACAATGCTGACGCCGCAAAAACAGTTACAGACTACCTTATCTCCATTGGTCACCGCCGTGTTGGCTGCCTATTGGGTCCGGACGGACCAACCATGCACAGTCCCATCACACGAGACCGTTTGCAGGGATACCAGCAGGCCCTTAGTGACGCGAACATTCCGTTGGAAGAGCAATATTTAATACCGGGCGACTTTTCTTTGCAGTCCGGGCGTGACGCCGTCAATCTTTTTTTGAAGTGCTCTCCGCGTCCAACCGCCATATTCTGTATGAACGACGAAATGGCTTTTGGACTAGTTCAAGGGCTGAAAAGCCAAGGCATTAGAGTTCCCGAGGACATGTCGGTTGCGGGCTTCGACGATATCGAGTTCGCACAATATTGCGACCCCGCCCTCACTACTATCTCGCAGCCCGCGGAAGATATTGGCCGCACTGCAATGAAGACCTTAATCAATATTCTGGAAGGTAGTGCTGACGCAGGACAGCGTCACGTTCTTCCAACGCAGCTCATCGTCAGAGACAGCACCGCGGCGCCCAGAACCTAGCGAGACGCATCCTTACCAAGTGACCACCGTCTCATCCCTGCACATCACGGTGGTGCCAATTGGCTTTGACCTAGGCCTCGTTCGAGAGCGGCGTCAAAGTGCCGAAGCAAGGCCTGCAGTCCCAATAGTCACAGGCATTGGGCAACGATAACGGCGCCACTGTAACTTGCGCGTGCTGCGGGTAGCAGGACGGCTGAGAAATCTCCTCAAGTGATCGTTACACAGTCCTTGATCAGGCCTAGCGATGACGCTACTTTTAATGCGTCCACGCGTGTCTTGGTGCGGCCAAACGGCCTTGACATGGTAGAGGTCGGCGGTTCGAATCCGCCTGGTCCTACCAAATGACAAACCCTCGCCAAAGGCGGGGGTTTTTCGTTTGGGGGGTTAGCTGGCTCGAAGCGCCGAAGGCGGTCGACAAATCACGACTCAAGGAGTGATTAGCATGGCGTCGCTTGCGACGACACCCGAAGGGTCAAAACGCGAGAGGCAATCGCGTTTTGATTAATCCGCCTGGTCCTACCAAAATCAAAAACCCGCCTTTAGGTGGGTTTTTTGGTTTTGGAGGGATAGGTTTGGATGAGGGCCGCTGTTCGACAAACGCGACCAAAGGAGCGTTTGGTCCGCCGCAGCAAAGCGAAGGCGCCCGCAGGGTTCAATCGCCAGAGGCAATGGCGATTGAAGACAATCCGCCTGGTCCTACCATCTGATAACCCGGCGCTGTCGGCGGGGGACTGAAAAACCAAGTTGTCTGAGCAAAAAGATTATGGCGAGAGACGATTTAGCGATGCGCCGATGCCGCCAGATCCCTTGGAGAGAAGCGATACCCAGTGCCACGCACGGTTTGAATAAGATCGCTGTAAGACGGATTTTCGACCTCGAGAATTTTTCTCAGGCGTCGAATGTGAACGTCCACCGTTCGCTCCTGTACATATACATCTCCGCCCCAAATGCGGTCCAGTATTTGAGCGCGCGTAAAAGCCCGCTCGGGGTACGTCATGAAAAGATGCAGTAGCCTGAATTCAGTAGGTCCTATTTCGAGGACTTTTGAAGCAAGCATGACACGACGACTATCGACCTCCAATATCAAATCACCGACGCTGCATTCAGACCGACCCTCCCGGCTCTCCCGACTCCGTAATACACCACGTATGCGAGCGATTAATTCCCTAGCCGAAAACGGTTTTGTAATGTAATCGTGGGCCCCCATATCGAGACCCTGAATAATGTTGTCTTCATGGACCTTAGCCGTGAGCATTATGACGGGCAACGATTTAGTCGCCTCGTCTCTCCGGATTTTCTGAAGAAGTTCAATACCACTGCCGCCTGGTAGCATCCAGTCGAGTAATACGATGTCGGGCAGATCATCCGTAATCTGCCAATAAGCCTCTTGAATATCCCCAGCACCCAAGTACTCGAATTCAGCCGCTTCGAGGACGAACCTGAGCATATCTTGGATACCGGCATCATCTTCGACCACCAATACCCGCTTCACAAAGCCGCCTCCCCGAAGCGGATACGGGATGTCTGCCGCAGTCCGGCACACCAGGCCATAGTCAGAGTGACCCAGGGACCGTCCATCCAGCCCACCATGGATCCGTCCCATCAGGATTAACCGCGCCAATGTAGTCGGTTGAATCGAGGAACTCCCCATCCGCCAGTGACTCAGGGTAAGCGCCATTGATAGCATTCCAATCTAGAGGCTCTAAGCCAGCTGCCTCTGGCGCCGATGAGCTCAGCAAGGCGTCTAAAGCTGCATCTGTTGTAGTGACGGACGTTGAGTCGAAGTTTACGTTTACCCCAGATAGGGTGCCGTGAAAACCTTCACCCTGACCACAGTCCTGGATCCAATTGTTGATGACCAAAGCGGTGCCAACGAGCGCCTCTGACCCAGCACCATCCACGTTGATACATGTATCTACTGCCGTTTCTGACGAATCTGCGACGGTGACAATCGTATTGTGGAAGAACCCGCCAGAGCGCTTCTTGAAGTTCAGGCTATAAGTAGCGCGATCTGCGACTTTGTCATTGATTATGGTGACATTTGCCAAAGTCGGCTTTGACAGAAATCCGTCAGAGGACCCTTCGGTATCCATTTCAAAGGCCTCACCTTTTGAGGCGCCTTGCTTAACAATGATGTATTGCAAGTTACCTTGGTAGCCCTCATCCCAATCTACGGAGTCATCATTATTACGGGTAAAGACACCGTGCTTTACGTTAACCGTACCGCCGTAAAACTCGATACCGTCATCTGAGTTACCGTGAACTTGAATGTAATCAATCTCTGTGCCGCGACCGACTGCCACCAATGAAATACCATTAATCTCGTTGCCGGTGGAGAACTCATAACCTCCCTCTGCGACCACCACGTACCTCAACACACCGCTGCTGTCGTCTGGGTCGTAACCCCCTGCAAAACCAGATTCGCCCTCCGAATCAATATCGCAGTACGCTCCGCCCTCTGCGCATTCGTTATGCGGTGCAAAGCCGTGCATTATTAACCCACCCCACTCTCCGGAGCCGTCGAGGCCCTCGTCATCTGATGAGAAGACAATGGGAGCAGATTTAGTGCCGACTGCCATCAGCCTACTGCCGCGGGTAATCACCAGATTTGCGAAGGTTCCCGACTTGCCGAACACATTGACGCCCGCTTCGATTGTTAGCGTGACGTTGCGCAAAGATGATCCGTCAGATAGCGTTCCATCACCGTTGGTTTCAAGCTGACCATTTCCATTGCCCACCGTAACCCGACCCTCCATCAAGTAATCGACGCCAGCGGTTAAAGTCATATCGGCGGATACGGTGGGAGGGAGCAAGCACAGTCCGGGATCGATTTCATCAGTGCCGTCAGGGCAAGTGGCTTCGGGCAAAGTCGGGTTACCCAACGAACCTTCGATGGTCCAGCCAGCCCACCAGACGTCACTTCCGTCTGGATTTACTGCGCCTATGTAGCTCGTGGCATCGAGATAGTCGGCATCCGCAACCGACTCAGGGTAAGCGCTGCTCACCGCATCCCAGTCGATGGCATTGGGTAGTATCGCCTCGAGGGCCTGTGATGCGAAGTTGTTGTCCAATTCTGAGGGGACCGCTGCAATCGTGCCGTTGTCCAGGCCTGTAACATTGGAAAGTGTGCCCTGGTCACCCGAGCCAGAAGCACAGTCTTGAATCCAGTTGTTCAGCACCAATGCCTCGCCCACCAAAGCTTGTGAGCCGGAACCATCGACATTCACGCAGGTTGAGAGTGAGGTCTCAGAGTCTGGTGATACCGCCACAACTGTATTGTGAAAAAAACCGCCTGAGCGCTTCTTGAAATTCAAACTGTAGGTAGCGCGATCCGCAACTTTATCCGCAATAACAGTGACGTTTGCCAGAGTGGGTTTTGATAAGAAGCCATCCGCTGACCCCTCGGTGTCCATCTCGAATGCCTCACCTTTCGAGGCACCCTGCTTGACGATGATGTACTGCAGGTTACCCTGGTAGCCCTCGTCCCAGTCAACGGAGTCGTCGTTGTTGTTGGTAAACACACCGTGCTTCAGGTTGACGTTGCCGCCGTAAAACTCGATACCGTCATCAGAGTTGCCGTGCACCTGAATGTAATCCATCTCTGTGCCACTACCGACACCTACCAGCGAAATGCCGTTGATCTCGTTACCAGTAGAAAACTCGTAACCGCCTTCCGCGACCACCACGTAACGCAGCACGCCGCTGCTATCATCTGCGTCATAGCCCCCTGCAAAACCCGATTCACCCTCAGAATCGATATCGCAGTAGCTTCCACCAATGGCGCATTCATTGTGAGGCGCATAGCCGTGGATGATCAGGCCGCCCCACTCACCCGCACCGTCGTAACCGGCATCGTCAGAAGAAAAAACAATAGGCGCATCCGCAGTGCCCGTTGCCAAGATCTTACTGCCCCGTGTGACCAACAGATTGGCAAAGGTGCCGGTCTGACCAAAGATTTCAACGCCTGCTTCAATCTTCAGCGTTACTGCTTGCACCGCACTACCATCAGCCAACGTGCCATCGCCGTTGGCCTCCAGCTGGCCGTTACCGTTGCCAACCGTGACTCGGCCTGTCATCAGATAATCCACACCGGCCGAGAGCGTCATATCAGCAGAGATAGTGGCGGGTAGTTCACACAACCCATCGCTGACTTCAGAAGTCCCGTCGGGACAAGTCGCTGAACCACCGGAGCCCGAGTCTCCGCTCCCTGAGTCACCACCACCCGAACCCCCGTTATTTGACGGAGCTTCAATATTAATGGTGGTGCTGTCATCACCTGAACAAGCGGCCAACAACGCCAAAAAAATTGTCAAAAAAAACGGCTTCATCATCGATTTCCTAGAATTAATAACGGTGGAAATAGTTGGGTGCAATCGAGTTAAAACTGCCAATCAAGGCCGAGCTGTATCGTCGGGCCGCGGTTATAAACTTGAAACGTCTGCCCTCCCTGCGTGTACTCGACTTCAGCGTCTAGCAGGTTCTCAAACTTGGCTTTAAAATTGAGCGCATCGGAAACGTCGAACCGGTAAACGATGTTGAGATCGAGCCTCGGCTCTAAGAGCACATCCGGTTGACCCGACACCCCGACATCGGCAATCGACTTGCCGTTTTGGTTTAGAAGCACCGTTAGCTGATGGCCGGTGCTCAGGGAGTCGTATCCAATAATCAGATTAGCCGTGTACTCAGGCTGTCCCTGCAGAGCCCGGTTAGGCTGGTTTTGAGCGGTAACCTCTGACTCGATAAAGGCTGCATTGAATGCCAGAAACAATGTTTGATCGTAGCCATCACCGAGAAGAAACTCAAAGCGACCGTCCACTTCGATACCATATAACTCGGCCGCATCAGAGTTCTGGAAAGTTCGTGAGTTCCCAGCCGTCCCCGAAGCCGCTTGAACGACCCGCTCAATCGGCTTATCCATGTCCTTGTAGAACAGCGCCACTGACAAGCTGTCCATCTCGGATAGATACCACTCCCAACGAAGGTCCGCGTTGATGATCTCTGATATCTCGAGGAACGGGTTACCTCGAACACGAAAGTTGAATTCGTTGTCATAAAATGTGGCGTTCGCTGCCTCTTTGAAATCGGGCCTTGCTACGGTCTGGGAAAGCGCGAGCCTCAGCTGATTTGTATCGGTGATGAACCAATTGACCCCGATACTCGGTAACAAACTGTCCTCATCGATCAGTGATCGCACCGGCCCTTGCTCGCCCTGCAGGGAGAAGGTGTCGGTTGTCTGCTCATAGGATTCGTACCTGGCTCCTACGATCACTTGCCACACCGAATCAAAGGTGTGGTCGTACATCAGATAAGCGCTGTTGTACTCCAACTCCGCGTCGTAACTATCAGATGCGAGCGTTTTATCGACGAATACCAAACCTGTGTTGGGGTTATTTGATATCCCGCCCTGAACACCCGAATTGCACTTCGGATTTTCTGTTGCCGTATCGCAGCTATAGATCACATCCGAGACCAACAAGTTATCTGTGCGCAGTAAGTCATCGCGCACCTGATTCACATTAAAACCGTAGGTCGAGCTATCTGAGTCGCGCTCTCTGGATATCAGCTGCAGGCCCGCGGTTAATTGGGAGAAGCTCGCGCCATCATCAAATACGTCCCACGTTATTCGACCGGACAGGTCAAGATTGTCATCAACCAGTTCGTCGTAGCGACGGGTGATCGTGCCGGGCTCCAAGATAAACCCGTGGAAAAGATCGGATTGCTCGTCATTAGCGCGCTGAAAGTCGTATTGCGCTTTCAAAGACTTGGGGTCGGTAGCACTGGATGCCGCAGTAAAATCAAATTCTCGACGGTCTGGCGCGTATCGATCAGCCTGACTGAGTGTTGCCTGCCATTCAAAAGCCACTGAGCCTGAGTCATTGATGAAATGAGAGCCAGCAATCTGAGTCGACAGGTACTGGCGCTCCTCCCACTGTATGGTTTGTCGAAGCAGCGCCTGAAACTCGTCTCCCTCTTGACCTACCGATCTCTCCAGCTGACTTTCGGTTACCCGGGAGCCAACAGTGTTCCACTCAAATGTGCTGTCACCAATATTCCATCCTACCGAGAGGAAACCATTCGCCTCTATGGTGTTGGTGTACTGGCGGTAGAGAAAATTATCGGCAACCTCCCCCTGAGACTCATAGGTATATCGCTCACCATTTTCCCGCTTACTCCATTCGTTGGAGTAATTCATCGCTGCGTAGATACCCAGCTCGGATTCATCGAACAGGAATAAGTCCCCAAAATTAACCCCGAACTTGGCGTTAGGCGAGGCCGATTCAAAAGCGGGATCAAAACCGTCCTGCATCAGCAAAGCACCTGCTCGACGCAACTCACCCGCAGTAAAATCGTCGAGTTCAAATGTCTCGCCCGTTTGACTATCAGTCGCTACCCCAGATTGAAGAAACTCGGAAATCACTGACAGCGCAGGATCTTGGCTTCGGCTACCGTCATCCCACCCAAGAACATCGAAATCCCCCCCAAGAGCATCTACAAAAACCGTCTCGCCCGTCAGACCTGTGGTGTAACCACCCTGCATGGTCATCCCCCGTACTCGCTCGTCGGGGAAGGTTTTGGTGTTGATGACAAGATTGCCGCCCGTAGATTCACCGGGCATTGAGGTCAGAAAGGTTTTCTGGATGTCTAGCTGACTAACAAAGTTTGAAGGGAAAAGATCGAGAGGAACTGTGCGTTTGGACGGGTTAGTTGAGGGCATGGTGGCGTTATTGAGAGTTGCGGAAACATATCGCCCCCCCAGGCCTCTTATAAACACATATTTATCATCCTGCACTGAGATGCCTGGCACTCTGACAATTGACGCGGCCACATCTGAGTCCGCGAACCTTGCTAGCAGTTCGACTCCAATGGTGTCGACTATGCTGTTGGTATCGCGCTCACTGAGCTCAAGGCCCGCAGGATCAAAGCTTGCAACCACAAATACCTCTTCTAGGTTGGGCGCTGCGAGTTGCATTGTTTCTCGGGTTTCGTTGATTTCGAGTTTGACTGACCGCGTCAAACCTCCCACAACTCGGAGATTCGCCGTTTGCTCAGCAACCTGTGCCCGATAGCGGCCCCGGGGGAGCGTTACGCGTGCCTCTCCTTCATTATCAGTCTGCAAGGACATTCCCAGCCCGGCGATATAAATGGATTGCTGAGTGGCAGGGCCATTACCCTGAGTAACCCGGATGTTTACGGTGCCCTCTGCCGCCGCCTTGCGATCTCCGACGCTTTCCGTTTGAGAATAGACGTCTACGAAAACGTCACCCAAATCAACATTAACGATGGCGTCGACAAGCTGGCCCGCTCCCGAAGTGAAGCGTGCACTCACAGAGCCTTGGTCTGTGTCAATCGAAAGGGTGTGTGCACCCACACCAGTGACGTTTGCAAGTAGCGACCCGTCTTTAGAGGTCCTGCCTGCGAGAACCCCATCGACCACGATCCCAGCATCGGAAACGGGAATGCCGGCCGACAATACTTGAATAAACAGTTCGTCAGTTGCCTTGGCGGGAAACACTGCAAAGGCACACAAAAGCGCTACAAATCTTGATAAGGACGATACTGCGTTAGATATACACACCATTGGTTTCTCTGGTCGCGGTTGCAAGACAACGCATACGGTAGAGCCAGAGGGTTAAATTTTTATGGCGCTATTTTTAAGGGTTATTGAATTTTTTATGACATTTGTGTGACAAAGCTCGAGAAGCTATGGGGTGCCCCAGGAAAGTCAGCGCGAGACCTCGCGAAAAATCAGCGCAGTCAGGAATTGCTGAGCTCCAACTTAGTAGTTAGTCTAAAGGGGTCTACACGTGTCTTGGTGCGGCCAATCGGCCTTGACATGGTAGAGGTCGGCGGTTCGAATCCGCCTGGTCCTACCAAAATCAAAAACCCGCCTTTAGGTGGGTTTTTTGGTTTTGGAGGGGTAGGTTTAGATG
>Ga0255757_10001388_pt1 | contig 23582 bp, 19 predicted proteins | sample 071ome_27_FD_179957 | JGI IMG/M metagenome (GOLD analysis project Ga0255757, IMG submission 179957) | Coastal salt marsh microbial communities from the Groves Creek Marsh, Skidaway Island, Georgia - 071409AT metaG (version 2) | ecosystem: Environmental > Aquatic > Marine > Intertidal zone >...
CCGTCAGTAACGTCATATAAAGCTCCTGCAATTAGGATTTCACCATTTTTTTCCATTTCACTAAGAACAGGACTGTTTTTTCGGATTTTATCAATCGTCATTTCAATGTTCTTGTGGGTTACCAAATCTACAAATTCGGTATTCTGAGAGCTTCGATCTCCGGCATATTCTGACGCATCAAGAACATCATCAAAGTTTTGTAGCATTGCGGTCAGGTTGCCGAGTTTTACATGATCACAGGCACCTTTGATTGCACCACATTTGGTGTGTCCAAGAACCAGAATAATTTTTGAACCGGCCACTTTACAGGCAAATTCCATGCTTCCTAAGATGTCTGTATTGACAAAGTTGCCTGCAATTCGTACGTTGAAGATATCTCCAATGCCCTGGTCGAAAACTAATTCACTAGGGACCCTTGAGTCGATACAACCCAAAACGCACGCAAATGGAAATTGCCCCGAACTGGTTTGTTCTACTTGGAGGTTGAGGTCACGAGTTTTTATCGATTTGTTTAAAAATCTTTGATTGCCCTCTTTAAGCATTTCAAGTGCGGTGGTAGGTGTTATATTAGATTGGGTTTCTTTTGTTAATGCATTCATAATTTATTTTATTTTATAAGGTTAAGAATTAGGTTTTGCTTCGATATACTTTAAGGTCCAGTTTTTGGCATCCATAAAGTTGTCAAAAACATGTTCTTCTTCGACCAGCTTGCCAACAATACCGATGGTTTTCATCAAGTACATGGGTTGGGTTTGAATACCAACCAGAAGAACATCGATTCCTTTTTGCTCCAATTCGATGATGACATCTTCTAGAGCATAAAGACCCGATTGATCAATTAGAGGTACTTTGTCCATTCGGATAAGCACCAGCTTTGCGGACTTTGGAATCTGTTTTGATAGTTGTTGAAAGTCACTGGTAAACCCAAAAAACAGGGGTCCGTTGATGTGCTTTATAAAAACTTTTTCCAAAAATTCTTTAGAAAGTCGTTTTTCATCTTTCCAAAGTACTTCATCCAAGACAGGTGCTATTTGTGAGTGCGAAGCGGCAAGGTCTCCCATTTTTTTCATAAAAAATAAGGACGCCATCACGAGTCCTACGCCTACGGCATAGACCAAATTCCAAAATACAGAAAGCAACAATACCGTAATCATGATGATCACTTCGGTACGTGGAATTTTTGGTGTTGCCTTAAGCCCTTTGTAGTCCATTACGCCAATACCAACGGTAACCAAAATACCCGCCAATACAGCTGCAGGAATTCTTGAGGCCATTGGCCCTAAGGCCAATAGGATAATAAGTAAGACCAAGGAAGCGACCATACCCGAAAGTTTGGTTTTACCCCCCGATTGGATGTTAACTACCGTTCTGATGGTTGCTCCAGCCCCTGGTATCCCTCCAAACAGCGCACCAATACTGTTTCCAATTCCTTGCCCAATCAATTCTTTGTTGGGCAGGTGGCGTGTTTTTGTGAGATTGTCAGCAACTACTGAGGTCAACAATGAATCAATAGCACCCAGTAAGGCTAGCGTAATAGCAGCACCTACATAGGGCAAAAGACCCATCAAATCAAAACCAGCAAAAATTTGCCAATTGAACGTTGGAAATCCGCTGGGTATCTCCTGAATTGGACGATAATCGACCCCTAAGGCAACCGCCCCTCCCGAGACAACCAGCAGGGCAACCAAGGTGCTGGGTATGGCAGTAGTGACCCGTTTAAAACCATATATGATAAAAATTGTCAACGCAGCCAAGACAAACTCGATCCAATTGATGTTCTGTAAGGCACGCCCTACAAGACGTAGACTTCCTACGACTCCAGAAGCACTTTTTCCGGCCATAAACTCGGCCTCCATTTGAATCTGGGTGTTGTCAATCTCTTGGGCACGATTGATGGTTTCTTGAAAATCTTCCAATACAAGAAGTCCTTCTTTGGATTCGTCTTGAAGAATTTTTTCGAGTAGTTGCTCTTCGGCAAATGGCTTAAAAGTCTCTACATAAGTAGCATCTTTTTTAACGTCATATCCCAAAACAGGAAGAATTTGCGTTATTAGAATGATAACACCAATCGCTGTCATAAACCCAGAAACTACAGGATATGGAATGTATTTGATGTATTTACCCAATCCAGCAACTCCCAAAACGATTTGCAACAAACCGCTTAGAAGAAAAACCATAAGAATGTAGGGTAAGGCTTTGCCCACATCTCCGTCATTGGCACCAATAATCCCAGCAATAACTACCATACTGATCGCAGTCATTGGCGCCGTAGGTCCCGAAATTTGTGTCGGTGTACCACCAAAAAAAGCGGCAAAAAAACTGAGAAATATCGCCCCATAGAGTCCGGCACTTGGTCCCAAACCAGAGCTAACTCCAAACGCCAATGCAAGAGGAAGTGCAACTATCCCTGCGGTGAGCCCTCCTAGGACATCACCCTTTAAATTGCTAAATAAATTTTTCATAAAAAATTTTGTTGACCATTGTTAACTGGTCGGTGAAACTATAAACTTGAATAAATTAAGGACTGAACTAAACCTATACTTCAGGAGGAGGATTTTCTAGACTTAGAGAAACTGCTACAATAGATTGATCAGAAGTAACCGGTATTGTATGAACAGCTATAATAGATTTAGAAGCTTCACTTGTTAAAGCCAAAAACAAATCATGCGCTTTTTTTGACTCCTCAGATTCTTTTTCATCTTCGGCTTCGAGAACAAAAACCATATAGAAATCTTCTGAGTCTGTCAACAATTGCAACGAAGGTGCAACACTACTAAACAAAACAGATAGCAACAATATACGGGCAATAAAACTCGAAGAGCGCATCACAATTTTTTTTGCTAAAATAAGAAATTTAAACCATTTGCAAAGCAGAACAAAAAAACACCAAAATTGTGTTTTGCACACCGATAGAAACACCCTATCTTCGGGTTAGCCCTTTGGACCTTTTTTAGAACAAAAAATTATGACGCTCGTAGAACATCTAGTTTCGATTTGTGGTCCCCAAGCTGTTTTGGATCAAGAAGCCCTCTTAGAACGCTATCATCACATTTGGAAAATGGATCAACCCTTGCAAGCGGTTGCTGTTGTTCTTCCTGCATCAACCCAAGAGGTAGCTGCGATTTTGCAATTGTGCAACCAACTCAAACAAGAAGTGGTGGTGCATGGTGGCCTTACCAATCTTGTCGGTGGAACAGAAACCCAACCCCATCAACTTGTTTTATCCTTAGAACGAATGAACACCATCGAAGAGGTAGATCCAATCAGCAAAACCCTGACAGCACAGGCCGGTGTAATTATTGAAAACTTGATTGATGCTGCTGCAGAACGCGACCTCATGCTTCCCCTAAATTTTGGCGCCAAAGGCTCTGCACAAATTGGTGGTGCATTGGCAACCAATGCGGGTGGATTGCGTGTTTTTCGTTTTGGAATGACGCGGCAACTGGTTCTTGGATTAGAATATGTGCTTCCCGATGGTCGTATCGTTTCTTCTCTCAAAAAAATCATCAAAGACAACTCGGGTTATGATCTAAAACAACTCTTGATTGGCAGTGAAGGCACGCTAGGCATCATTACTAAAGTAGTTTTGAGGCTTACTCAAGCACCCAAAACGAGAAGCTCTGCACTAGTGGGGGTCCAAAACTACGCAAAGGTATTGGACTTATTGAAACATCTTGATAAGGGGCTGGGAGGTACACTTAGTGGTTTTGAACTCATGTGGCAACACACTTTTGAGACCATGACCACCCCGCCGTCTATACATACTGCACCGTTGCCCAAAGACTATCCATATTATGTTTTTATAGAAACCATGGGCAATGATCCTGAAAATGATTTTTTGCGATTAGAAACGCTTATCACCGAAGCACTCGAAACTGACATCATACTCGATGGTGTGTTGGCGCAGACTCAAAGAGAACTTAATACCATTTGGCAAATACGCGAAGACGTCTCTGTTTTGGCTGCCCAAGCACAAGATGATCAGCATTTTGATATCAGCCTCCCCATACCTAAAATTGGATCTATAATTGACAGCATCACGCAAGAACTCCGCGCCTTGTCATTTGTAGATCGTATTTTTACTTTTGGGCATGTTGCCGACGGCAACATTCATTTTATTATAGGAAAAAAACAAAACAGTCCAGAAATCATCAAAGCAATTAACGAAGTGGTCTATCGCCAACTCAAAGAAAATAATGGGTCCGTTTCTGCAGAACACGGGATTGGACTGCATAAAAAAGACTACCTCAACACCAGCAAAAGCGAAGTTGAAATTGCTATAATGAAACAACTCAAAGCCCTTTTTGACCCCCACCAAATACTCAATCCCAAACGGATCATTTGATGCAAAGCAATAAGAGTATCATACAACTATTGATCGGCTTGCAATGCAGTCTTCTTTGGATCGGCTGCCAGAAATACCAACCCCCAAAAGGGTTTGATTTAATTAAAAATCACTTGCCCAATCTTACGGTAGAGCTCGGTTATGCTACAAATCAAAATTTTATGGGCAGACCCGTAGCGGGTTATGAAGCCCCCAAAGAAATTTTGACCATAGAATGCCTCAAGGCGTTAGAGCATGTTCAAACAGAACTCGAAGCAATGGGCTTAGGCCTCAAACTCTATGACGGTTATCGTCCGCAAAAGGCGGTCAATGATTTTATGCACTGGGCCACTTTGTCGGGAGACACGCTTAACAAAAAAGACTATTATCCACACATAAGCAAAGACAGTCTATTTGCTGCAGGATATATCGCAGAACGATCCGGGCATAGTCGTGGAAGCACCGTAGATGTTACGCTTATTTATTTAAATGGTAACCTCAAAAACCAGACTTTAGACATGGGTGGGTCTTGGGATTTTTTTGGTCCTCGTTCTTGGCGGGACTTTGAGCAACTGAACAATATTCAAAAAAACAATCGAAACTTGTTGGCTGCTGTCATGCAAAAACACGGTTTTAAACCCTACAGCAAAGAGTGGTGGCATTTTACGTTAGCCAATGAGCCATTCCCAAACACCTATTTTGACTTTTAAATTAGGGTAAGGATTTCAAATTGGAGGGGAAACTCCCCAAGTCAATTTCCCATAACCAAGGAATTGCAAAATAAACCATCAGCGTAACGATTAGGATAGAAATTAGATTCATCCAAATCCCCTTTTGTACCATATCTGGAATACGAAGGTAGCCCGAGCCAAAAACCACCGCATTGGGAGGCGTAGCAACAGGCAACATAAACGCACAAGAGGCGGCTACAGCAGCACCAACCATAAGCGCAAACGGATGCACATCGACTTTGAGGGCCATGGGGGCCAATACTGGCATCAACATGGCTGTAGTTGCAAGATTGGATGTGATTTCTGTTAAAAAATTCACTGCGGTGACCAGCAATAAAATCAAAAGCAAAAGGCTTACGCCTTGCAACAACGTCATTTGATTGCCCAACCATAGCGCCAATCCGCTACTGTCAAAGGCTTTGGCAAGTGCCATACCTCCCCCAAAGAGGATGATGATACCCCAAGGGATTTGCACCGCTTCTTCCCAGCGTATCAGCACTCCTTTTTGGTTTTTTGAAGGAATTAGAAAAAGAACTATCGCAAAGAAAATTGCAATAATGGTATCGTCAATGCCCGGAATAATCGGCTGCAAAAGATAGGTTCTAGAAATCCAGCAAAATGCTGCAAGCCCAAAAACGACAGCAACCATTTTTTCTTCGTAAGACATGGGGCCCAAGTTTTTTTTGAGTCGATCAATCTCTGCTTGCCCTCCAGGAAACGCTTTTTGTTTAAATGTAAAAGCAAAACGGGTGAGATAGACCCAACATAAAATCAACAAAAAAATTGCAATGGGTGCGCCAAAAAGAAACCATTGAAAAAAAGAAATTTCATATTCATAAGTTTCCAAAATCACTCCGGCTAGGACCAAATTGGGGGGTGTTCCGATAAGTGTTGCAACGCCTCCAATAGATGCACTATAGGCAATGCCCAACATTAAGGCTTTTCCAAAGATACGATTTTCGTCTTCAATGGTTTCGGGGTTATCTTTCAATTGCTTAATGATTGCCATTCCGATAGGAAGCATCATTACCGCCGTTGCGGTATTGGAAATCCACATAGACAAAAAGGCTGTAGCAAGCATGAAACCCAAAATAATCTTTTGGATATCTGCACCGATAAAAGCAATGATATTGAGTGCAATTCGCTTGTGCAAATTCCATTTTTCGATGGCGGTGGCCAACATAAAACCTCCGAGGTACAAAAAAACATATTTATGCCCATAGGCACCTGTGGTTGGGGTAAGGTCCAAACCTCCAGAAAGTGGAAACAAAACAATGGGCAATAGTGCAGTAACAGCAATTGGCACCGCTTCAGTAATCCACCAAACTGCAATCCATAGGGTTGTAGCCAGAACGGCATGGGCTTGATCAGATAGGCCTTCGGGCTTAAAAATCAATAACGTTGCCGTAAACAACAATGGCCCTAGAAATAGGCCCAATTTTTTTGAATTCATCAATCATGATTTACTGACGCCGAAGTGTGGTCGCTTACGATCAACCAACGGTCTCCAAACTTGCGCCATATTAATGTAAAATATCCACTGGCATCACCCATTTCTCGAAACAACTCAAACTTCCCAATAAGTTGAACTATTGTTGGGCTTTGCTGCTGCAAATTCAATAAGGTAAAACGAAGTTTCCCCATAGTGGGTTGATCCGGATAGTTATTGATGTATCGATCTCGGGTGGCCTTCCAACCATAAGTAGGCCCAGCGGCACCCGAAAACACCAATTGATCGCTTTTCCAATACCCCTCCATAAAAGCGTCTATATCCCCTAAATTCCAAGCTTCTTGCTGGGCATACAATACCTTCGTTATTGCTAAAGAATCGGATGCGGATACGCGATTTTGGCCTAGCAATAAACCACTGTAAATAATTGAAATATAGACTACTAATTTCCGATACTGCATCAATCTTTTTTGAGGGTTGGATAGGAAATCTCTAATTGCTCGAGGTAGGAATCATATTTTGTTTCATCATAAAAATATTTTTCGAGCTCAGGCCTAAAGGTTTGCATGATTTGCGTATTGAGCTCTACTGGTGCTGGATCATCTACAGTGATCATGGGCTTGTATTGCGTCTCTTTGGACTGGACGTTGACAAAATAATCTTTGGCCTGGGCCAATAATTGGGGCTGTGTCAAAAAGTCCAGAACCGTCATGGCTACTACTTTGGCACCCGCTGTTGCTCCTTTATGAGCAATTGGTGTAGCCATGGCTATGGCATTAGACCAATGGTGTCCTTGCAAGCCCGGAATGTTAGAAGGAAAACGTAGGGTTACTGTGGGTACTTTCCATGAGACGTCTCCGATATCGTCCGAACCCCCACTGACAGGATAAGCTGCTGGCTTACCGAGTTCTGACAAGGCCGTTGCCAATCCATTGGTGGTGTCCGAATTGACTTCTTGTTGTACGGCCTTTGCCAAGGTTTGGTCTTCCTCAGACCACTGGGGCAAACCGACTTTTTGAATGTTTTGATACATCGTCTCTGCAATAACCTTATTAAAGTGTCTGGGCCATGCGGTTCCGACAACACGGGAGCTGAACTGTGTATCAGTCATTTTTGCTGCACCTGCAGCGATATTATTGGCATCGTTATACATTTTCATAATACCCTCATAGGTTACATCTCTTAGGTAAAACCAAATCGAGGCCTTGGAGGGTACCACATTGGGTTGGTCTCCAGCATCTGTAAATATAGAATGGGATCTTTTGAGGGGGTGCAGGTGTTCGCGCTTATAATTCCATCCGATGTTCATCAGTTCTGCAGCATCTAGGGCGCTTCGGCCGCGCCATGGTGCACCAGCAGAGTGCGCTGCCTCGCCTTCAAAGGTGTATTCTACCGAAATCAAGCCTGTGCCTCGCGCTTGCCCCCACGATACGGAGAGGTTGCTGCTTACATGCGTAAAAATACACATGTCTATATCGTCAAAATAGCCATCGCGGACAAACCAGGCTTTTGATGCTACTAACTCCTCTGCAATACCGGGCCACAATACCAGTGTACCACCAATATTGTTTTGAGTCATCACCTCTTGCAGGGCCATGGCCGCAGTTATGTTGAGCGGAATGCCTGCGTTGTGTCCTTCACCATGTCCTGGAGCACCCTCAACAATGGGCTTATGATAAGCTACACCTGGATATTGTGAGGCTTTCGGAATACAATCAACATCACTTCCTAAAGCGATTACTGGTCCCGCACCATTGGACCAACGGGCAAACCAAGCGGTAGGAATATCGGACACACCATAAACGATTTCAAAACCTGCTTCTTGAAGCAAGCCCGTCAAATAGGCCGACGATGCCACTTCATGAAATCCGAGCTCTGCAAAACTAAATATCTTATCAACCATCACCTGAGTGTTTTTGTGGCGGGCAGCTACCAAGGTTTCAACATTGGCTTTTTGTTTTTTGATGAAACTTTTAGAATATTTTGTTTGTGCTTGTACGATTGGATTTGTGACCAACGATAAAAAAAGTGTCAAAATTCCGGTTTTGATTATCCTTTGTTTTTTCATGATTTATAGATTATGTTCTAAATTACAAATCTTAACGATTTGAAGTTTATGCTAATTACAAAAAAAAATTCTATTGTTCCCTCCATCGTATGTTTATTGCTTTTTAGCCATTGCAAAACACCTAATGAAGCAACTATTTTGCTCGAAAAATCAATAAATGCACATGGCGGAAAAGCACTTTGGGAAAATGTATCTGCGATTCGCTATAACAAAAAAACCGTCTTTTACTTTGAAGACGGAACCGTTGAAAAGATCGTTGACCAACAACATTTCAATAGCTTCAATCCATTTTATGCCTCACAGCAATGGGCATCAGAATCAGGGACCTACTTTGCTACAATGGCGTCCGAAGAACTGCAACTGACACTTGATAATCAGCCGATATACAATGTTGAAGAAATTGCGGCTGCTCGCAGGAGCATACAAGGAGCCTTTTATGTTTTTTGGCAACCCTACAAATTGTTAGACCCCGATACACAGCTCGAATATTTAGGCCCCAAAAAACTCTTTACAAATCAACAAACCGTTGTTCTAAAAGCAACTTACCCTAAGGCAGACAGTACGGATATTTGGTATTATTTTTTGGATCAACAAAACTATCGGGTTGTCGCTACGGCAGTCGATCATGATGGACGCATCAGCTTGATTACCAATGATGCCTATGAAGAAGAAACAGGACTCTTCCTAAACCAAAAGAGAAGCAGTTATTTTGTGGATCAAAATTTTGTTCCACACTACCTTAGGGCTTCTTATGACTACAAAATTGTATCGATAGATTGGAAACTTGCTAATCCCAAACCTTAGTCCAATCAGTATTGATTATAGAAGATACTTTTTGCAAATTGCCACGCTCAAAGTAAACGGGCAAGCTGTCCAATGGTGGAAATTTTTCATCCGCCTTATAATTGTCATAATCCTGAACGGTCAAGCCCGCTACTTTATTTTTTGAGGTGGTCACCCGAAATCGGGTTCCACCACCAGAGGTTTGATAATTATAAGCCATATAATCGATCTCATAAGTTGTTTGGTGGATCCAATACCTAAACGCATCCCTATAATCTTCTCCACCGCCCTCTTGCTGAAAGGTGATTTTAAGCGTATAATAAGACTGGCCTGCAATCTCACTGTCCATCAACCGCTCCTTTATTACTGCTCCATCATTGAGAATATAGGGTAACTGTACAAAGTATAATACAGAATTTACCGATGAAGCATATAGCTGTTTGAGGCTGTCCGATAGTGCAATGGGTTGCTCATTAAGGGTTCTTGTAAAAGCTCCTGAAGATGTAATCACATCCTTGTAGGGCAAAGAATCATCAAGTGACTGACGGGTATAAATAAAATTTTGATGGTCCCGCTTCAAGGTGTAGGTGTGATTTCTAAACCTAAAATTAAGGTGCGCTTGGCTCCATTCTGATCCCCCATAACGGGCAATCGATTGGTCGATTATTGTTTGTGCAGAAGGCTCGATGGGTTGGCAAGCCGCAACCAGAAAAAAAAGGATTACGAATTTTTTCAAAATAGAAATTTGTAGCTGCTAAAGTATAAATTATTCAAATTCTCAATAATGATTATTGATGGATATTCCTGAGGCTTCCAATAGATAAAAACTTATTTTTACAAAAATTATAGGATTATGGAACGCGTAAAAACCCTAATTATCGGAAGTGGCCCCGCCGGCTATACAGCAGCAATATATGCAGCCCGTGCCGATCTAAAACCTGTTTTATATACAGGTATGGAACCCGGAGGGCAATTGACCACAACGACCGAGGTCGATAACTTCCCGGGCTATCCTGAGGGCATCGATGGTCCACAGATGATGGTGCAACTGCAACAACAAGCAGAGCGTTTTGGCACTGAAGTCCGTATTGGACACATCAACAAGGTTGAATTTTCTCAAGAAAAAGGGGGCATCCATAAGGCCTATATAGAAGGGGGTGATGCAATTGAAGCTCAAACCGTAATTATCAGTACAGGAGCCTCTGCAAAATATCTGGGATTGCCCAGCGAACAACGTCTTCGAGGTGGAGGCGTATCAGCCTGTGCGGTATGCGATGGTTTTTTCTACAAAGGACAAGATGTCGCAATTGTTGGAGGTGGAGACACTGCCGCCGAAGAGGCTACTTATTTGGCCAATATCTGCAACAAAGTAACCATGTTGGTTCGAAAAGGAAGCATGCGCGCATCAAAAGCCATGCAACACCGGGTGACCAACACCCCAAATATCGATTTGAGATATTATTCTGAAATTGATGAAGTCCTTGGCGAACAGGTGGTTGAAGGACTCCGAATTTTGAACAATCAAACCGGAGAAAAAGAAGAAATTTCGATCACGGGTTTATTTATCGCCATAGGTCACAAACCCAACACCGATATTTTTAAAGGCCAACTCGATATGGATGAGGCGGGGTATTTAATCACCAAAGGCAAATCGACCAAAACCAACTTACCAGGAGTTTTTGCTTCGGGTGATGTGCAAGACAAAGAATATCGACAAGCCGTAACCGCTGCTGGCACTGGATGTATGGCTGCTCTTGATGCCGAACGCTATTTGCAGTCATTAGCAAATTAGAGCTGAAATAAATACTGGAATTTGGTAATTGCTTGCAAGCTTCCATTCTTCATTTTCTACAACCCCGTCAAAAACTATGAGATCTTGTGCTAAAAGTATAAAAGGAAAAATGACCAAAAGTATGGTCATGAAAAATATACGCATGAGAGTCATTTGTTTTTATAGGACGACTCAAATTCAAATATGTTACAGTAATATGAGTTTAGGAAGGTGCGACTTATTGGCCAATGGGTTGCGCATCAAAATATACAAGTTCTTCGTCGTCTAGTGAATATTGTACTTGGATTGGGTTGCAACACACTTCGCAATCTTCTATATATGCATCTGATGCTACAGACGTATCTAACAGCATGGATATTTTTGCCCAGCAATAGGGACATTGAAAAAATTGCTCTAACATTATTTTTCGAGTTGATCTAAAGTATGTTGAGCTTTTTCCCATTTTAAAAGCAAGCTTTCTAGGGTTTGTTTTTTGGCTTGATAATGATCAAAAAAATTGGGTTTGGCTACGGTTTCGCCATAATTAATTTCGAGTTCTAAATCAATGGCCTTGATTTCTTGTTCGAGCAGGGCGATCTCTTGTTCGATTTTATGGAGTTGGTTTTGGGCTTTTTTAAGGGCTTTTTGATCTTTATAAATGGTGTTATTGGCCGGTTTTTGCGTTTTGGATTTTTTGTCCCTAAGGTCAATCTCGTTAAGATTTTTTATTTTTTTACTTTCCAAATACCCTTCGAGCCCCCCTAGATATTCTTTGATATTACCCGATTTGAACTCAAATACACGATCACACAGGCCTTCTAAAAAATCACGATCGTGCGAAACTAATATCAGGGTACCTTCAAATTTAAGAAGGGCTTCTTTGAGCACTTTCTTGGCCATGATGTCTAAGTGGTTGGTGGGCTCATCCATCACCAAAACGTTAAACGGTTGTAGGAGGAGTTTGCAAAGTGCCAGGCGGTTTCTTTCGCCGCCGGATAAAACGGAAACTTTTTTTTCTACGGCTTCATTTTGAAACAAAAAAGCCCCCAACATGTCTCTAACGGCGGGGCGTTTGTCGGGTGCTGCAGCATCCAGGGCCGTGTCCAAAACGGTTTTGTCCATGTCGAGTTGCTGGGCCTGATTTTGAGCAAAATAGCCCAACATGACATTGTGCCCCAATTGCAACTGCCCGTCATGATCCAAGGTGTTGACCAGGATTTTGGCCAAGGTGGTTTTTCCTTGCCCATTTTGGCCTACAAAAGCAATTTTGCTTCCTCTTTCGATTAACAAATTGACCTGTTTTAGCACTTGATGATCTCCATACGCTTTGCCAATATTGTGTGCTTCGACAACTACTTTTCCGGGTTGTTTGCTTAGGGGAAAATGGATGGAAAAGGTTTGGGTGTCTTCGGGATCAATTTCGATTCGTTCAATTTTATCGAGTTTTTTGATCAATGATTGGGCCATACTCGCTTTGGTGGCTTTGGCTCTAAAGCGTTCAATGAGTTTTTCGGTTTGCTCGACTTGTTTGTCTTGGTTTTTCTTCGCCGCCAGTTGTTGTTCTCGAAGTACGGCACGCAGCTCGAGATATGCGGAGTAGGACTTTTTGAAGTCAAAAAGTTGTTTGCTTACCAACTCCATGGTTCGGTTGGTTACTTGATTGAGAAAGGTGATGTCGTGTGAGACCAACAATACAGCCCCTTTATACTTACTCAGAAAACCTTCGAGCCAGAGAATGGCTTCGATATCTAGGTGGTTGGTAGGTTCGTCAAGGAGCAGAAGATCATTTTCTTGCAGCAACAACTTGGCCAATTCGATGCGCATTCGCCATCCGCCCGAAAAACTCGAAGTTTGTCGATCAAAGGTTTCTTGATCAAAACCCAGGCCGTTGAGGATTCGAGCCGTTGCTGCTTGGTAGGTATAGCCGCCCAAAAGCTCATATCGACTGGTGAGTTCTCCTTGGTCAATAATGAGTTGTGTATAGGCTTCGCTTTCATAATCGGTACGTTGAAGCAGTTGGTTGTTTATGTCTTCTAGCGTTGCTTCGACCTCCAAAATTTCTGTAAAGGCCTGATAGGCTTCTTGAAGAACGGTTCTGCCTTCTTCAAAATCGAGGTCTTGCGGCAGGTAACCGATGTGGCAATTTTTGTCGTAAGCGAGTGTTCCAGAAAAGTTGGTTTGTTCTTTGGCCAACAAACGTAAAAGGGTGGATTTTCCGGCGCCATTTTTGCCTATTAAACCAATTCGATCTCCAGAACCTACTCGAAATGAAATCTCATCAAATAGGGTTTCACCTCCAAAGGCAACACTGAGTTTTTGTACCGTAAGCATACGCGAAGATATTAGCTTGAAGGCAGCTGCGCAAATCTACTTATAGATACTTCTTGGGGTAAACTTTTTTCTTCAAAAACAAATTGATACAGCCATTTTGCCAACAAAGGTGCCATCAGCCCTCCTCGGGTTCCCAAACCATTAAAGACATGAAGCTGGTGGTGTTTGGGATGCGTTCCTAGGAGGGGACGTCGATCGATCACGGTAGGGCGAACTCCTGCCATATGGCCCACAATTTGGTAGGGTACGCGAACCATTTGATTTAATTTTTTTTCTAACCAAATTTGATCTTTTTGTGTTGGTTGGTCGTTTTTTTGTGTCCAGTTAAAACTGGCGCCAACCCAAAAGTGTTGTGCGTCGACAGGGGCAATAAAAATGGGACCCTTCCAAATTGCATTTTTTGGTAGCTGTTCGCTTCTGATCAACAACATTTCTCCTTTGGTGCCCGTAAGCGGTAAGTCGCCAAACCACGGGTTGTTTTTTAATTGATATCCTTCACAAAAGAAAAGGTGATCGTAGGAGACACCATTGTATTTTGGTTGGGCCGTGGAAAGATTAAGTTTGCTGTGGTCAAAATAGGCCTCAGTATATTGGTTTCCAAGAAACCGGGTGTAGCCGTTGATTAGCATTTGAATGTTTAGACGTCCAACGCCCAGCAAACGACCATATCCATTTGGGGCAAAAAACGGGCTTGTTGTTGAAGCTTGAATTTTGGCTTCTAGAAATGGTGCCAGGCTGGGGTGGTCTGCCGCTACCATCCAATCATTGGCTTCGGCAGGCGTGTTGAAAACGCGATGTATGGGTAAGGGTTCAAATAATTTTTGTTGCAATACATCTTCTAGTGTGCGATAAAATGGAAGGGCATAGTCGATGAATAGGCTGCTTTTCCAAGCTGCGGTGTATCTTTTTAGTACCGTCGGGTTGAGAATTCCTGCGGCTACTATTGAGGCGCCTTTTTTTTTAACCGAAATAAGGTCTACAGCAACGTCGTGGGTCCTTAGATGTTCGGCCATTGCTATGGCTGCCAACCCGCTTCCTACAATTAAACACCGCATTTTTTTTTGAACGAATTTAGTCAAAAAAAAACGCTGCTAAAAGCAGCGCTTTATTGAATCTTTTTAGTTGTTCCACATATCTTGTTCAAAATCACGAATGGTGGCTTTGATTCTTTCGGATTCCAACAATTGCCTTAGCGCGTCTTCGAAAATATAATCTTTGACTTGGCGATCTTCATAGATGTTTTCTTCTTTATAGATGATCGAGTTAAACCTACGCGCATTGAGCATGGCATCATAGGTGATGGGCTGTGAAGAATTTCTGGCATTGAAAACTTTGTTTTTATTCAATGATTGTCTTGAGTCGGGGAACCATACCCAAAACAATTCGACCAATTCTTCTTGATCGTTGCCCGCAGACTTGATCGCTACATCGGGTGCTACAGGGCAAATGCCCAGTAAACGGTAACGCATTTCTCCAAGTCTTTTGTTAAAATACCAAGTGCCTTTGATGCGATACTGTCTAATTTCTGCTGATGTAATTCGTCGGGTTTCAATGTACTCTGCATCGACATAGCCAACGGCATTGAATTGTTCATAACCCGCGTCAATGGTGTCTACGTTGACTAAGCGCTCTTGAATGTCTTTGTAAGTAAGTTTTTCAAGGAAATATGCAGACTTGTAAACTTCTTTAATCTTGCCTTTGCTCAAATCTCTTGTAAGCACATCAAAGAGTGATCGTCGATCAGGGCCTAAGTTGAGGGTATCTGTAGGATAATAGTATGGGAAATTGATGCGTTCGTCAAGATCAATAATTTCCCAAACGGTTTTGGACCACAGTACATCTCTATCATCGATATACCCATACGCCAAGGGTGCTTCGTCATTGGCCGCTAGTTGTGCTTCATTGAGTTGGCCCACTTCTTGGGGGACACGTGCGTTGAGCAAATTGGCTTGACTCCATAGTGTACTGGAAAAACCAAGTACTAAAGCAGTTACCATTACGAAGGGTTTGATCGCATTCATGTTTGCAGGTTTTAGTTGACTATCTCACAAATTACAGGAGATATTTTTTTGAATTTATAATTGGGATTCTTGGGGTTTTGAACCTTAATATCAAAAATTTGTACGGACTCACCGGCGCGTGCACGTCTAAGAGCACTTTTGGCTTGTGCATTGAGTTTATCACCACGAACTGTGATCGTAGGTTGTCCAGGAACTTTAAATTTAAAACTTACGGTTTCTAAAGTAATATCAAAATCAAAATCTTCTAAAACAGCACCGATAGATGCAATTTCTAAACTGGATTTTGGTATGGTGATGTTTCCTGTTTGTTTACGTACAGTTCCTTGCGGTGCAGGAATATCTTTAATTCTAAATTTGGTATTGGTCGATACACGCTGGCCGTCGGGCAGCACACCACTGGCTGATATACTTACTTCTCTACCCATACCTGGAATCATAACGTATTTACTCCCGCGGGACTTTTTTAGACCGGGTGCTGAGGCATTTACTTTACTATCCGGAATCCCTGGAATAGAAATGGTCATTGGGTTTTCTACACCGCGATAGACCACGTTCATTTTATCGGCAGAGATAACCGCTGAGTTGGGTTTTGAAATGACTGCAAAACTTTGATCTACCGGTATTTTGGATTCGACACCCTCATTAAGGAAAACCAAGTTACCCTTCAACACATGATCGCCAGGATTGCCTGCCATCACATTGAGTTTGATACCTCCGGGTATGAGTTCATAGTCGGATTCTTCGAGTTTGATACCATCAAGTTCTAGCTCTACAGAATTGGGGTTTTGTGCCCCACCTTTGCGGCCTAAAATTACACTTCCATCAAAAGTTTCACCTTGATAATAAGCACCTTTTTCTGTTTTGAGTAGTGTGATGTAATTTGACTCGGTAACTCCCGATTCACGCTCTAACTCTTGTCCCAAAAGGGTTGCCAGAACATCGCTTTCGGTGAGTCGTATGTCGTTTTGCATCATGGTAAGTTTGGCCAAAGATGATACAAGTGGAAATCCTTCAAAATTGTAAGACAACCACGATTGGTCTTGCCCATCCTTGTTTTGAATGTTGTTGTTTTGATCTCCGGTAAAAAATCGTTCTTCTACCAAGTCAATATACTGTGGGTATTGGCTTCCGAAAACTTGGATAACGGTACCCCGATATTGTTTGATCATTTCTACAAAGGCTTTGCCTTCCTCAGAAAGGCCACTGGCATCAAAAAAGATTAGATCCAATTCTTCACCTTTGTCCATCTGGGCATACTCTTTGAGGTCTGGATCTTTTTCGCGTTGTTTGGCTGTTATCTGATTTTTTATTTCAGAAATTTTATCGTAGAATTCGTTCGAAACTCTTTTGATTTCAGTTGCAGTGCGGTCATGACCAATCCATTTACCTTCTTTTTCGCTCGCATTGGTGGCGATTTTTTGGTAATAAATTTGGTTACCACTGTCTACACGTTGGTTGGCGCTTTTGAGTTTGACAAACATTTGGCCAAATCCGTCCAGTACCTCTTTACTAACATTAAGGGCCAACATGGTGATAAACACCAAGTACATCAAACTGATGAGTTTCTGCCTGGGGGTTTCTTTTGCTCCTGCCATGCTTGAAAATTATTGTTTGTTCATTGCAGACAACATGCCGCCATAGACTTTGTTAAGGTTGGCTAAGTTTGCAGATAGTGACTCCATTTGTGCACGTAGCTGCTCGGCATTTTGAGCTACTTGAGCATTAAATTGTGTATGATCCCCAGCAGCAGTGACTTGAGCAGCATATAAACTGTTGAGTTGTTCTAGTTGTCCGGCAGCTTGAGTAAGCTGATCTGCATAACTCTGGGATGAAGAAGCAGCGTTTGCTGCAGGTGTTAGTGCTTGTGCAGAAGCTTCTAAATTTTTTATACTCTTGGTCAAATTGTTCATTAGAGCTACATCCAGCTTGGCTTCTTTCATAATTTCATCAATTTTAGATGAAAGTGAATCGCCACCTCCGCTTGCTGGAGTTTTTGAACCACCTTTTAGTTTTTTTACAAAGTCATCATGCTCTTCTTTGATTTCTCCCGTGTTAAGCGCAGATACCGTAAAGATGAGTGCTTCGGTACCAAGCCCTAATCCAAGTACCAATCCACCTGTAATAGGACCGATTTCGAGGTGAAGAATTTTAAATAGTGCACCGATGATTACTACGGCGCCCCCTAAGCCAAAAAGCATATGCATCGCGATCTTACTTCTTAGTCGTTTTTGTAATAGTTTATCGTTCATTACGTATTGATTTTTGTTTTAACTAAATTAAATAAATATTATTTTATTTTCACCTTAGCGGTACCAAGGTAATCTTGTACCGTTCTAAAGCCAATAAAACTTCGTGCGGTATCCTTGTATTCATAATCACGAGAACTGACACGTAGGTAATAGGCAACATCTTTCCAAGATCCACCTCGAACCACTTTTCTACTTTCTTCTTCGATAGACATGTTTGGACTCAAGGAGGACACATATTCATAGGCATTGGAGTCATAGGAAGAGCTGGTCCATTCGGCGACATTTCCTGCCATATTAAACAGGTTGTAGTCGTTAGGGAGGTAGGATTTAGCCTCTACTGTGTATACGGCCTGGTCAGCCGCATAGTCACCCCTTAGGGGCTTGAAGTTGGCTAAGAAGCACCCGCGGTCATTGAGCAGATAAGGGCCTCCCCATGGATAGACTCCAGAAGGGATCCCTCCGCGAGCGGCGTATTCCCACTCGGCTTCGCTGGGCAATCTAAATTTGTTTACCAAGGGTTTGTTTTTGGAGCGCTGGTAACTGTTTTTATAGTGTGTACGCCAGTTACAAAAAGCCACGGCTTGTTTCCAAGAAACCCCGACAACGGGATAGTCTTGATAAGCAGGGTGAGAAAAATAATCGTTGTGCATGGGCTCGTTGTAGGAGTATACAAAATCTTTGATCCATACAGTTGTGTCAGGATAAATTTGAATCTCTTCTTTTTTGATGAAAGGAGTACGATCAATAAACTGGGTTCGCGTACGTTGTGATTCTCTGGCTGCCCCTTCGGCATCAAACCAGGTAAATTGGTACACCAGTTTTGACACATCAAGTTTCATTTCACCGTCATACCAAAACTGAGGGGGCAGGTACATGGAGTCCATTACTTCGGCATAGGCTTGGTCTGGATAGTCTTGGGTTGCCCATTGAATAGAGTTGTCCCAATTGAGCGCGCGCCCAGCATAACTATCTTCACTGATGTCATAATAGTTTTGGCGCATGTATTTTTGAAATTCGGATAAATCTGATGTGTCAGCATCCTTAAAGGCATATTCACCAATTCCGTCTTGATTGTCTTCACCGAGTTCTAGTTCTTCGGCTTTTCGCGCCAGTAAGGCAAGGGTGACCGAATCTTTTACCCAATACACAAATTGCTTGTATTCACTATTGGTGATTTCGGTTTCATCCATATAAAAGGATGGTACTGTTACAGAACGTGCAGGCGCGTTTTGGAGTTGGGCAACGTCTTCGTCCGATTTACCCATGATATAAGACCCTCCTTCTACGAGAGTCATGCCATAGGGTTTTTCGGGAAACCATTTTTTTTGCCGAACACCTATAAGTTCTCCTCTATTCTTGTTGCCACAACTGGCTAACGTTAGAAGAGCTATAAGAAAAAGAACTACTCTTTTCATGGACTTTTCAATTGTCAATATACTATAATCTAGTTTTTTAAAACTATTTATACCAAACATTTTTTGGTTATCATTCATTTTTAAGATTTGGGGAGATTACAAATATCATATTCTTTTCATTGCCTTCCACCATCTTTCTGGTAAAATATCACTACAAGCCATTTTGTAATCTTTTTGCGTGCAAGGTAATAACGTACTTCTTGAAGTTTTATTATCTAAATAATTTTCATTGGTAACATTTATCCACCAACGCTTACTTTTTTCGCTTTGAAAAAAGACCAATTCAAAATCAGATAAGGTTACGGTGTAGCGTTTAAAGCCTTGGCTGGTCAAAACTGGGTATTCATTGAAACGGTTCGCAACCCCCTCAATAAAATACCAAATGGTTTGTGCGAGTAGCTTGTGAAAGAGTTGAGAATTGGGCAATTCGAACAGTCCAAACAAGGATACCCGATCACTTAATCCACTATAACGCGCGAGCGTACAAAGGGCTCTTCCATCGATTCCATTGGGTTCGCCTTGTTGAAAAAGACCTGTGGCTTGCGCATTGAGAACTTTCATATCCACGCCGACTATATCGGCATCGCGCAGCAAGGGTTCTACTTCTTTCAAATCGTCTAGAAAGGCTCCTAATCGAAAACTTTCAAAAAATAGTTTTTCCATCAAATCGAGTTCTTCTTGAGCGATCAGATAAGATTGATACCCAATGTTGGTATAGTTTTGAAGGTAATTAGGTTGCTCCATTATGATTTTGCTCATGTAAGATCTTCCTGAAATTAATTCTTCTTCTTGAGAAAAATCAAATCGATTGTCTACCGATACAATATTGATCAATTGATTTGAAGTCTCAAATGACCGATACATCGGATAGATCATGTCATGACTACCACCAATAAGGACTGGGATGATGTTGCGTTGTCTAAGGCTTAGGCAAATATCGGTTAGCGCATGGTAGGTGTCGTTAGCGGTGGCACCATTGGGAAGATTGCCCAAATCACAAACAGATACGGGCCAATTGCCTGGATAGAGCTGGTAAAACGCCTTTCTAAAACCTTCCAAATCATAGGTGGTTGTTTCAAAATAAGAATTGCGGATTTCAGAAACGCCAATGAGGGCAATTCGAGTGTCTTTAAGCTCTGGAAAGCCTTGTTTTTGGGTATGAATTTTGATGTTTTTGCCAAGAACTTGAGGAGGAAGCAGGGCCACACTATGCAGCAAGTTGTCATCGACCGGTTGTAACAATTCTAGGCTCATCGACTATTTTTTGGCGCGTGATTTTTTTGCTTTTTTGACCGTCTCCAAGCGTTGTTTGGCTTCTTCTAAGGTGATTTTTGAAGGGTCAATATCTTTAGAAAGCTCAATTTTGACACGGCCTTTGATGATGTTAGAACGTCCCCATCGGGCTTTTTCGATTCGGATGCCTTCTTCGGGCCATTCTTGCAGCAATTTATCTTTTTCTTTTTGAATTTTTTCTTCTATCAATGTCGATATGTCCTCTTGTGATAGGGCATCAAAGTTGTATTTTTTATTCACATTGATGAACATATTATTCCATTTTATAAACGGCCCAAAACGCCCAACACCCTTTGTTACAGGCATTTCATTATAGCGTGCAATCGGGGCATCTGCTTTTTTCTTTTCTTCTATCAATTCGACTGCTTGATCTAAGTCAAAAGCGTTGGGGCTCTCTCCTTTTGGTAAAGAAATAAAAGAGGTACCATATTTTATATAGGGCCCATACCTACCATTGTTAACACTTATGGTTTCTCCTTCATATTCTCCAAGGTCTTTAGGCAACTCAAAAAGGGTAAGTGCTTCTTCTAAAGTAATTGTATCGAGTTGTTGCTCTGGAGTAAGGCTGGCAAAGATGGGTTTCTCATCGTCTTGTGGGTCGCCAATTTGAGCGATGGGTCCAAATTTTCCAAGACGCACCTTAACCACCCGATTGTGTGTCGGGTGCATCCCCAATTCGCGTTCTCCAGATTCGCGTTGGGCGTGTTCTTTTACATGGTCTATCGTTTGGTGAAATTGGGTGTAAAAACCCTGCATCATATCGGTCCAGTTTTTTTGTCCCGAAGCAATGGCGTCAAAGCTTTCTTCTACATTGGCCGTAAAGCTATAATCGAGGATGCTTTCAAAATTGGCAACCAAAAAATCATTGACAATCATGCCAATATCGGTAGGTACTAACTTTCCTTTATCCGAACCTACGGTTTCGGTTCTTTTTTCTTTTCTAATGTGATCGTCCTCGAGGGTAAGCTCAATATAATCGCGCTGAATCCCATCTTGGTTGCCCTTGGTGACATAGGCCCGATTTTGAACTGTTGAGATGGTAGGCGCATAGGTAGAGGGCCGCCCGATACCGAGTTCTTCCAATTTTTTTACCAGTGATGCTTCCGAATAGCGGTAGGGAGGTCTTGTAAAACGCTGTGTACTGGTGATCGATGTCCCCTCAAGCGGTTCTTTGAGGGTTACTTGAGGCAGTAGGCCTTCGGTTTCGGCATCGTCATCGTCCTTCCCCTCTAGGTATACTTTTAAAAAGCCTTCAAAAATTACAACTTCTCCTCTCGCGACAAAGTTTGCCGGATGCTTATCATTGGTTATCGAAATTTTGGTACGCTCCAGTTTGGCGTCGCTCATTTGAGAGGCGATTGTTCTTTTCCAAATCAGTTCGTAAAGTCGTGCTTGTTCGGGGTCAATAGGCAATTGTGCTTTGGACAAATCGGTAGGACGTATGGCTTCATGTGCTTCTTGTGCACCCTTGTTTTTATTAGAAAAACTGCGTGTCTGAGAAAATTGGGCACCATACCGTTGAGTGATTTCTGTGGCTGCGGCTTGTTGGGCTTCTTGAGACAGGTTGACACTATCGGTACGCATGTAGGTGATGTATCCACTTTCGTAAAGACGTTGGGCTACACGCATAGTGCGACTCACCGAATAATAGAGTTTTCGGGAGGCTTCTTGTTGTAAAGTAGATGTTGTAAAAGGTGCTGTTGGGCTTTTTTTGGCTGGCTTTTTTTCAACCTCACTTATGGAATAGCTGGCCTGTTTTTGACTTTCTAAAAATGCGGAAGCGGCTTCTAGAGTATCAAAGTTTTCATCCAATTGAGCGGTGATTTTGCTCCCCGATTGCGTGGCAAAAACTCCTTGGGTTTTGAAGCTTTGTTCGGGTATAAAATTGTTGATTTCACGTTCGCGTTCGACGATCAACCGAACGGCAACCGATTGCACCCTCCCTGCAGATAGACCGCCCTTAACTTTTCGCCATAATAAGGGGGACAGCTCATAGCCTACCAACCGATCAAGTACCCGTCTGGCTTGTTGTGCATTGACAAGATTGAGGTCTAGGGCACGTGGATTGTCGATGGCTTTGAGAATGGCCGATTTGGTGATTTCGTGAAACACAATCCGTTTGGTTTGTGCATCGTTGAGTTTTAAATTTTCGAAAAGATGCCACGCGATGGCTTCTCCCTCTCGGTCTTCATCACTTGCGAGCCATACTGTATCTGCTTTTTTGGCCAATGACTTGAGCTCATTGACCACCTTTTTTTTATCAGAACTAACAATATATTTGGGTTTAAAATGATCTTCGATATCTACGCCTAGCTCTTTAGATGGCAGATCAGAAATGTGCCCAAAACTAGAGGCCACTTTATAATCTTTACCTAAAAATTTTTCTATTGTTTTCGCCTTTGCGGGGGATTCGACGATCACCAAATTCTTTGCCATGTGCTAATTTTTTCCCTGTAAAAGTATAGAGTTTTTTTAATTATCAATTTTGAAACAGGGTGTTACCCTTTAAAATTAGTGATTCGTAAAAAAAATAGTTTTTACGAGTTGTTGTGTATGATATTGACAATCAATGTCTTATTGTTACGTTTGTAGGATGCTTTGTCTCCCTGCATTTTTTTGTAATATTACAATTGCAATTTGACTTTTATTTTTGAGGTTTCATGTTACGTTCGTTTTTTCCAATACTCGATTGGCTTCCCAACTATAAAAAAACTCATTTTAGTGGGGACTTGTTTGCGGGGCTAACTGTTGGTGTAATGTTGATTCCTCAAGGTATGGCCTATGCAATGTTGGCGGGGCTCCCACCTATATTTGGGCTTTACGCGGCTTTTGTTCCACAAATTATTTATGCGTTTACGGGGACCTCGCGACAGTTGGCGGTTGGCCCTGTTGCTATGGATTCTCTTTTGGTGGCAGCCGGTCTAGGCGCTTTGGCCATTTCAAAAATTGAAGACTACATCAGCATGGCAGTTTTTTTGGCCTTTTTTATGGGCGCCATTCAGTTGCTTTTAGGCATACTGCGGATGGGTTTTTTGGTCCAATTATTGTCAAAACCCGTTATTAATGGTTTTACTTCTGCTGCTGCTATAATTATTGGCATGAGCCAGTTAAAACACCTCTTAGGAGTTCAAGTTCCTTCTAACAAT
>Ga0255757_10001403_pt1 | contig 23457 bp, 20 predicted proteins | sample 071ome_27_FD_179957 | JGI IMG/M metagenome (GOLD analysis project Ga0255757, IMG submission 179957) | Coastal salt marsh microbial communities from the Groves Creek Marsh, Skidaway Island, Georgia - 071409AT metaG (version 2) | ecosystem: Environmental > Aquatic > Marine > Intertidal zone >...
GGGCCGTGATTTTCTGGAGTTGGCATGGGTGCGTTCTCACCGTAAACCACCGAACTGGAGGCGAAGGCAATTTTCTTGACGCCGGCCAAGCGCATGGCTTCAACAACGTTGTAGGTCGCCACGGTCCCTTGGTTCAAATCGGTGTCCGTTACCCGGGTCCCAAGACGGATATCTGGGTTCGCCGCAAGATGATACACGCAGTCGATGTCCATGGCCATGGCTTGTTTTACATCGTCGAGCGAACGGAGATCACCGTTCACAAGGACGGCGTCCCCCGAATCCAAATGCTCCTGGATGAAGGCCAGATTTCCGCTTGAGAGGTTGTCCAAGACGACCACGTCGTCACCACGAGCGACCAAGCGGTCAATCAAGTGGGAACCGATGAAGCCTGCGCCTCCCGTGACCAAGGCTCGCATGCACCAACCACCAAAGGCATTCGTATAAGGGAAATGGTTCCCGCCGAACAACCACAATGGGCTTCATAATCGTTAACGGAATCCACACGGGTCCTGAGGAACGGACCTCGGAGGAGGTGAATCAATGAAGAAATCGAAAACCGAAACCCAAAACGAAGTGCAGGACAACAACATCCTGGTTGGCTACGTTCGTCGAAGCAATGCCGGTGGAGCGCTCAAACTCTCCATCAACACGGCTGCCTTTGCCGATTGCAGCACGTACATGACCAGCGACGGCCAAGCCTACGTGCCGTTGGTGATCTCGATGGGGGCGCTTGAAAAAGTGCTCTCCGGAGAGCGTGCCGTCACCACCGTGACCCAGTTGCACGACTGAGACAGCATGTCAAGCGCCCGTCTTCCTTCTCACCGAGAAGTACAACGCTTTCTTGATGGCCAAGGCCAACAGGGAGGCCTTTCCGAGTTTGCTCCGTTCTTTTTCAAAAGCCCATATATAGCACATAGGGGACGGCAAATCGTGTCACAGGACACCGCTCCATCGAAACCGTACATCGTCGCAGGCATGCCGATGTACAACGAAGAGGAGACCATCGGCTCGGTTGTCGTCCGCACCCTGCGCCACGTGGACGCCGTAATTTGCATCGATGACGGCTCGTCCGATGCAAGCGCACGAATCGCCGAGGCTTGCGGTGCAACCGTCATCCGACACCGTGTCAATCGAGGCTACGGAGGTGCGCTCAAAACCCTCTTCCTGAAGGCATCGGAGATGGATGTTGACGCCTTGGTGCTGCTTGATTCCGACGGCCAGCACGACACCGAAGACATTCCGAAAATGCTTGAACCGATTCTCTCCGGAGAGGCAGATTTCACCATTGGCTCGCGTTTCGTTGAGGGCGGAGGCGGCACCGATATGCCGGCGTACCGCAAACTCGGCATCAAGGTCATCACGGCAGCGTCCAACCTCACGAGCGACCTCGGTGTTAAGGACACCCAATCGGGCTTCCGTGCCTTCTCAAAAACAGCACTCCAAAGGCTCCGCTTTGATTCGGAAGGCATGGAACTCTCCCTCGAACTACTCGAGGATGCCAACGAAAAACAACTTCGTGTCCAAGAGATTCCCACCATCATTCGGTACGATGTCCCGAAGGGTTCCAATTTCACTGCCGTGTCCCATGGATTCACGGTGATGACCTGGGCCATGCTGTCGCTTTCTCAAAAGAAACCCTTGTTGGTTCTCGGCATTCCAGGCTTTGGCTTGCTCGCGGCAAGCGCCGCCATGGGCATGCGTACGGCCCAAGAATTTACGTTGCAAATTGACAGCATCATCGGCCACGGCATCTCGGCTGTGTGGATCGGCCTCCTCGGACTCTCGTTGATGGCGACAGGGCTTGTTTTGCAAAGCGCACAGCGGTTCCTTCGTTTGCTCCTTGTCCGAGAGTTTGGTTTGGACTGAACCGTCATCCCATGACCCTCGCGGCGAGGGCGAGAATGTAGGGGATGGCGAACAAGCCAAAGAATACAAACATGGCGATTCGGACCGTTTTCTGGTTCTTTTCGTCCTTTTCATTTTGGTCGATGCAGGTTTGCTGTTTGCAGACTCGGGGGTCTGCAGCGACGGGAATCGGTTCTTGGCAGATGCGGCAGTGTTTGTGAGGAGGGACTTTTCCGGAAACGTTCCCGATGAATTGATTCGCTTTTTTCGCCGCCATCTCCTTCACTTTCCTTGCATCAACCACGGTTTCACCTCAGGCCTTGATGAGCGTCCCTTCAAACAATTCACCGTCCAACGCTCGGTCCAAACGGGACAGGTCCCTTCCATCCAACACAGCGAGACTCATGCCAGAATCCGTTGCAACTTGAACGGCAACAGGATCAACAACGGCAGAGGCACCAGGTTCAAGCGGCTCACCGATACCGGTGATCTCGGCGAGTTCGGCCAACGTCAATTCGGTCAACGCTTCGGCATCTTCGTGCTGGCGAGGGTCTTTTGAGAACACGTGGGAGACGTTGGTGGCGATGATGCAGTGGCGTGCATGCAAGGCCGCTGCCAAGCGAACCGCCACGGTATCGGTCGTATGGCCGGGCACGGTCCCCCCCATGACCACCACATGATGGGATTCGAGTGCTTGCCGAGCCTCATCAACGGTGTTGGGGACGGTGGGGGCAACATCGCAACCAATTTCGAGCAGCACCTGTTGCAGAACGGTGGCGTTGAGACGCGTCCCGGCGATGCCGATTTGATCAAGGCGGCGCGGGTCCCTCACAGTGTCTTTCGCAAGTTCGATACCTTCTCGGGCAGGCAAACCGCCTCCCACGACAAAGGCGATTTTTCGTCCGTTCCCCTCCAAATGGACGACCATCTGGCGGAACTGGCCCATCCACATCGAGCGGTCCGCTGCTTCCTCGGGACGGAGCAGACTCCCCCCGAGGGCGACGACATGAACGGTGCTCATGAGTGGATTGCAACGCGGGCGAGTTTTCATCCTATCCCCGCCAAAACGCTCATTGGAAAGATTCGCGAAAGTGTGCGAGGTTTGAAGTGCCTTACCCCGACCCAGCGAACGGGGGAAGTGCATGGCAGATGATGCAAAAGTATCTGCACGCCGCATGCGGCTGAAACTCGCCCTCGAAGAACTGCGGGAAATGAAAGGGTTTGGAACCGAACTCGTGACACTGATCATCCCTCCCGACCGACAGATATCGGACGCAAGGTCCATGCTCCAAAACGAACACGGACAAGCAGCCAACATCAAGTCAAAAGGCACCCGAAAGAACGTGCAAGGTGCGATTGAGTCGGCCATTTCTACCCTTTCTCGCTTCAAAACGCCGGGGGAAAACGGACTTGCGATTTTTGTCGGTTCCATCATCATTGGCAACAACAAATCCCGAATGGTCAACATCGTGGTTCAGGACCCGCCCCAACCCTTGATCTCCTTCAGATACCGATGCGACTCGAGGTTTGAATTGACGCAACTTGAGGACATGTTGGTTGACAAAAAATCGTATGCCTTGTTTGTGATCGACCGCTCTGAAGCTGCTTACGGCATTGCCTCGGGGAAGCGAATTCACGTTCAAGAACACCTTGTCTCAAACATCATGGGCAAACACCGGCAAGGTGGTCAATCCGCCCAGCGGTTCGAGCGACTCATCGAGGAGGCGGCCCACAATTTCTTCAAGCGAGCCACCGAGCACGCCTCGGCGTATTGGTTGCCCAATTTAGAGCACATCCAGGCCGTCATCATCGGGGGGCCCGGTGCAACAAAGGATTTCGTGGTCAAAAACGAGTATTTCCACCACGAAATCGCCAAAAAAATCGCAAAAACAACCTTTGACGTTGGCTATTCCAACGAATCCGGTGTTCGGGAACTGGTCGAAAACGCAGGCCAACTCATGGGCGAGATTGAACTGGATGCCGAGCGACAAATCATGAACCGTTTCCTAACCGAACTGATTCGAACGCACCCCAAAGCGACGTACGGCGAGATGATGATCAAGGATGCGCTCACCAAAGGTGCGGTCGATACGCTCCTTCTCTCCGAGGGACTCCGTGGGAACATCGTTGAATTGGAATGCAAGAAATGCGGTCATGGCAATGACGGTTCGTGGGAAGAACGCTTGACGCGTCAACAAGAACTGCCCGCCTGTCCAAGTTGCGAGGCATCCAACGATGCCGTTCGAGAACGTTCGAGCATTTCGTTCATCGATTCACTCTCCATGATGGCGGAGGAAAGCAACACCGAGGTCGTCTACATCTCTGTGGACACCGAGGAAGGTTCGCAACTGATTCAGGGCTTCGGTGGCTTGGCCGCCATTCTCCGATACCCGTTGATGTGAGGTGGAACGATGGAACTGCTCAAAGCCAACGTCATCTCAAGGGTGGAGGCCGCTTTAGAGGCCATTGGAGGCGACGCTGATCTCGTCAAAAACCTGCTTCAACCAGCACGAGAAGCCGACCAAGGAGACTTGACACTCCCTTGCTTTCCGTTTGCAAAAGCCTTGAAGAAATCCCCGGTGAGCATCGCCGAAGAACTTCGCGCAGCGATGGAGAATCACGAAAGCATCGGCGATATCAACGCCGTGAACGGTTACCTCAACATCCGAGTCAACCCTGTTTGGCTCGCCAACCACCTGCTATCGGTTGGCGTTGCCAACGGCGTGGAGAAAGCAAAACGAAGCGTCTTGATCGAACACACGTCGGCAAACCCCAACGGCCCCTTCCATGTCGGGCGGGCAAGAAACGCCATTCTCGGTGACACCTTGGTTCGCCTGCACCGGTTGTGGGGCAACGAAGTGACGGCTGAATATTACGTGGATGACATGGGGAAGCAAGTCGCCGTTCTGGCGTGGGCATTGAACGCTCTTAGTCGGGATGATGTCGAAGCCCTGCTCGAAGGACGAGAACCCCCCAACCCGCTTTGGGCAAGCAAGCCCGACCACCAACGCGTCCGATGGTATCAGGCCGCACAACTCCTCAGGAAGGAAAGCGAACAATCTCCCGAGATTGAGAAAGCCATTGGAGCGTTGGTTCATGCGAGTGAAAACGGTGATGAAGCCGTGCTCGAATCGTTTGAAGCGGCCTATCAACCCGTTCTCGACGGGATGCTCGCCACCCTTGGGCGCCTCGGCATCACCTACGACCGGTTCACCAAAGAATCGGTGTTTGTGACCAACGGCGATGTCGCCTCACTGATGGACGAATTGGGGGCCTTGGCCATCAACGGCCATGCTGAGAACGGTGCACAGTACCTTGATTTGGGCGAGCGGGGGCTGAAGGGCAAAACCGAGTTTTTCTACCGAAGAGGCGACGGATCTTCGCTTTACGCCACGAGGGACATCGCCTATCATCGGTGGAAATGGACTCAGAGCAACGAACTCATCAACGTGCTTGGTGAAGACCACAAATTGCAAGCCCAACAGGTGGGGTTGACGCTCGAAGAACTGGGCGAACGCCGACCGGAGGTGATGTTCTACTCGTTCATCAAACTCCCTGAAGGCAAGATGTCAACCCGTCAAGGCAACGTGGTGTTCATGGACGACCTGCTTGAGGAGGCCAAGGCTCAGGCCGCTAACGTGGTGAGCGAACGCCGACCCGAGTACGACGAGGAATCCGTGGCGAACATCGCTGAGGCCGTGGGAACTTCAGCGGTCCGCTTCAACATCGTCAATGTCAGCCCCGAGAAAGGCTTCACCTTCCGTTGGGAAGACGCACTCAGTTTTGAGGCGGGCTCCGCACCCTTCGTCATGTACAGCCACACCCGGGCATGCTCCATTCTTCGAAACGTCGAGCAGCACCTCGGGTCAAACCCACAAGCGCCAGAATACACCATCGATGCCGACATGCCTGACGGGTTGATTCAACTCCTGCGAACGCTTGCTGTCCACGACGATTGTCTTGAGAAAGTCATTCGTGAACATCGCCCACACCTTTTCGCAGAGTATATTTTGCAGCTCTCCAATGCGTACAATGGATTCTATAGAGACTGTCATATCCTTGATGGAGATGAGGTCAACGGTTTCTATTTCGCCGTCTCTGAACTCGCACGTACAACCCTCAACAGCGGCATGGAAGCCTTGGGCATTCAGCCGCTGGAAACGATGTGATCAGATATCTTGTCGGTACCAACCCTCGGGAAGTTCCATCGGGTTTGTTGGCCGGGCGGCTTTGACCTGCCGGACAATTTCCAAACGCATGGCGTCCAAACCTACGTTCTCGGTGGCGGAAATGCACACCCTACCCGAGGGATCGAGGAGCAACGGCAACTCAGGTTCTCCCTTTGAGCCGCTCGCCCGCCACTCAGCCTCGGCATCAACCACCTCGTCCCACATGGGCGGAAGCGGGTTGAGCAGGTCGGCTTTTGAGCTGACCATCATCAACTTGGTTTCGGGGAGGAGGGTTTGCACCTCTTCGAGCAGGTTCATCTGCTCGCTGATTGGCGTACCGCAGGATTCGCTTTCATCCACCAAAAACAGGACCAAGGACCCGATGTGCTCCAGCGCAGCAATGGCCTGCATTTCGATGTGGTTCCGCTCCTCCATCGGACGGTCGAGGAGCCCGGGTGTGTCCACCATTTGATGTTGCAAACGGCGATGGGTGAAATGGCCGACGTGAATTTGTTTGGTGGTGAAAGGGTAGTGGTTCACTTCCATTTTACCAGTGCTCAACGCCGAAATGAAGGCTGATTTTCCAACGTTCGGAGCACCACAAACCACGATGCAGGGGAGAACCGGGTCAATTTTCGGCAACCGCTTGAGCGTTTCACGAGCCTCACTCAACCAATCAAGGGCCGGCCCAACCTGGCGCATGATGGACGAGATGCGTCCATACGCCTCTCGCCGAGCTTCGTGCATCAAGTCGGTTCGTCCTGTCCGGATGATTTTCTTCGCATTTTGCGAGGCGATTCTCTGCACTTGGCCTGCGGCCCACTGCAGGGTAGCGAGGTTCTTTCGGTAGTCGTCGCAACCAACACATGCGTCGATCATGGCCACATCGAAGAGGGGCGATTGGTCGAGAGAAGGCCACGCCGAGACCAAGTCTTGGAACTCGGTCGCAATGATATCCGCTGCGGTTTGGACCATTCTCGTCATTTGTTTCCGGACACGGAAAATACGGTCGGGGTCGTCAACACGGTCGGCTGCTTTTTTGGCCCGAGAGAACGCTTTGTCGAGGACCTCGTCCGCCAACAAAACCGTTGCTAGCGTTCGCCAGGAGACGTTCATGCAGAGACCTCGTTCCCACCCCGACCTCACCCCTAAAAGAAGTCATCCGTCACAGACCGCTTCTCTTCGGCAAAGGGGAGGTTCAAGTACGCTCGCCGGTTCCAGCAACCATGGCGAAGAAAGGAACCGTCACCTTGCCTGATTGGGCGAAACCGATGTGGAAAGACATGGGCAGTCCGGAACTCGAAGGATTGAACCCGGTTCACAACGGCGACCTTCTCGAACGTCGCCAAGGCCTTCGACGCGACGATTTCGTTGAAATCCTGATGAACGTTCAAGCCTTTGCAAACCCAGAAGATGCTACACTGCGGGGCCGACTTATCGCAAGCGGCAAGAGCAGCCTCGAAATTTTGGACGAAGACGGGCAGAGCCACTTCATCTCAAGAGAGGTCATCGTGCGCGTTCAACTGATCGCTCACACCAGGCCAGCCTACATCGATGACAAGGAACTGCTGGCCTTCGAGCGCGAGGACATGAAGCGCCGCTCAAAACTTCACGAGAAGGTCGAAAAGGAGACCACAGGCAACGACGACTCACACCTTTGGGGGTGAGATGCTGAACGCCCCAGAGAACTGGAGCGTCATCGAAGGCCGCCTCATGCGGGAATTTGCCTTTCCGAACTTCGACGAAGCAAAAGCCTTCATTGACCGAGTAAGCGACCTTTGCAACACCTTGAACCATCACGCAGAATTGCACTTTGGATGGGGTTACGCTGTGGTTGAAACGTTCAGCCATGACACCCAAAGCATCACGCAGCGGGATATCGACCTCGCTCAAGCCATCGACGAGATGGAGGCAGGGGCATGACCAAGGACCCAAAAGGTCGTGCTGAACCGGGGTTTGAGCGGCACGCGTTCGTCTGCGGTCACGAGCGAGCCGAGGGAGCATCCCGGCCTTCGTGTTTTCCAAAAGGGAGCCTTGACCTCTTGAAATCGTTGAAAAGAGCGGTAAAAGAGGACGGCGTCGCCTCCGTCCGGATTCAAAAAGCAGGTTGCCTTGACCACTGTGAGTACGGGCCTACGTGTGTTGTTTACCCGGAAGGCACCTGGTATTCGCTCAGCGATGAAGATACGCTTGAAGCCCTACTGCACCATCTCAAAACCGGTGAGATCGATACGACCAAAACGCTGGTCATGGATTGAACTCAAAGTTTGACGGGCCGTGTTGCACCGCAAGCCTGGCACTTGAGCAAGGTTGTCCGGTCTTCCTTGATGAAGTGCGTATCGGGAGCCGAGCATTGACTGCACTTGATGTAGGTGTTGACGTAGTTGGCGATGGTCCCCTTGATTCGCTTTGGTGGAATTCGACCCTTGAAACGGGCACGTGGTCCGTCTCTTGAACCAGAGGTTCCCAATTCGTTGAGGATGAACTGGTAGACGTGATTTTCATCTCGGTCCATCATCGAGACCACCTCGTTGAAATTACGAAAAATCGTGTTGGAACCTTCGATCATGATTTGAGGTGCAGGCAGGCGCCACCGAGACTTTGAGGAGATTTCCTCGGGAATGTTTTCCCGGGCCCGGTCAAGGAGTGCTTCGTAGTCAAAGTCGCCCATGATTCACGCCCACGCTACCCCCCTTCAAGACTTTCGCCCAGCACATCGGAACAGGAAAGCATTGATGTGTGGGCTTCAGCAGGAAGTCCCGAGGACCATGGTATTGAGCATCGAGGAATTGAAAGTTCTCGCTTCCAACCTTCGCAAAGAGGGCTTGAACACGCAGCAAATTGCCGATGAACTCTCGTTGTCCCAGGACACCATCACGTGGCTGCTCACGGGAAGCGGAGAATCCGAACGACCCAGCGACGTTCGAATCGGATGGCGAACCCTCGGCGTCCGCCCACAACGCATTGCAGCCGTCGGCAGCATCATGGCTGACGTGGCCGATGAAGAAGTTGGGTACGACGACATCGATACCGTCGTCGGCATTTCGATCAACGGCATCGCCTTCGCTTACGAGGTAGCTCGAACCTTGGAATCCGACGTGACGGTCTTCCGGACCACCGACGAGGGCGCGGGCAGCGGCTCTCTTTCCAACAAATACGGACAAGTCGCCGGAAAACGCGTCATCATCATCGACGATGTCCTCTCTTCGGGCGTGACGATGTCAAAAACGATTCAAGCCATACGCGAAGCCGGCGGAGAAGTCGCCCTCGCCATTGTGCTCGTCAACAAAACCACTCGGAACGAAATTGACGACGTCCCCCTTCGGGGTCTGATTCGAGCCGTCGCCGTTTGAGGTGAATCCATGCACTGGAGCGACGTGATGGCCCAACGCCTCGCAGAACGGGGGCAAAACCACATCGTTGCGACCGGCATCACCCCAAGCGGTGAATTCCACATCGGTCACTTGAGGGAAATCCTCACGGGCGACATGATCGTTCGTGCTGCCCAGAAAGCGGGCCTCAACGCAGAATTGGTGTTTGTGGTCGACAACGCTGACCCGCTACGCAAAGTCTACCCTTTCTTGAGCGACGACTATCAAGCCTTCATCGGCCATCAACTCGGCTCCATCCCGGCACCCGATGCCAACGGACATCCCGATTGGAGCCGGTTCGAGAACGAGGGGTGGAGTTACGGCGACCACTTTCTTGCGCCGTTTCTCGATGCCTTGGCTCAAATCGGTGTTGAGCCGAAATTGCTGCCGAATTTGGAGGCCTACCAGTCTGGCAAGTTTGCTGCTGCAACCAAGCGGGCGTGCGACGAACCCGGAGCGATTCGTGAAATTATAGAACGCGTATCTGGGCGTGAATTGTCGGAGGATTGGTTCCCTTGGCAGCCCCTTGATTCCAAAGGTTCTCTCGACGGTGTCGTCGTCACCGGGTACGAATACCCGATGGTGCATTGGCGGGACGCTCACGGCATTGAAGGGGTGTCGGACATCACCAAAGGTGAAGGAAAATTGCCCTGGCGCCTTGACTGGCCTGCGAAATGGGGATTCAACGGCATCACCTGCGAACCCTTCGGAAAGGATCACGGCGCGGCAGGAGGGTCGTACGACACCGGAAAAGAAATTGCACGATTTTTTGGACATGAACCCCCCACGCCGCTCACCTACGAGTGGATCAGCCTTCGTGGGCAGGGCGCAATGTCCTCCTCCACGGGGAACACCGTCGGACCGATCGAAGCCCTCGAACTCGTGCCTCCCGAGATTTTGCGATACCTCATCGCCAACTCAAAACCAAACAAGGCCATTGAGTTTGACACGGGGATGGGGCTGGTGAACTTGGCCGATGACTTTGAGCGCTGGTCAAGCCGTGACCTGCAAGAAGAATTGAGCGATTCGTCGTTAAGCCGACGGCAACGGGTTCAGCTCGAGGACACCGAAACGGCTCTCGCCCTCGCCTCCCCGAAGGTTGGGAATGCGGTCTCTGCAACCTCGGTGAGTTTTCGCCATTTGGCGCTGCTCGCTCAAATCAAGACGGAGGATGTGGAGGTATGGAGGAGCCTTGCCGCCTCTCATGACGTAGAGGAACCAACGGTTGAACTCCATGACCGGCTTCGGCGCATGCGAAACTGGATTGCGTCCCCGCACTTCCCTGATGAAATGCGAATTTCTGTTCGCAAAACGCCCTCCGAGGAAGCGCTTGCGGATTTGGAAGCCGAACACCTCCAAGTCATCAATTGCTTGCATAAAGCACTGAGCAACCAACCTTGGACGAATGAAGGCATCACCGCTGCGTTCAAAGCCGCTGCGGAATCGTCCTCCACCGGCATGCGCCAGGTCTACCGGGTATGTTACGCCGTGTTCATGGGCAAAGAGCGAGGTCCACGCCTCGCCCCTATCCTCGCGAATTGCGACCGAACCGAGATGCTGGATCTGGTAGTGGCGTGCAGCAACGTGGTTGAGCGCAAGCCAGCCTCAGGCTGAGAAATCCAGTCTCGGAAAAAAATGCGACACACCCTTCAAAAGGTGTCAGCACTCTTGACCGCACATGGGAGGGGTCTATTGCCCAACGTGTGAGGCAGGCGTCGAAGTGACGGCCACCTTCTGCCTCTCGTGCGGTCACGATTTGAGCAGGCAAGGGCCAATCACCGCAACAGGCCACGACCTCAACCAGTTGAAAGATGTCATCCGACTTCGAGAGGACCTCTCGATGGCGCAAAAATTTGACATGATCGCTCAGGTTGAGGACGGAGCAGACCCCATCGCCCTCGGCATTGCAGCAGCCGGAGACGACGATGATGGCGGAGCAGCAGAAGCGGCGAGCATGCAGGTTGAGGTTGCCCCTGGCCTCAGGGCGGCTCAGTGGAATCATGAGGCTGCAGACGCAGCCATCGATCTCGCTGCCGCTGGTACCAAACTCGAGAAGTTGAAGAAATCTGGAGCGTTTGCGGGTGACGACGATGTCTTCCGTGAAGGTATGGACGTCGGTCGGGCAGCCACCCTGCATCTCCTCGAAGTGACCCAAGGAGCAGTCCTTCCGGCGAACGATGCCCTCCAAGCAATTCCAGTGATGCAGCCGCCGACCAAGAGTTTCTGTCCAAAATGCGGGTCGGACATCCATGCAAACGCCATGCTTCAATGGAAAAAATGGACGGACATGTCCACGGATGCCCTCACCGTGCAGCTTGAAGCGGCCATGAGAGCCTCGATGATGCACGTTGCAGCATCGTACCAAGAGACGATTCGTGAATTGAAGGACCAACTCAGCGACGCTCAAGAGATGGCGAAAAGCACGCCCTCGCTCGCCTCACAATCGAAAAATGAAGCGCCCAAAGCCGAATCGAAGGCGGATGAAAAATCAACCAAACGAGGGAAAGAGGCCGCAGTATCCACTGCAGATGTTCAACCCGCCAAAAAGGAAGAGAAAAAGGAGAAACCCAAGCCGAAGGCTGGCGGGTTGTTTGGTGCAAAGAAGCCAAAGAAAACCTACGAAGGCGAACCTGAAGGGAAAGCGGAATGGTTCCTAGCGGAAGCCCTTGATACGGTCTACGACCCTCACGGTACCGGGAAACCCATCAAAGGGGCGATGATTCTCGCCCGTTCATCAGAGGGTAACGTCCGCGTTCGTGATGTCATCCGGACCTATGCGGCCGAGGGCGAAGACGGGATTTCCGAGTTGGCTTGGACCAGTCCGCTCACCAAGTACCTCATCGAAGCCTACGAGGCTTGCTAATCCTCCGTTGGAACCGTTGTCAGCGGAATGCTTCTTGAGCCTGCACCCCCTCAGTAGGTCATGGACAAGGGGGCCTCGCCGCTTGAAGCCCTCCAACTTGCCGCGGAACGGACCGCCTTCCGGCTCAAGCGAGGCGCTCATGAGCGTCTTGAACACCTCTACGGCACCGTACTCGCCTCCCCTGGAACCGTCTTGCTCCTGTTTGTGGTCGTGAGCGCAGTTTTTGCTCAACAAGGCATGGCTTTCCAACAACAGATCGACGACGATGTTGAAATCTTCCTGCCCGACGGTGCGCCCTCAACCACACTGCTTCTGGAAGTTCGTGAAGAATGGTCAACCGACCTCGCCGTCATTTACATTCGCACCCCAAATGCACTCAATCCCAACGACACCACGAACATTACCGATGAAGCGATTCTCAATGAAATCAGTTGGATTGAAGGCGATGACCGAAACATCAACGGCGATTCTACCGGCCGTGGCATGGACTATGACAAAGACGACCACGGTCGAAACGACGGCGTCCTGTGGGTTATTTCACCGGCTCAAGTCATCAAGGAAATCAACTCTGCTGACGGTCGTTTCAACAATTCCCTTTGCGTCCACGGCGTGAACAATCGACTCCCCATTGACATCGATTGCTCCATGCTGCCCCCCGGAGGAGAATACGCCATCCCCAGCCAAGACCGCATCGATCAAATCATCGAAGAATCCGATGGCGCCTTTGATGCTCTCATCAAGGACACCAACGACATGGACCCGACCGTCGACAGCGACGGGGATGGAAATTACACCAACGACATGGACGGTGACGGAATTTGGGACACGACCGCCATTGTTGTAGGTCTTCATCACAACCCCGCAGAAACGGGCGATTGGGAAGATTTCTCCGCCCTGCTCAACCACTTCCAAGACATCATCGACGACCGCCCAGCAGAATACCGAAGCACGGACATGACCGTGACCGGGCTCACGAAAGTCTTGGAGGACGTTTCGGACGCCATCTACGAAGACTTGCTCATGATTTTGCCCTGGTCGGTCTTGTTCACCGTCATCGTGATCACGGCGCTTCACCGCTCCGCCAAAGTGGTGGTGATTACCGGAACACCCATCCTCATGGCCCTCGCCATCACCTTCGGTTCATCGGTTGTTCTCGATGTCACGCTAACCCCGATGATCGTCGCCACCTTTCCAATTCTCATCGGCTTAGGCGTGGATTACGCCTTACACATGGTGAACCGCATTGAGGAAGTACGAAGAAAAGAGCTCGACAAAATGGTGGATGAAAACGAGCGAAGGCGAAAACGAGGTCAACCGCCTGAACCGATTCCCGACATGTGGGACATGGATTTCTATAAATCATGCGTCATGGAGATGACCCGTTCAACCGGCGTCGCCGTTTTCCTTTCTGCGATGACCACCATCGTCGGTTTCTCCGTTCTTATCGCTCCGATGATCGTCCCCGTAAGCCCAATTCGCTCGGTAGGCGTCACGCTCGTCATCGGCATCACCTCCACGTTGATCCTCAGCATCGTGCTCGTTCCAACGTTGGCGTGGATGTTGAAATTCAACAAACGCACCAATCCTGGTGTGTGGAAAAACATCGGCAAAGCGCCGGTGAAAGGGTTCCTCATCATCATCTTGCTCGCCTCTGCCGTCACGACCTACGGCATTGCGAACATGGACGAATTGAACAAACCCATCACGGGCTCATCGGAAGCTCCGGACGGCATTGAATCCCTCAATTCCCTTGCCGAATATTCGCGCCAATTCAGCAGCGGCCAAACGTCCTTGTACATCTTCGATGCCTCGGAAAGGCCCAACGTGAACGAGACGGACAACATCCGCGACTTGCCGGTTCTCGATGCCATGCACGAAATCGAGCAGGCTGTCGACAACGTTGACGAAACCTCCACGACCAGCATCATCACCTTCCTCAAAGCCGTTCCTGCTTCCATCACGCTTGTCGAAGGCGTCACCATCGGGGATGGTTCCCTTTGGGATCTCTTGCATGACCCTTGTTGGGAAAGCGAGTCGCTCCTCGACCCCGAATGTGCGGGTTGGACGCTGGTTCCGTTAAGTGAACGGGAAGCTCTTCGAAAGGACATGGTGAACGTTGCCGTAGACACCTTGTCCCCGGAGGTCCAGTCCATGCTTCTTAATGAGGCGGGAACAAAAGCCATCGTCTACGTTGCCCAACCGTACATGAATCTGAACGTTGCAGGGGAGTTAAGGGAAGAAATCGATGCGATTCTCCGTCAAGGGCCCTCGCTCCTCAACACCCACACCTCCCTTCTCACGGGAGGGCTTCCCGTGTCCTTGGACATCAACGAGGGCATTCACGACACCCAAACCGTTACCACGTTGTTGACGCTGGTCTTGCTCACGGTGCTCCTCATGGTGGTGTTCCGCTCGGCCCGCTTGGGCATATACACCATGATTCCCGTGGCCATTGTCATTCTCTGGCAGCCATTGCTGATGCGAAGCGGAGACGTCAACGTCAACATTTTCACGGCGATGATTGGAACGATCGTGTTCGGCATCGGCGTGGACGATTCAATCCACGTCATGCATCGTATTCGCGAAGAAGGAGAATCCCCCACAGGGCTGGCTTCAGCGGTCGAGGAGACCGGACAAACCATCTTTGAGACCACGATTACAACGGTTTCGGGAATTGGGGCAGGATTCCTTGCGGCGTTCCCTGGACTGGAGAATTTTTTCATGCTCATGTGTTTGTTGATTTTCTTCGCCTTCATCACCAGCGCCTTCCTGCTTCCAGCCGTCATCACGGCCGAGCACGTTGCCCGGGCAAAAATCAACAAACACCCTTCGTGGATTGATTTTGGTGAGGACGTTTCCGTATCCCGTCCAAGCGTAATGAAAACGCTCGATGCCGTCCTCAACGAATGAGTGGAGGGAGTAGGGAGTAAGCCCCTTTCTGTTCCCTTTCGGTGACCGCATTCAACTGTGCATCCTACCTGTCCCTCGTCGTGCCGAGTCAACGGGACGGTTTGGACTTGCTCCAGCGGGGTGGCTCGTCTCATCGACCACAAGGCAACCTCGGTCTTTCAACGTCATCGTACACACCTTGCATCGTTCGTTTCTGCAGCCTGAACCCAACCATTTCTGTTTGCTTCCTTTTGGTAGCCGCTCGCACTTTGGAGAGGGGACTTTCCTCAGAGTCGAACTCTGTCAGCGGTCCTCCTACTCCCTCCAAGACGGTGCGGGTCCGCTTTGCATTTCAACCAGTCGGCAAGCAAGGCGGCTCATTGGTAGGGGTTTTCCCCGGGCGAAGCTGTTGTTTCAGTCGCACCATACGGTCCGCTCGGAGGTTGTGCTTTTGCAGGGGGAAGCGCCGCCACGGCCTTGGTTGGTGGCGGTTGACTCAGTTGGACAGGAGCGGAGGGTTGGCGCCGTAATCCGATGATGAGCAAACCCACGAGCGCAACGACAAGCAAGGCGACAACCGACATCAAGACGGGGTTGACCGCCCCGATTGTTCCAAGAACGCCTTCGCTACGCGCTTCATCAACAAAGATGGTTGGCGATTGCGTCCCGGGGCCGTTGATGACGCTCAATTCCAACCATTGTGTCCCCACACGGCCGGGTTTCCAAAGGTACTGATAGAGAACTTGTTCTCCCGATTGAACGTTCAATGTCCGAGCATCCAAACGGGTTCGAGCCCCGCTTGATTCCACCAATTCGAGCACCATGTTGGCTTCGCCGTCGGCAAGACCAACGTTGCTCAGCATGGCGACGACCTCGACGAGATCGCCTTGACGAACGTCAGATTTCTGCTTCATTTCAACGGTCGAGAGCGTAAACTCGGGAATCCGTTGCTCAAGCGACCACACTCGAAGGGGGGCATCGATGTCGTTGAAGACGCTGTCAATCTCCAAGCCGGCCTCGTCGGAACCGGTGACCCAAACCCGAAGCTCAACGGCACGTGTTCGGAAGGCGGGCAACATCAAAGCGTCGAGGTCCAACGTGCATTGAACGGGAACCGATTCACCGTTGAGGCGTTCACCCATCAACATCAACGGGACCGAACCGTTGTCAAACACATAGGAATTCAAGCCGAGGCCGGCTTCGTTCAAGGACCAATGCAACGTGAGGCTCGCCTCATCCAATTGAGCGTTCTCTGCAAGCCGGAGTTCAAATTTCAAATCCTTCCACTCATCTTCAGCCAAACGAGAATTGAACCCAGGTTGGTCGACGGCGACGACTTGAGGCGCTTCATTGTCGACGATGAACCAGACAAAGGCTGAGTTTTCGCCTCGGTACACGGCGCCGTTTGGAGCGTCGAACAAGGCGCCAAACAATCCGTAGGTGCCGTCTTGCAGCGGAGCGAGCATGGTGCCTTCAAACGAACCGTTCTCGGATTCCAGTTCAATCGTGTTTTCACCCACGGAGAGTTCGACGCTCAGGTCTTGCTGGGGAACGGTGCCCGTTCGGTGCCACACGAGGTCTCCAGAGATGCCAAAGGTGGTTCGAGGCTGAACCCAATAACCCAATGCATTGGGGACCTCGTTGTCGAGGTCAATGCGAATCGACGTTGGATCAATGGCCAGTTCCCCCGAGAAGCGCCACCCAAGAGGTTCGATCAGGAACATGTTGGATTGACCCGATTGGTCTCGCATCGTCAGTTGGGGAATTCGCGTCAAGGAGGTGTCGGGATCGTACCCCCACTCAAAGGTGAAATTCACCACAAATTCACCGTTCCTCGAAAACACATCGCCGGCCTCCATCGCCACCAATTCACACGATGAGATTTCGATGTAAGCGTGCGATGATTGACAATTTTCGGTTGTTTGATTCCAGGTCACAACGGAGGATTGGGCGGTGTTTGAGGCAAGGTCAAGTTCGATTTCGGCCAAATCAAAAATACCGTTCTGCTCCCAAACCGGGACACGGATTTGATTTTCTTCGCCAGGATGGAACCAAGGCGCGGATTGTCCGTTCGGCCACCCCAGCGAGGTCGCTCCGAGAGAGGGTGCCCCGTTGCTGTTGAGTTGGACATGGAACATGGGCGAACTGGGAGAACCGCCGTCCTCCATGAGATGTCCGGCACTATCGGCGATTTCGAGCCAGCCGAGGAAATAGTCCCCTTCTGAAGCCTCGGAGGTGTCGACGGACAAGCCGTAATCGCCCATCAGAGCGGTGAGGTTCGCCGGTAACGAGAGGGCGCTCCGGCGCTCCTCGCCGTAATCGAACACCCCGTTGGCGTTTTCATCGTCCGTCCATGAGCTCCAAACATGCGCAACGGCATGGACGGGGAGATGAGGTCGGTCCGCAACGGTGAACGTGAACTCGTTCACCGGCTGGACGTCACGGTTGTCAAAAGCGCCGACGCTGCTGACCATGAGGGTCGGAGCAACGTTATCGAAGAGGAAGCGATGTTCCATCACCACATCACTGACCACGCCCTGACCTCGCAGAGGAACGATTTCGATGCCCAAGTCAATGGATGGACGGCCGGTGGGGACGTTCCATGCGAATTGAGCCACACCGTTGTTGAGCAGGGTGGTCGTTGCGTATTCCGTGCCGTCCACAAGGAAGCGAACGAGCGCTTGCCCCGAACGAGGCGTGCCTTCATCGGTTCCTTCAAAACCCAGCACGACTTCAACAACGACCAACTCGCCAGAACGCAAGTAAGGGAATGCTGACGATGAACGAATGCCTTCATCGGAGACCACCGACCACGACTGGATTTCAAGGTCGTTCTCGACCCCTTGGTCTGAACCGAGACCAAGCACGGTTGATACGGGGAGCATGGGACCGTTGGCGGAGATGAGGTGAACGGTGAGCACTGCAGACGGCTCATCGTCCCAACCGTCCGGGAATTTGAAACGGTGATCGACCTCAAGATAGGTTCCCGAGCCAACCGCTGAAATCGACCCAGCCAGGCCTTCATCAAACCAGAGGAGGGCAGTACCGGATGCCGTGCAGCTGGAAATCGTAATCGGTGTCACCGGCAAGTTTTGTACCGGACAACGGAGGAGCGAGCGCTGACGCTGACCAACAAGTTGCAACTCAACTTCCCACGAAGACTGCTGTGCATGCGTCAAGGCGTCGGCAACGTTGAGTGGTGAGAAATCAAACGTGCTCCGAGTCTCGACCCACTCGTTTCCTGGAACGAGGGTGTCGGTCACGTTTACCAGTTCAAGGGTAAGCGGTTTTACGGAAGCCTGGGTCTCAAGGCTGTTCACGGTGAGGTAAACCGAACCGGTTCCATCCATGCGAACCGGGAGCGAAACCGTACGTTGGCCTTGAACGGGAACGATGTCAGCAAGGGCGTGGTTCAACCCCATCACAAGCGGTGCTGCGGCGTTCAAACTCAAATTGAGAGGCGTTGCGTACGGGGCAAAAACACCTCCAAATTGCAGTTGGGAGGTGCTCAAGGAAGAACCGATGCGGAGTTCAACCGAGGCCATCGGCAAATCAGGGATGCCGTGGGTGTTGCTGGCTTGGCCCAGAGCGTCGTTCAGCGTTTGCAATTCGCTTGAGGTAAAGCGCACCTCAACCATGTCGTTGATGTTGGCAAGGTTGCGACTCAAAATGTCCTGCCCGTTCACGGCGACGGCGAGGAAGGGGTTTGCAATGAGGGCCGATGGTGAGGCGACGGCGAAGGAAAAAGCGTCTACACCCCGGGTGGGCAAGGCCACCTCAAAGGAAGCGGTCGATGCCGGCGCAATTGAACGCTCCACCCATTCTTCACCCGACACGAGCGTGTGCTGAAGGCCCAAGGCACCCATGGCGTTTCGGTCCATTGACCACTCTGCGGTCCCGTCCATGCCGACGTCCATGCGAAGCCCGCTCACGACCGACGTGCGCACCAACTCGACCTCAAACGACTGCCAAGTGTACGTACCTCCCGTTGAATCCATTCGGAATTGAACGGAAAAGGCAGGCTCATCCAGCGGCAGCCTCTCTTGGGCCCCGATGGTCTGCCAGGTAGTTCCGCCGTCGGTGGAAAATTGGAGCTCGCCCGGCCCCGTGTGAACGTTGTTGGCCTGAATGGCCGAAAAGCCACTCCGAACATCGTACCTGTTTGAAAGGACAACACCGGATGAAGAGATGGCTCCGTTGGCCCACGAACCGCCCTGGATTTGCCAGCCTTCAGCAGTAGGGTCGGTGGTGAAGGATTTTGAAATCAAACCGTTGTGGGAGAGGCTCCGAATTTCGGCCCCTCCGCCTGAAGCAGCCTCCTTCATGTGAATTTTGAGGCGGAGCAGGGGGTGCTCTTCTTCGTCGATCATACCCAAATCAACATACGGCAGGGTCAGTCTCTCGAATCCTGGGACGGCCACGGAGGTTTGGGCGTCCACTATTTGGTATTCAAACACCGAACCGGGCAAGTCCATCAAGTCCATGTGAAGCAGACCGTGTTTGGTGGATTCACCCCTTCCGAGCAACGAAGGTCCGAAGATAGCTGAGGTCCAGTTGCCCTCGCCGTTTCCAGAGCCTGCGGTCGGCGTGATCTGGATGTTGTCCACCCACGCCGTGTCCGATCCCGTGTTGACGCTACCGTCTTTGTGATACTTCCAGGTGAGGGTTTGCGCACTCGCCGGGAACGAGAAGGTCTGGGTCCCGGAGGTCGTTCCTGACCACCGGTTGGCGTAACCGCTCGAGCGGCTGCAACCGGTGTTGTCAATGCAGAAGACGAGGTAGTCGAAACTTGATTCGGAGGAAACGCGGTATTGGAAGGTGCCCGTGGAAGCTGGAAGTTGGGACACGTCAAGGGTCATGATGGATTGCTGGTTATGAGAGATGGTACCGGCTTTTGCCCAACGAGCACCCTGCAAAGTGCTGCCGCTTTGAATCGCCCAGTTTGACGACCCGCTCAGCGTCCAGTCCGATGAAAACGTGCCGGATTCAAAGTCATAGATCCAATCCTGAGGGAGCAACTTGAGTTCCGTGGCGTTGACATCCATGCCGTCGTAAACGGCGTTGTCGTCAAAATCGCCGGCATCGGTCATGCTGGAAGCGATGGAATTGGTGAGGGTGCTTGCCTCCACGGCGAGGTCCAACGACTTGATGGCGTGTCCATCGGGGACGCTGAGTTGAACCCGTTGGTTCGCACCGTCCGGCCAAGAACCAACCGTAAGTTTGGTCGACTGGCCAATCGGTGTTGCGTGGTGAACGGTGGTGGAGAATTCCTCGTTGGATGGTGCAACGTCAACAGGGAGGGTTGAGATGAACACCAGAACGACGAGCGCGACGGCGATGGTGGCCTTGGACGCTGCTTGACCCATCGTCCCACGACGGCTTGTTGAAGGTCTAAAGGCTTCGGACATCCCGGCCTCACGTCGTCTTGAGCGAAAGTCCATAGATGGCGACCCGAAGTAGCCCTCCCATGGATGTTGAATCGCTCAAGCAGGAGGCGGGTGTTGCCGCCTGTTCGTACATCGTTGACGGGATGAACGTCGGCCTAGGGACCGGGTCTACCGTGAAATACACCATTCTCGAACTCGGACGGCGGGTGACCGAAGAAGGCTTGAGCATCGTGGGCGTACCGACCTCAGTCGCCACCCAAGAACTCGCCAACTCGGTCGGCATACCGCTTGCCGAACTCGACACGCTGAGCGAGCTGGACGTTGTCATCGATGGGACCGATGAATTTGACCCTCAATTCAACCTCATCAAAGGCGGCGGCGCAGCCTTGTTGCGTGAGAAAATTGTTGCGCAAGCCTCCAAGAAGATGGTCGTGGTTGCTGATTCGAGAAAACAAGTGGAACATCTTGGTGCATTTCCTTTGCCCATCGAGATCACGTGCTTTTCATGGGCGACCACCCAGCGAAGCATCGAAAAGGTCCTGGGATGTTCAACCTCACGCCGCATGAGCGGAGATGAGCCGCTCAAGACCGACAACGGGAATTTCATCATCGATGCTCAAACCGGGCCAACGCTCCAGAACCCAACCGAGACCGAACGTGAACTTTTGGCGATCGCTGGCGTTGTTCAAGTGGGATTGTTCAACGGAATGTGCGATGTGGTCATCCTCGCAAAGGACAACGGCGTTGAAATCTTGACAAAAGAAGATTGAGCCAGCCAGCCTCAATCTGCGTGAATGATTAAATAGACGAGGCAGGAGCCGAACTCGGGCCTGTAGCTTAGTCAGGTAGAGCGATGGACTCTTAATCCATCGGTCGCGGGTTCGAACCCCGTCAGGCCCGCTTCACTTCGCCGTTCCACCTACCCATCACCGATGCTTGGCCTACCGGGCCGAAATTATGGGAATCTTCCGTTGCGGTGGGGTCCGGTTGGTCGCCCACAAGGAACACCTCCCCGGTTTCGAGAACCCGATGAACACGCTTGACGATCAACACACTCGCTTTGAGCGGGTGTTGGGCAAGAACCACATCGCCAGCAGTCAGTATATCGTCGTCACCCAACGGTTGGAAGGAAAGCACGTCCCCGTTGCGGAACGTAGGCCACATGCTATCGCCTTGGAGAACGACCTCCAACGGCGAGGCCATGCGATGACCTCAAGATGCTCGAATCCAAGACACTTCTCGGCCTTTGACCGACCAGAACATCTCGTGAATGGCCTGGCAGGCATCCATCAGCTCTTGGGCGTGTTCGGCGGACACTTCAACCTTGCACGCAGAGCAAAGTTTAGCAGCGTGCCAGAAGGTTTCATGGAGGTCAGGAATGGTTTCAAGGTGCTGCGGTTTGAAGAAATCCGTCCAAAGAACAAGCAATTCATCTTTGCAGGTTTGCGCCTCCTCTTCCTTGATGGCGGCATAGCGGGCCATGGTGTTCAGGTAGGCTGCCATAGCACCGGCGTCTTCGGCACTTGGAGGCGTGAGCGCAAGCATTTTTTTGGTCATGGATTGAACGGCTTCGGCTGCGATGCGGGCACTTGCAGGGTCGTAAACGCCGCAAGGACCGTCGCAGTGGGCTTCAGCGACAATGGGGGTCTTCATGACCTACGCCAATTCATCGCACCATATGAACATGATTCATCCTCCATCACCTCAGGCACACGTGACCGTTGTGCCTACACAGGCGTGACCGTTGTTCCGCTTTCGCCACGGAGAGCTCGCAAGACCTCTCCAGGAGAGCAGAGGATCGACTTCTTTGTTGACTGGGAGGCGAATTCCCGCAAAGCCCGCACCTTAGGCCCCATGGAACCGGGTGGAAACTGTCCCTCCTTTTCGAGGTTAAGCAGGTCCTCAACACCCAACGTCCGGTGCGCAACTTGATGCTCCGTACCAAAGTTCGAATAAATCGCATCGGCGCCCGTGCTGATGATCAGGGCATCAGCGTTCAAGTCCGAAGCAAGGCACGATGAGAAGAGGTCCTTGTCCACCACAGCGGGCACGCCGTGAGCAAATCCGCCACCCGTGACGATGGGAATTCCCCCCCCGCCTCCGCAGATCACCACCGCCTGCAGTGAAACGAGGTGTCGTATGGCATCGATTTCAACCACACGAACCGGGGCCGGACTTGCCACGACGCGCCGAGCGCCGTGGATGGTTTGGGCAATATCCCAATCGGCCGACATCACGGTGGTTGCGTCCAACACGGGACCCACCGGTTTGGTTGGCCAAGAAAATCCCTCATCTTCAGCGTCAACCTCCGTGTGCGTAAGAACGACAACCGTGCGTTCAGGACGGCGACGCCGCTCAAGGATGCTCTGAAGGTGGAGAGAGAGTTGATGGCCAATCGTTCCTTGTGTGGCGGCGACCCAAGCGTCCAAACCGTGAGACTGTTCTCGGTCGAGGGCTAGAAGGTGACCGACTTGGGGGCCGTTCCCGTGCGTCACAACCACCCGCCAATCCATCTCAAGGAGGTCAACCACATCGCTCATCACCTTGGCCAACACGCCCGCTGTTTCTTCCTCTTCACCGCCCGGCGATTGAAGCGCGTTTCCCCCTAGGGCATAAACAGCCAACTTGCTCATGCTGCTCTATCCTTTTGGGATGGCTTTGACCCTTTGGACGACTTGATTCAGCGACGACCTCGTTTTGCAGCCTCTTGGAGGGAGACATTCACATAGGCAAGCGGGGTGCCTTTGACCGGTGCGAACATGGTCAAGACCGTTTGGATAGGTGATGTGCAAAACGGCATGCACGATGCCACATCCGTTGAACTCAAAGGGTGGGTTAAGCGCGCTCGAGGCAGCAACAAAATTCGTTTTGTGGTGCTGCGGGACTCCACCGGCACCATTCAGTGTGTCGGGAAGCGAGAGACGCTCGGCGAC
>Ga0255757_10001404_pt1 | contig 23433 bp, 22 predicted proteins | sample 071ome_27_FD_179957 | JGI IMG/M metagenome (GOLD analysis project Ga0255757, IMG submission 179957) | Coastal salt marsh microbial communities from the Groves Creek Marsh, Skidaway Island, Georgia - 071409AT metaG (version 2) | ecosystem: Environmental > Aquatic > Marine > Intertidal zone >...
GGGTAGTTATTTAAGGTGAGTATACGTCTGGGGTATGCGGATCGTATCCAGAGCTCCGATGCTCGGAGCACTCCAGAGGCCTATCCACGATGAATCAAAGTCAGGTATCAGGTGAGATGCGCCACTGCCAAAAGTGATTCTGATGAAACCGATGGGGCGAAACCGTGACTGCTTGGCACGCTATTAAATCTGCGATCATCTGCGCCAATCTGCGGTTACCAAAAAGAACATCAAGGTCACCGGATCACCGGATGTTGGTCGTCGCATCAATGGTCGGTTGACCTTTCAGGAAACCAAGGGATGTCAGAAAACGGTCTGTTTCAAACAGTGTCTCGTTGAATTTCTTCTTGTTGAAAAATCCGTGCCCCTCTTTTTCGTAAAGGAAAAGTTCACTCCGTAGATTGAGTCGTTTCATGCGTGATTGAAAGGATTGACCTGTTTCCACCGGGATGAGCTTGTCCTCGGTTCCCAGGAACACAATCGTTGGAGGCACCTTTGCATGCAGGTTGTGCATGGGGGAAAAACGTTTCCAGTAGTCTTTGACGCGATCGTATCCGTAGCCGTCCGGTCCATTGTCATAGACCGGATTAAACAGAACCAACGCTTGAGGTGACGCATCAACCGCCGGATCGAGTGGTGCATCGAATGCCTTGATCGTGGCCGTGGTGGCGGCCACATGACCGCCCGCCGAACCTCCTCCGGCAGCAATCTTATTTGGGTTAATCCCCAATGCATCCGCGTGATGTCTTACCCATCGCATGGCCGATTTGCCGTCTTCGACACATGCTTGCGGTGTTGTTTGGTGACTGCTTTTTGTGCGGTATTCCGCGCAGATGGCTACCATGCCCCGCGAAGCCAGGTAGGCGCTCTGCGGGTAGAACTGCTTGGGGGTGCCCCCGTTCCAACCACCTCCAAAGAAGAAAACAATGGCAGGTGTCTGATCATTCTCCGAATGTCCCTCGGGATGGAATACATGCAGGCTCAGTATGGACTCACCGACCTGCTTGTATGGGATAACACGGTCGGGAGTCGGTTCCTCGGCGGCATGGACCCCTAATTGAATCCATGCGATGCCGAGGAGTGTGATCTGTAGGATTCGTTTAATCACTGTGTCCGAAGGAATCATTGAGCGTTTCTACAATCTTAACTGATTTAAGCGTCGGTCGGAGCCAGTAACTCCTTGATTTTGTCTTCGATATCCTTGGCGTTTTGTTCGCCGCTGCCCACGCGCATCAAAGCAATTTTGCCTTTTTGATCCACCAGGACCACATGAGGGATACCGGTGACATTGTAGTGTTTCGCCATGGAATCGTCGGATTGGATGGCAAATCGATGGGTGAGTTCGTGGGATTTGGCAAATTCAGTCAGCATCTTCTGCTCGTCAGCTGGCTCCACTTTGCTTTGACTTCGGGAAGCGCGTTTGGCTTTTTCGTTCCACTCGTAGTTGTAGTACCGGGTCAGCCCAATGATTTCCAATCCTTTGTCACCGTAGGTTTCCTGGAGGTGACGCAAGTGAGGGAAGGTGGCAATGCAGGGGCCACACCAAACTGCCCAGAAATCAAAAAGCACCACTTTGCCTTTCAAGTCTGCGTCCGTCAACGCTGTCCCATTCAACCAAGTTTCCACAGCCAGGGGAGCCGAGTCCATCCCTACAACGGCTTCCATTGCTTTGGCCCGTTCGATGATACTGGCGATTTGGTTTTCGAATTGTCCGGCCACCGATTTGGCTTGATCCAATAGTTTTTTGGAATCTTCATTCTCGGTCGATAGTGGTTCCAGAAATTCTTTTAACGCCGCCAGTCTTTTCTTGGCTGCATCTTCCTGTCCTTTGCTGGCCAATCCTGATATACCGCCAAACTCCTGGTTCAGGTATTTCAGGAAAGATGGGGTGTCATCGAGATTCTCCTTTGCTTGGGCTGCGGTGATTTCTCCAGTTTCGGCAGCCCGCATTTGGAAGGCGCTGGAAATGGTCAGAAGGAAGGCGGCGGCGATACAGCAGGATTTACGGAGGTTGATCTGTAACTTCATATATGTGTGATCTAATTTGTGATAAAGATTGGATTGATAAAGAGTTCCCCAAAAACTAGCCTTCCTCTGGTATTCTGCAAGTAGAAACCACCTGCCTATCTTTTGTGCTGTTTGCACCTGCACGAACATTTAGGGCGACGACCGCCTGACTTGGTGAAATCTGCTCACCCTTCCAGATTCTTTTCATTTTTTCCGTCATCCTCTTGATGATGTGTTTGATTGTGATAGGATCGATCCCGGTTGCACCATCGACAATTGAAATATCTACATGGATTGAATGCGGGATGAAAAATGAATCGTCGTTGGTATCTTTATTAAAGGAACATTTTGGATTTGATGGTTTTCGACCTCTTCAGCGGGAAATCATCAGCTCGGTGCTGGAAGGCAGGGACACGTTTGCTCTGCTGCCAACCGGCGGGGGAAAATCATTATGCTATCAACTGCCGGCCCTTGCCACCGAGGGTTTGACGGTAGTGGTTTCGCCATTGATCGCCTTGATGAAAGATCAGGTGGACTCGCTGGATGCTGCCGGTATTCCGGCCACGTTTCTCAATTCGTCCCTGTCCCGGCCGGAGTCGTCCGAACGCATCCGCGGGCTCTGGAATGGGACGTATCGTTTGTTGTACGTGGCGCCCGAACGCCTGATGCTGCCGGACTTTTTGGATCAGTTGGCCCAATGGAATGTGACGCGTTTTGCGATTGATGAGGCGCATTGCATTAGTGAATGGGGGCATGATTTCCGTCCGGAATACCGCCAGTTGGGAGCCTTGCGAACACGTTTTCCCAATGCCGGCCTCCTGGCTTTGACCGCCACCGCCACCCAGCGCGTCCGTGAGGACATTATCAGCGGCCTGAAATTGAAAGATGCCAAAACATTCGTCGGCAGCTTCAACCGCCCGAACCTGACCTATGCCGTCAAGCCTCGGAAACAAGGCGATCATCAGGTGTTGGACGTGGCGCGACGTCATGCCGGGGAGAGTGGCATCGTTTACTGCTTCAGTCGTGCTGCCACGGAAAACCTGGCCAGCTTTCTGAAAGGGCATCGGATCAAAGCAGCAGCCTATCACGCGGGCCTGGAGGATGAGGTCCGGCGGGACACACAAGATGGGTTCATCAAGGACAACATTGACGTGATCTGTGCCACCGTTGCCTTTGGAATGGGAATCGATAAACCGAATGTGCGCTATGTGATCCATTACCATCTGCCACGCAACATTGAGGGCTACTACCAGGAAACAGGCAGGGCAGGGCGCGACGGTCTGCCAAGCGAATGTCTGCTGCTGATGAGCACAGCGGACGAACACAAATACCGACGTTTATGGGAGGACAACAAACCCGAACAGGAACGTCAGGTGGCCATGAATCAACTGCGCGAAATGGCCCATTTCGCTGAAAGCGCCGATTGTCGTCGTGAACGTTTGCTGGCCTACTTTGACGAGGTGTTCAAGGACGTTCCGTGCGGTTCCTGCGACAACTGCCTGGCCCCGAAGTCGACGATTGACGGAACCCGCATCGCGCAAATGCTGATGTCCTGCGTGTTTCGAGTGAAGGAACACAGCGGCTTTGCAGTCGGGTTGCGTCATCTGGTGGAAGTCCTGACCGGTGGCAACACGGAAAAAATCCGGCAATGGGGGCACCAGACACTGACCACCTACGGCATTGGCAAGGACCATTCACGCGATGCCTGGATGCATTTTGGGCGGGAACTGATGCGGAAAGGTTTGTTGTTTCAGGATCCCGATCAGTTTCACACGGTTCAATTGACCGCTGAAGGAATGCAGTTTCTCAAGGAACGCAAAACCATCGAATTAACAGAGCCGCTTAAGAAAGGGGCGAGTGAGCCGACGTCCGCCGATACCGCCGGTTCCGAATTTGATGCTCAATTGTTCGATGTGCTGCGGGCCTTGCGCAAGGAATTGGCCGATGCAAAGGGCGTTCCAGCCTACGCGATCTTTTCCGACGTTGCGCTCAGGCAGATGTCTGCGTATTACCCTCAGGAACTGGAGTCTTTCAGTCGCATGTCCGGAGTTGGGAACGTCAAACTGGAATCCTATGGCCAGGCATTTATCGAAGCCATTCAGACTTTCCTGAACGATCATCCCAAACAGACCTTTACCAATCCGCCGGCACTTGGTTCCAAGCCCAAAGAGCGACAGAAAGGAGTGAGTGGAAGCGTTTTTGAATCGCTGCGGCTTTTCAACGATGGCATGGACCTGGACTCCATTGCCGAAACGCGAGGATTCAAGCGGGTGACGATTGAACAGCATCTCGCACAAGCCGTGGAGGAGAACCTGGAAATCAGGGACTACGAATGGTTCACCGAAGAAGAAGCGGCCGCCATGGAACTCGCATTCAATGAGCTGGGTGACGATCGTCTCGCTCCGGTTCGGGAGCATTTGAATCAGTCCGTGACCTACCTCCAGCTCAATATCTATCGAGCCATGCGACGCAAAACACCCCGTTGACCTGCTCGCAAAGGGTCCGCTGGGGGTCCCGCCCGGAACCTCAGGGCTCACAACCACCCAATCCACATCCAGAGGCAAGCCCGAACGCTTTAAACAAATGGTTCAGATGAACCATTTGACCCCGGGGTTTTCTCCAAATGAACTCTCCCGTATGCCCTGTTACTCCTTGGTTTTCTTCAATACGGCTACGAATGCCCCGTCAACTCCATGTTCGAACGGGGTGAGTTGTTGTTGATCGCTCGCTTCGAATGTTGGGTTGTCGTTCAGGAACTGGTTGACGATTTCCCCGTTTTCATCGGCTTCCAGGCTGCAGGTGCTGTAAACGATCTTACCGCCAGGTTTCAGATAGGTGGATGCTTGCTGGAGGATGCCCGCCTGTTGTTCGGTGATGTTGCGTATTTCGTCCTCGGTCAAACGCCATCGAACGTCCAGTCTGCGTCGCATGACGCCGGTATTGGAACAAGGGGCGTCGACGAGAATGGCATCAAAAAGTGAATCCATAGAGTCCCGGGCGGCTGACGGGTTTTCAGCCAGGCTGGCATTTTTGACTCCCAGGCGGTTGATGTTGTCTTTGAGTCGACGCAGCCTGCCCGGATCAGGATCCGTTGCCAGGATCTGCCCCGATTGATTCATGGCGGCTGCCATGGCGCAGGTTTTTCCTCCTGGAGCCGCGCAGTAATCCAGAATGCGCATTTCCGGCTGAGGATCGAGTTGTTTCACCGCCAACAGGGTGCTGGGGTCCTGAACGTAGAACAATCCCTTCTGGAAACTATCCAATTTTTCGGGGGAACAGGGGAAATGAGTGATTTTGAACAGGTGGGTTCCCTCGGTCCATGGGAACGTGACGGCTTTGCAGGAGACTTTCTCCTCCTTCCACATGGTTTCCAGTTGATCCAGGCTTCCTTTCAAGGGATTCCAGCGGACGTAAACATCCGGAATAGCGTTGTTCCATTGGAGGAGTTGGGCGGCGTTCTCTTTTCCAAATGCTTTGTTCCATTTGTGGACGAGCCATTCGGGGTGGGACCAGGCCAGGTGGGGTTGGGTGGATTTCCATTGGTTCAGGTCCTCCAGATGCCGGTCTTTTTGCCTCAAAAAGCCTCGAAGGATGGCGTTGATGAACCCGGCCTGGGTGTGGAGTCCAAGTTGACGGGCCGTGGCCACCGTTTCGTGGACCGCCGCGTGATCCGGGATGCGGTCCATGAACGCCAATTGGTAGAGTCCGAGCCGCAGCATGTTGCGGGCACGGGTTTTTCCCGGTGCTTGATTGGCTTTTTCATCAATCCAGGTATCAAGCAGCATCAGATTGCGGGCCACACCGAACACCATCTCCTGAACCAGATGGCGGTCAATCGCTTTGAGCTTGGAACTTCCAAGGGCTTGACGCATGATGTTCTCCGCAAATCCGGTGCCTGATTCCCAGTCAAAGAGAATCCGGGCCGCAATTTGTCTTGGTTTTTGTTGCATGCCTGAGTAATAATGGCATTTCGACGTTTGAAGCGAGCAATTTACGAGGACTATGAGAGAGGAATTTGAAAAGTTGGCCTCAGAAGGGAAGATACGAACCAGGGATCTGGATGCCTTGGAACAACTGACTGATAGTGGGTATTGCACCCACCGCACGTGGGGTCTGGGCAAGATCACCACGGTGGATACCGTTTTTTCGCGATTTTTGATCGATTTCCCGGATAAACCGGGTCATGCGATGGATTTACGCTTTTCCGCCACAACACTGACACCGTTGGCCAAAGACCATATCATGGTCAAGGTGGCCACCGATCTTGATGGATTGCGTGAAATGGCTGCCGTCAACCACATGGACTTGATCAAACTTGTCCTGAAGAGTTTCGGCGGCAAGGCAACCGTGGCACAAATTCAGGAATCCCTGGTTCCTGAGGTCATTGAAGATGACTGGCGCAAATGGTGGGAAGCCGTTCGCAAGGAACTTAAGAAAGATGGTCACTTCCGGGTGCCTGTCAAAAAGGCCGAACCCATTGAGTACAACGAGGAAGTTGTCTCCCTGCAGGATCGCCTGCTTGGCGATATGCGGGCTGCTCGAGGGCTGAAGGCCAAGTTGGTAGTTGCGATGGAAATTCTCAAGAGCCAGGATGACATCGAGAACGTGACGGACACTTTTCAGGAAGCCATGGATCTGCTGGACTCCGAAATTCCGAATTATGTCAAAAACCAGCCTGAATTGACTCTTGATGCCATTTTTGCGCGCAACGATTTACGTGAGGGGCTGCGGAAAGAACCCGCCGAAGGCCAGATAGAAGATGGTGCGATCTGGGAGTTGGTGGAAGATCTTGCAGCTTTCATGGACGCCTTGCCTGCAACCCGTAATAAACTGGCGCTGAAGTCCTATAAGAACCACCATCCGGAAACTTGGGTGGATGACTTTTTGGAACTTAAAAACAACAGTCAGATGAAGCTGGTGGGTGAGATTGTGAATTTGCTCATCGACGAGGGGCTCCAGGTAGAAGTGAAGGAATCCTTGTCACGTTTGGTTAATCAGCATCAGGCCAGCAGTGAGATGCTTTTATGGCTCGGCAAATCCCGTTCCGATACATTTGCCGACATACTGGGGCCTGAAGTGTTCCGCGCCATGATCACCGCGATGGAACGCGATCAGTTCAATGAAAAGAAAACCAGCCGGTTGAATGATTTCATCATGGGCGATCAGGATTTGATTCCCGAACTGATCGAAACCGCCGATTTGGAAGTGGTCAAAGATCTGACTCGTGCGCTTCAGTTCAGTTCCTGTTTTGATGATATGGACAAGCGTTCGCTGCTGGGCCGCATCGTCAAATGTTACCCCGCCATCCAGGCGCTTATTTCCGGTGAACAATCCACCTCGGAAGACCGTGGATTGCTGGTTTCCTGGGACAGCTTGTTGCGTCGTCGAGACGAATACACCGAACTGGTCCAGAAGAAGATTCCCGAGAACTCCAAGGAAATTGCCGTGGCCCGTAGTTATGGTGACTTGCGTGAAAACCACGAATACAAGGCTGCCAAGGAAATGCAGAAGATTCTGATGAATCGAAAAGCAGAATTGGAAGCAGACCTGACCCGTGCACGGGGAACTGACTTTACGAAAGTCCCCACAGATGTGGTCAATCCAGGGACTTTTGTCAAAGTCACCGACCTTTCTCATGGTAGTGAAGAGTCCTATACCATTCTTGGGGCGTGGGACTCTGATCCAGAAGCCGGCATCATCAGTTACCTGTCTCCTTTGGCCAAGATTCTCATTGGTAAAAAACCAGGAGAAGAAGTCGATTTGGAACAAGATCACATGGTGAAGAAATACCGACTCAACTCCATCGAACCTCATCAGCATCAGTTTAAACATGCTGGATTGCACGATGAAGGCGATCCTGTCGATGTTCCAGTCAAGGATGGAGCTGGTTCCGAGGAATGATAACTTAGTCGATCATCAATATTTAAACACTAAACCGCCGGCCTTCCCGGCGGTTTTTTTGTCGATTGATCGGGTGCTTTTCTCAGATCCAGGAGAAGGGCAGATTTGACCATGATTTTTCCAGCCAAACCGTAAAAGGCTAAAAGCAAGGTCTGCATTATTTGAGTGTGCAAATCAGGATGCTTGCACTAGGCTTGAATCATCCCATGAAAGAGAAGATTGAATTCACGTTGAACGGCGAAAAGCAGTCCCTGGTGGCAGAGACCCAGCGTACATTGCTGGATGTGTTGAGGGAGGATCTGCATTTGACGGGCACCAAGTTTGGTTGCGGTGAGGGACAATGTCGGGCATGCACGGTTTTGGTGGACGGGCGTCCGCTGCAATCCTGTCTGACACCGGTTTTTTTGGTGCGTGGGAAGACTGTCTTGACCATCGAGGGGCTGGCGGATGGCGATCAATTGCACCCAGTGCAGGAGGCTTTTTTACAGGTGGACGCCATGCAGTGCGGCTACTGTGTGCCGGGGATGATTCTCACTGCCACAGCTTTGTTGGAAAAGAACCCGTCACCGAGTCGCGAAGAAATTGTGGACGGAATGAACGGCAACATATGTCGCTGCTGTGGCTACGTGAATCTGATCAGCGCCGTTGAATTGGCCGCTCAAAAGAAAGGGAAGGTGGAAGCATGAATCAACATCAGGACGATACGCGTTTGTTGTTTTCTGAACCGGAGCGTTACGAACTGGACGAACCGGCTTTCTACCAATTCCGCATGAACCGGCGTCAGTTTGGTCAGGTGTTGGGGGCCGGATTGATGCTTTGTGTGGTGACTCCGAATGTGCTCGCCCAGCGGCGTGGACGAGGTGACGTTCCCAGTCCTTCAGAACGATTGCACATCGGTGAAGATGGAGTCATTACCGTGTTGACCAGCAAGGTGGAAGTGGGGCAGGGATCCCGAACGCAGATCACTCAGGCTGCCGCAGAGGAACTGGGGGTGTCCATCGACCAGATTCGTGTGGTGATGGCTGATAGCTCGGTGGTACCCGACGATGGCGGCACGGCTGGCAGTCGTACGACTCCTTCGACCATTCCGTCCGTTCGCAAAGGCTGTGCTGCCGCACGGAATTTGTTGCTCGAGGCCGCTGCCAAATCATTTGGGGTTCCAAAAAACCATCTAGGCATTCAGCGCGGTGTGGTCAGCTTGATCCCGGGAAGACCCGGTCCTTCGTCCAAAACGTTTTCCTATGCCGATCTGGTGAAAAGGGCGTCTGGCAATGCGCTGAAGGCACAGGTTCCTGCCGATGTGCGTGTGGTGCCGGTTCAGGCCTGGGCGGTGATGGGCGTCCCTGTTCGAAAGATGGGAGGCCGCGCGATCGTGACCGGTCAACATCAGTATCCTTCCGATATCATCCGTCCGGACATGTTGCACGGCGTGGTGTTGCGTCCACCCGCCTATGGTGCCGTGTTGAAAGGTATTTCGATGGAGTCCGTCGCCGGCGATAATGATGTGGTGGCGGTCAAAGATGGAAACTTTATCGGGTTCGCCGCCAACAACCGGTGGGAAGCAAACCAGGCACGTGACAAGGTCGCAGCAACCGCTCAGTGGTCGGCTGTTCGTTCGCCGTCCAGTGAACAGTTGGCGGAGGTATTGAGGGGAAAATCAAGGAACGGACGCGTCAACACACGAGGGAAGGGAACGACTGGATTGGAGCTTGCTTCAAAACATTTGAAAGCGACTTATTTCATCCCCTACGTCCAGCACGCCCCCATGGAACCACGTGCTGCCGTGGCCGAATGGTCTGGAGAACAATTGACGGTCTGGACCGGTACCCAGCAACCATCCCGTGTCCAGCGTCAGTTGGCTGAGGCCTTTGGATTGCCGTCAGGTGATGTGCGGGTGATTGTTCCCGATACCGGAGGTGGTTTCGGCGGGAAACATACGGGTGAGACCGCAGTGGAAGCCGCGCGTTTGGCCAAAGAAGCGAAGCGTCCGGTGTCGGTTCGCTGGTCACGTGAAGAGGAGTTTACCTGGGCCTATTTTCGTCCGGCCGGGGTGATGGATTTGGAGGGTGGTTTGGATTCCAAGGGAGCCCTGACGGATTGGTCGCATGTGAACATCAACTCAGGCGGATCGGCCTTGGATACGCCATATAAAATCCCCAATGTATCCACCGAATATCGATCCAGTGATCAACCTCTGCGCAGTGGTTCCTATCGCGCTTTGGCTTCTGTTGCCAATGTGTTCGCGCGTGAATGTTTCATGGACGAACTGGCCTTGGCTGCGGATCCGGAAATGGATCCCTTTGAATTCCGTATGAAATATCTGCCTGATGGACGTTTGAAAGACGTGCTCAAAGTGGCGGCGGAACGGTTTCAGTGGGGACCGCGTCGGCGCGCCATTGCCAAGATGACGAACCGGGGCGTTGGGATCGCCTGCGGAACCGAAAAAGCATCCTACCTGGCGACCTGCGCCGAGGTGAGAGTGGACATGGCTCGGAAGCGTTTTCAGGTAACCAAGGTTTGTGTGGCTTTTGAATGTGGCGCGGTTCAGAACCCATTGAATCTTCATGCCCAAATAACCGGCTGTGTGTTGCAGGGAATGGGGCCGATGCTTGCCGAGGCCATGGAGTTTGAGAATGGTGTGATTCGGAATTCCAAATTTTCCCAATACCAGGTGCCAAGATTCAAGGATGTGCCGGAGCTGGACGTGGTTGCGCTCAACCGAAAGGAGTTTGAATCGGTGGGAGCAGGGGAAACGCCCATCATCGGGATCGCGCCCGCCGTTGCCAATGCGATTTACAATGCGTGCGGGCAACGATTGCGGTCACTGCCGTTGAAATTGGGGTGACTGTTCACGCCCGTTCCGGTTGCCCGGAACTGGAGGCGCGGAGACGCAGAGGAAGGTCAGAGAGTTTGGATGTTTGCAGGGTTTGTGAGAGGAGATTGAATTCGGAAGCCATGAGGGACGCGCCGGGGACGGCACGTTCTACCTGCATCTCCACTCACTACACAATTCACTATTCACTATTTTAAATTCACCATTAAAAAAAGCCCGACCGGAAGTGATCCGGTCGGGCTTTTTTGTGGAAGGTTTAAACGTTGCGGACGGAAGGCACCTGGAACTCAGGATTGTTGGGATCCTTGAGCAACCGGTTGGCTTCTGCAGCATGTTCCCCGACGTGTTTCTCGGTGAGCGGATCGAATGTCAGCCAGGGACCGACGATGTATTCGTTGCCGTCTTCCGGAATTCCGACGCCGTTTTTCATGATGTCGTGCAACTTCAGGAAGTGTTCGCTGGCGTCTGCATTGTCCCCGAACTGACCGGCTTTTTCGTTGAATGCAACGCGTTTGCCCAGTCGGTAGGAGTTGTTCATAAGGTGTCCCATCACACAGGCATAGTGTGCATCCACCGCGTTGCCATTGGCCATGTCCGGATCTCCGGAGCGGCAGGCTGCGATGAAAGATCCCCAGTTGCCACCGGGCGTGACATCTCCATCAGGAATATCGAGCGCCTGTCCTTCATTACTGCCGCGGGCGTAATATTTGCCACGGATAATCTTACCGCCGTCCTCGAAGTAGTATTCATTTTCGACCTGACGTTGGTAGCCGTCGTAGTTGACGTTGCGGACATTGAAGAACACTTGCTGGCCATTGGGATATTCCGCGATACCGAACATGGTGTTCGGAGTTTCGCCTTGATCGCCCCATTTGAAGCGTCCACCAAGAGCCATCGCCCGAACCGGATGCGTCTGATCGGTGTCGACCGCCCAACGTGCGACATCGAGCTGGTGCGTTCCCTGGTTGTTCATGTCACCGTTTCCGGTTGCCCAGAACCAGTGCCAATCGTAGTGCACATAGTTGTCGTGATACTGATGAATCACGGCCGGACCACGCCACAGATTCCAATCCACATTGGAGGGGGGAGGAGCGGCGTGTTCGAATCCGATGGTGTTTCGTGGTTTACAGCAATAACCATAGGAAATTTTGAGTTTGCCATACTTGCCCGCCTGGATTTGCTCATGCAGTCCGGCAATTTTTGGGTCACTGCGACGTTGGGTGCCGTGCTGGATGACGACTCCGTAACGCTTTTGTGCTTCGACCGCCACACGGCCTTCTTCCACGTCGTGGCTCATGGGCTTTTCCACGTAAACGTGTTTGCCGGCCTGAGCACCCCAGATGGTCATCAGAGAATGCCAATGATTCGGGGTGGCAATAGAGATGGCATCCACCGTCGGATCATCCAACGCACGTCGGATATCTGTAATACCCTGGCATTTGTAAGCTCCCTGCACCTTGTTGTTGACGGATGCGACCGTGGTTTCGCGCACGCGCTCATCCACATCGGCCAGGTAGGCGATTTCCACATTTTCCTGCCCCAACCAGCCACTGATGTGACTTTTGCCGCGACCGTTCAAACCGGCCACGGCGATGCGCAGACGGTTGTTTGCTCCGATGGCTCTGCCGGATGCCTTGGTTCCACTGAGGAACACCGTGGCACCTGCAGCCAGCGTCGTGTTTTTTATAAACTGACGTCGATTGAATCCACTCATGATGTTTTCTTTGTTACAATATCCAGGGCAACGTTTGCGTATGCCCTGCTCGGTTTACTGGAATGGGAAAACCCTAAGCTCCCCATCCCGGAATGTAAAACCTAAAACTAAAGGAGAATTTTTAATCCTTTATTGTATTCCGATGGGTGAGTCCCTATCTTCGGTCGTGATTCCATGATGAAAACATTCAGTGCAATGATATGCCGTCCTTTATCGGGCTGTTGGCTTGGTGTGGGGATGGTTCTGGGGGTGTTGTTGTGTGCTTCTCAGGCGCAGGGCGCATCCCGAAACATAGAGATGGGCGTCATCCCCGGTGGATTGAAATACAACATGACCGAATTCCAGGTCAGCGCGGGTGAATCGGTTGAGTTTATTTTCAATAACAACGGTCTGATCCCTCACAACTGGTTGCTGACGCGTCCGGGAAAATTAAACGACGTCATCACCGATGCGATGGCTCTCGGTGTCGATGGGCTGGCCAAAGATTTTATCCCGGATTCATCGGACATCCTTCAATCTGTTGCGCTGGTCCAACCCGGAAAATCCATCACGCTAAAGTTTACCGCTCCGGAAACGGTGGGTAATTATCCTTATGTCTGCACTTTCCCCGGGCATTTCAACTTGATGCGGGGAGTCATGAAGGTCGTGGGCAAGGATGCCGAAGTGGCGGCTCCATCGGTTGAGAATGCGGTGCGGCGCAAAATATTCAATGCCCTCGGACGTTCCGGTGTTGAACCGTTCCCCAAAGGAACCATCGAGAAACCTTATGTGATCCGCACTTTCATGCCGGAACCGAATCTGGATCCTGCCATTTTTACACAACATCAGCGAGGATTTGCCGCTGCCAATTATAGTCCCGGCACCGGGACGGATGTGCCGGGGATTGCTCGTACCGACCAGGGCTTGCCTGCGGCCATCGGGGTGAATTTCGGTGAAGCCCTTTCATACTGCTGGGACACGGTGGAATGCCGTTTGATGTATGTCTGGACAGGTGATTTTCTCGACATGAGTGTTTATTGGGGAAGCGGAGCCGGCGGAGGTCGCAAGGGATTTGATTATGTTCCAAGGATGTTGGGAAACCTTCGTTTCAAAACGCAGGGAACGCATCCCGTCAACGCCAACTTCAATCCGGCTCAACCGAATCCTGCTCCACGGTTTCGCGGGTACCGCATGATCGATGGGAAACCTGAGTTTCATTATACGGTGGGCGGGCTGTCGGTTCGGGAACGTATTTCGCCCGGTGATCGTCGATCGTTTCGGATGGACGTGTCCATCACCACAGAAACGGAGTCGCTCATCCGTCTTGGTTTTGATGCCGCCATCCGGCCGAGTTTGCAGGCTTCTCACGGAGTTTGGGAAGGTAACGAACTGGTGTTGACCGCCGACGAAGCCGTTCAATTCAACCTTGTTCAGCGTTTTTAATCATGCCTTTCACGATCCATTTCAAAACCATGAAGAGTTTCAATCAGAATTTGATTCGTTGGGCCAGGCTGGCCTGCGTTTGCCTTGTCGCGGGCATGGGGAGTCACTCGATGCGTGCCGTGGAAATGCCCACGGAGTATTACGAAGTGCAGGAGGTGTTGCTGCCGGTGGGTGTGTCTCCCGAGATCGGAGGATTGGCCTTTAATTCCAAAGGGGAATTGGTGGTGTTGACGCGTCGCTCCGGTATCCTGATCGGGAAACCTCACTCAGATCCCGCTCAGTTCGAATGGCGCACCTTCAGTGAACACAGCATGCATAATCCCATGGGAGTGCTGTTGGAAGCTGATGATCAGATGCTCATTCCCCAGATGGCGGAACTGACCCGTGTCAGTGATTCGGACGGGGATGGTCAGGCGGATGCATATGAAGCGGTCAGTACGGCTTGGGGTGTCAGCGGTAATTATCATGAAACCAATGCCGGTCCAGTGCCCGATGGACGGGGGAACTGGTTTGTTGCCATCGGTACGGCTTCACACAACGGGCCAACATTCGATTATGTGCGTGGTGAATTTTCGCGGACCGGACGTCGCGGCCGAAATTACTCGGCCGTCAGTTACAAAGGATGGGTGGTGAAGATCACTCCGGATGGAAATCTGATCCCGTGGGCGAGTGGTTTTCGGGCAAACAACGGGATCGCCATGAGTCCAGCTGGAGATCTTTGGGTGACCGACAATCAGGGCGACTGGCGGGGAACATCACCCCTTTATCACGTTGAGAAAGGTCATTTTTATGGACACCCGTCGAGTCTGGTTTGGGATGATACGTTCTTTCCAAACAATGGTGATCCATTGGAATTCGGGATCGATCGTTTGAACGAGAAACGCACTCCGGCGGCGGTGGAACTGCCTCATGGCATCGTGTGCAATTCGCCTGCCGAGCCCATCTTCGATACCACCGGAGGTAAGTTCGGTCCCTTCGCCGGGCAGATGTTCCTTGGTGACATTGCCGGCCGTCGCATCGTGCGGGTCATGCTTGAAAAAGTGAACGGAGTCTATCAGGGAGCTTGCGTGTTTTTGGTAGAGCAAAGCGGATTGCGGGGCGGGAACAATCGATTTGCCTTCAGTCCTTCCGGCGACTCTCTGTATGTCGGGCAAACATATCGGGGGTGGGGATCTCCTGAGGAGGGTCTGCAGCGCATCGTCTGGAAAGGGGTGGTTCCTATGGAGGTTCAAAAGATGAGTCTGACTCAAACCGGATTCGACCTCACGTTCACCAAACCTGTCAGTCCACAGGCCGCAGCGGATGCCGCACGTTTCAAGGTGCAGAGTTACCGCTACGGTTATGGCTACAAATATGGAAGCCCGCAGTTGGATAAAAAGGATGAAACGGTGAGGGCGCTTTCACTTTCTGAAGATGGTCTGACGGTTTCCTTGCAGTTGGACGGCATGCAATCTGGTAAGATCTACCAGATTGATTTGGAAAATATGTTTTCCAAGGACGGGTTGCCCGTTATCAACACCATGCTTTGTTACACCGTCAACCAATTGCGTTGAGCCGAGACATTTTTCATCATCACCCAAATAACTTATGAGCCAAAACACTTATCAGGATCCTCCCAAAGATTGGAAGGGCATTGCCAAACAACTGGGCCCCGGACTGATCATTTCAGCCAACATTGTCGGGTCAGGTGAACTGATAGTGACCACCAAGGTTGGAGCGGATGTGGGTTTCATCCTGCTGTGGTTCATTATTCTGGGATGTATGATCAAAGTGTTCCTGCAGGTGGAGTTGGGACGTTACACGATCACGCACGGCAAAACCACCCTGCAGGCGATGGATGCCGTGCCGGGACCTCGGTTTGCTTTGATGTGGCGTTTTTTAAACCTAAGAGCGGAGGGTTCATGGCTGGTCTGGTGTTGGATCATCATGTTCATCGCCACTTTCTTCCAGGTGTCGGGGATGGTGGGCGGTATTGCGGGCGTGTTTGAAACTGGCGTACCCTCGCTGTCAAATCCACCCGGATGGTATGCCGAAGGTAAATCAGGACTATCAGCAGCGGAACAGGCTTCGTCTTGGCAAGGGCTCTTGAACATGGGGTGGGCTTTCGTTATCACGGGATCCTGTGCGGTGGTGTTGTTGTTGGGGCGGTATAAGTTCATCGAACGATTTTCCACAACCATGGTGGCGGGGTTCACACTATTTACCATCTTAGCGGTGTTTTCCCTCTACACCACGGATTACGGTATCACGGCCGGACAGATCGCCCAGGGATTGCAATTCAAATTGCCTGAAAATTTCATGACCGCTTTTGCCGCTTTTGGAGTGATTGGTGTGGGGGCTGCGGAATTGATTTATTATCCATACTGGTGTCTCGAAAAAGGCTACGCAAAACATGTCGGTCCCAAGGATGATACTCCGGAATGGGAAAGCCGTGCTCAAGGTTGGATGCGAGTTTTGCGATGGGACGCCTGGGTGTCCATGGTGATCTATACCGGGGCCACCGTCGCTTTCTACCTGCTCGGCGCCGCCGTCCTGAATGGCAAAGGGCTGGAGGTCACCAATGATGCCCTGATCCCAACCTTATCCAATCTCTATCGCGAATCCTTTGGCGTAGCAGGATTATGGATCTTCCTCATCGGTGCACTGGTTGTTCTGTATTCGACGGTGTTTATATCCACTGCCTCGAATGCCCGTTTGTCTGCGGATTTGTGGATGTTGTTCACTCGCAAGGATAAAGGGGGTGGAGTTGACCGTGCCACGCTCACCAAACGTGCCTGCGTGTTGATTCCTGTTCTTTACTTCATATTCTACGTTTCGGTTGGCAAGCCCTTGACTCTGGTCTTTATCGGAGCCCTCGCCCAGGCGTTGATGCTTCCTTTCCTGTGTTTTGCGGCTTTGTATTTTTACTACTTCCAGACGCATCGCGCATTGTTGCCGGGCAAGGGGTGGCTGATATTGCTCTGGATTTCCAGTATACTCATGACATCGGTCGGGTTTTATCAACTGTTCGATCAATTGACCAAATAACCCAACCTGAATTTCGAAAGAGCCACCATGGCTGATTCGACGCAAACGCTGTTCGGTTCCGATCTTGAGGAACATTTTTATACCTGGTTGGTGGATAGCGGTTATGAGGATCCTCGCAAGGTGTATTCTCTCAAAGAGGGAGTGTTGCGTATCTCCGGGGATGGATTGGGGTATCTGGCAACAAAACAAACTTTTCAAGACTATCATGTCCGCCTTCAATTCAAATGGGGGGAACGAAACTGGCCTTGGGGTGATCGGGTAGGCAAGGCACGGGATTCCGGACTATTCCTCCATGCCACCGGACCGGACGGCAACAGCCACGACGGAAACGGCGCTTTCATGGCGGCCATTGAATGCAACATCTTCGAAGGAGCGGTAGGGGATTTCCTGTTGATCCGTGGAGACGATGCCCATGGCAAGCTCATTGCCCCGCGTATCAAAGCGGAAATGGCCGATCAATTCGATGCGGAAGGGTGGCCCACCTTTCAGTTAGGCGGCGGATCGAAGACCATTGAACGATGGGGACGCCTGAATCACCGGTTCAAATCACCCGAATGGGAAGACGTGACCGGATTTCGCGGGCTGCATGATGTGGTGGTGCCCGGCGCGTGGAACCAACTGGAATGCCGCTGCAAAGGGGATCAGATACTTATATTTGTCAACCACACACTGGTAAACAAAGCGCGAAACGTCTGGCCCAACAGTGGGCGGATTCTGCTTCAATGCGAAGGATCAGAAATATTTTTTCGAAACATGGAAATATTGCGTCGTTGAATTGAACCTTTGAATGTTTGCTGCGTTATTAATGGAATCCCGTTTTTTCGCCAAGACGCCAAGGCGCGGAGTCGCAAAGGATTTTTGAAGTGAACGATGAGGAGTTCCATGGATAAAGCTTCCTGGGGGGGCAATTGTTAGCGAGCAGTGAAGAGTCGTGACGGAAGATTCCGCCGGCACTAAGCCGTAAACATTCAATTAGGAATCCGCAGATGACGCAGATGACGCAGATGACGCAGATGGCGCAGATGCACGCAGATGCACGCAGATATTGGGTATAAAACCAGATTTGACCTCTTCAAAGTGATTCACCAAATAGTGCCCAGAATTTCAGCCGCCATTCGAATGGAACTTCCTTCTATATCTGCGTAAATCTGCGACATCTGCGGATAAACTTCATAGACACGGCTAAGACGGGAGGGCATGGTTACTTTGGCCTCTCCCGGAAATAAAATATCTGAGTCCATTGCGTTTTGGCGAGATTAGGGTTTTGATGGACGCGGGGTTGCCTTCTGCGATGCATTCCAGTGAGGTGTTGGCCCACGCAGAAATGCCCTGCTTCAGGAAATCTTCAGCGCCACAGCATACAAAAATTGCGTGATTTAGTTTGTAAAATGGAAATCCGACATGAGGGATGAAAATACGTCATTCGAATCGAATTTACGACAACTATATCTATAATACGACATCATGGTGGCATCTTAGAATGATTTCATAAAACAAAATTAATTTATCAATGTCAAATCTATATTAAAATTGTTTTTTGATTGAATAATACGGTGTGATCTGGTTCATTGAATGATGTTCCTATGAGCAAAAAAGCTTCCTTATCAAGCTACATTCCCTCCTCGCTTGATGGACAGGTAGAAGTGATCGAACCACTCCAGTCAGCTGAACAGAAGAAGCTGGTGGATTGCGAGAAGACAATCCGACGAGGCATCAAGGCATTCTTTGAAGTGGGGAAAGCGTTGGCAATCATCAAAACAGAAAGACTATACAGATGCGAATACCAGACATTTGATCAATACTGCGAAGAGAAATGGGATTTCAGCCGGATCCGGGCTTATCAATTGATCAATGCCACGGCGTGTATGGAAATGTTAACAAATGTTAACATCCCGTTACCGCAAAACGAGGCGCAGGTAAGGCCTTTGTTGAATATTCCTGAAGATGAAATTGAGGATACCTGGCGGCTGTTCATTGAAGAAATTGGTGAGCGTTCGTTCACTGCGCGTGATGTGCGTGATTTTGTAGATCGTAAACTGGGTAAATCAGGAGGAGCGGTTGTTTCTCGGTCGTCCGGAAAAGTCAGGCAACGGAATGAATCATTAAGCATGACCTTTGAACTTTCCACTCTGGTAAAAGAAATTGCTCGAAAAACAACCGGGCACTACGGGGGGGATGAAGAATTGCAAACTCTGGTGACCAAGCTCAAAGATTGTGCTGATCGAATTCAGGATCAATGTTTGCGTCAGTGACTCCATATAGATTGTGTAACCGTTTCTTTTAGTTGGAAACTATATTTATCAATTGACACAGATTTAGACTTGTGTAAATATCTCAACATCGAGTTAACGCATCTCGTGATGCGCCCTGCACCCAATTCGATATTTGTTTCCAAGATTACAATATGAGAAAAGTATATGAAAAAATCAATATACCGGGTGCAGGTTACGTCCGGATTCGTTAAAGTAAATAGCCCTTCTGTAACTTATTTGCTGGCTCTGGCCTTTGCGGGCATCTTGTCGATGATCTCCGCTGCCACCATTCAGGCTGTGAGTTTTCCCACCAACCCGTCCTCCGAACAGGATTGTGACACGGTTCTCTCTGAAAACGCCGGAGCTCTTTATCATTGGTATACGTCCCGAGGAAACTGGATTGACCGTCGGTACGAGTATCTGACCGATGAGTGTTGGAATGAGTATGAATATCAGTCAGAAGATGCCAAATCGATGTATGATGCCGATTTGCAAGCTGCCACGGCCGTGCTCTTGGGGGCGCTTGCGGTATGTGAACGTGTAGCGGCTGCTTGTTTTGCTGCGGCTGTGGTGGAGCCGGGACCCGCTTTGGATGCCATGTGTGCGGCAAGGGTTGCAGCTTGTGTTTCTGTTGCCTGGGCAGCCTGGTATGTTGATGCAGATAAGGCTCTCATTGAATTCAGAAACGCGATGGACACAGCCTATCGAACAAGGGATCAGTGCACCGAGAGAACAGATGCATTGAGGAATGAAATGCACGAAAATCATGATTCTGATTATTTCGACCGATGGTCGCGACTACAGAGGGAGCATCAGGCATGTGTCGCAAACGTAACGCAATAATTGGACAAGGTATACCTGTTATGATGAAAAAGAAACCTAACTTTAATTGGATAAATGTCGTCGTTTTGTTGGCGGTGTTTTCATACTTGTTCACGGCACATCGTCGATTGGGGAATTACGCATTGAAGACGGATGTGTTGAAAGAAGTTACCGAACTGATGGTTAATATGCGGGAGAACAGCAGTAAAACCAATGATCTTTTGGTAACATTGCGTAGAGATGTTGATTTCCTGATTAAAGATCAGAAGGAACTTAGGGAGAATCTTGTGGCCCGCGTCTCTCAGTTGGAGCAACGTGCGGGTCTTACAGGTGAAGATGAGGTAGCTGTATCGGACCCCATACAATCTGGTTCCTCAAACACGGTCACGGGCGAGGCTGATTCTGCCATTAGCTTGGAGGATGTATTAGCTAACCCATTCCGGTTTCTGACCGAAGAAGAAGTGGCGCTTATCATGGATCAAGCCGCTCAAGACGCCGGTGTGGATGTCGACTGGGATAAAATGCAGGATCGATTGCGTCGGTCTGATGAATTCGTTGCTAAAATAGACAGCGGAGATTTCGCCGATGTTGCTGATACATTTTACCAGGCAAGGCAGCAATACTTGGGCATGTTGGATTCTATGCTGGATCAGGATTCGACCTTTCAACAAATGATGCTTCCTGAGCTGGATCATGCCCTCACGCAGGTGGCGGCGATTCGTGTTATGGAGACAAATGAAAGGGATAGGCCATGAAATACATTCGAAGCATCTTGATTTGTTGCTATTGCCTTTGTTTTGTCGCTTGCGGATCGAAGGAGGATCCATTTGCTGCCCAGGATTCTCAGAAAGGTGCTCAATTACTTGAACAGTATGAAAAAGGGAATCAGCGCGTTAAAGAGATGTCTGTTCCCGGCTACTGGCGTGACCAGGGGCCTCAGGTAGATCCGGTAGCCGAGATGACAAAGGTTAATGATGAACTGAGTTCCACTTTGCAACAACTGAGTCAATTGATTCAAAAACGTGAGTTATCCAAGAAACAATTCGAGAGATTCAAGGAAATCACCGGAGTGAACGACATGACACCATAGTCATCGATCTTAATCATATGGCTGGACCCTATTGGTTCCATATACCCCTTTGGCAATACTCGTGATTGCCTCCAGATCTTCAGTGCTAAGGTGTTTTGAAGGTTTTTGTCTGATTCCTTCGACACCGGATGTAATGAAGAACCTGATAACAGGGTCTGCCCGGCATTGTCGGGCAGGCCCAAATCCATTGATTGACGGTAACACTTAAGTTGAAAGCGTTGTTGTGGGGCGAGAGCGGTCTTTGGGAGTTGGATCCTTTGAGGAGATAAGTTTATCGCGGTTTGCTGAGGGTGAGTCCTCGCATTTTGAAGAATTGCCGGATGGGGTGTTCGACGGGGTGATCGGTTTGGAGGAGGAGATGGTCCACCCGGTGGCGTTTGAGTTCCGTGTGTAATAGGTCGGTGTCGAGGTGTTGACTGCGCCCGTGCGCCACGAACTCGGTGCCGGTTTCGGCTTCTCGTCCACGGAAGAAACCTGCTCCGCTGAGAGATGCTTCTGCGGGGTCTTTGAGTTGGATGACTGCACAGTCGTGTTTTTGTCCGAGCAGTTTGAGAGCGGGAAGTGCTTCCGGATCATGCAGGTCGCTCAGGACCACCACCAGCGCCCGACTTGGAAGGGTGGCGCTGAGTTCGTTCAGCCTTTCGCCCAGTGTTGTTGTTTCATCGAGTCGGTAGCGTCGGAGTTGGTGCATCCACTGGAGGATGCGTGCGCGTGACAGGCTCGGTTCGATGCGGAGAGCGCGGGTTCCTGTGCCGATCAAACCGACGGGGCTGACTCGATCCAGCGCCGCGAAGGCAAGTCCACCGGCCAGGTGCACAGCCAGCGCGTATTTGCTGCGATGCGCGGAACTGATGGTCATGGAGGCGGAGGTATCAATCAGCAGATACATCGGCAGTTGTTTGGTCGCCTCAAATTCCTTGATGTAGATTTTTCCCAATCGGGCCGTGACGCGCCAGTCGATGGATTTCACGGGATCGCCCAGTTGATAGGGGCGGGACTGTACGTATTCGATGCCTGATCCGATGAAGGGTGATCGGTCCATGCCGAAATTGATGCTGTCAGCCAGGCGTTTGACGGCGATCACGAACTGACGATCGTTCAGGCGGTCGCATGTTTCCAGAACCTGTTCCATGGTGTCAGTTCGTTCTTTAAAAGTGAGGCGTAAGGCCTGTTGTGGGGATTATTGGAATTCCAGGAGGATTTCGTTCAGGACATCCAAGCCACTCAGACCGTCGGCCAATGCTTCGTAGGTCAAGCGAATACGGTGGAGGATGACGTCTTCGGCGAGTGCGAAGAGGTCTTCCGGAATGACGTAATTACGTCCATGAATAAAGGCTCTGGCACGGGCGGCCTGCACCAGGGCGATGCCGGCGCGGGGGCTGGCTCCCAATTCTATCTTTTCATGGTGTCGGGTGCGACGAACGGCTTCGACACAATGTTTGACGAAGACTTCGCTGACATGAACTTTTTGCACCTCGGACATGACTTGAACCAGTGTATCCATATCGGCCACCGCATCACCCGTTACCATGTCGAAAGCGGTTTGTGGGACGGCTCCCTTTTCTTCGCGCTTCAGTCCTAGTTTCAGGTAATTGTTCAGAACGGATTCTTCTTCATTGGCGCTTGGGTAATCCAGACGGTGACACAACATGAAACGGTCCAGTTGTGCTTCGGGTAGTTCGAAAGTTCCGGATTGCTCGATGGGATTTTGGGTGGCGATCACCAGAAACGGGGCAGGCAGGGCAAAGGCGTCGTTGCCAATGGTGACTCGACGTTCCTGCATCGCCTCAAGCAAGGCGCTTTGGACTTTGGGTGCGGCTCGGTTGATTTCATCCGCGAGCAGGAGATTGGTGAAAATGGGGCCTTTATGGACTCTGAACTCGTTTTTCTTCTGATCCAGAATTTCCGATCCGACGATGTCGGATGGCAGCAGATCGATGGTGAATTGGATCCGACTGAACTGCAGTTCAATGGTTTTGGCCAAAGTGTTGACCAGGAGCGTTTTTGCCAGTCCGGGCATCCCCTGCAAGAGGATGTGACCACCGGTGAACAAGGAGACCAGTAAGCGTTCCACCACTACATCTTGCCCGACAACCACTTGAGCGATGCGTTTTCTCACCGCCGGCACAAACTCGCTGATTCGTTCGTTCATAGGATGCGTTCATTCCTAAAGTGTTGTGTCGAAATTGCAAGTCACCAGATCGTCGAAACACCATCTTTGCCACGCTTATTGAAGTGGTAACAGGAAAGCGGCGAGCATGATCACGATGAGTCCGGCGAGGCCCATGAGGGAGATCATGAAGGAGAAATAACGGAAGGTTTCTTTTTCTTCCATGCCGCTCATGCGTCCGATGATCCAGAAACC
>Ga0255757_10001411_pt1 | contig 23357 bp, 26 predicted proteins | sample 071ome_27_FD_179957 | JGI IMG/M metagenome (GOLD analysis project Ga0255757, IMG submission 179957) | Coastal salt marsh microbial communities from the Groves Creek Marsh, Skidaway Island, Georgia - 071409AT metaG (version 2) | ecosystem: Environmental > Aquatic > Marine > Intertidal zone >...
GTTTCTCTTCGGGTTCCTCGGGGGCTGATATCTCGGGCACCCCCACCTTCGGTCATCTGCTCAATACGAAAACCACCATACGCGCCCCCGATATAATAAACCCCGCCGTTCGGCGTAAGGCGCCCATGTTCGTCGCGTTTTAATGTGCCGTCTTCATTATATGCATAGGTATCATTGGGACGCCCTAACGCCCCGTTGATATCTTTAATTTTACTCTCAAGCATTGCTGCAGTTATACGTTGTGTCATTGTTATATCCTTTCAATTCTAGACAATGAAAACTCTTGCTCAAACAATCCCGTTAAATCTTCTTCGCTAACGTTATACGGGCTATGCTCAACAATATGATCTACTCGGCGTTTGGTCTCGTCGTTCAGCCAATCAATCGCTTCATATTCTTCTTCGAACGTCTCAACCACGGGGTTCGGGTCAAGGCTATCAATTGCATACGTTACCTTCCACATTGTTGTTCTTCCCCCGTTGTTGCGAATATAATGAACCCCGCCGCAAGGTCATTGATATGTTCGTGAATTTGGGCGCCGTCCCAATATTGGAACGGTTCCCATGCATTTGCTTCACAAAATGCATTGATTGTTTCATCTTTCCACGCGCTAACGCTATCTGGAAATTGCTCAGTCAATACATGCGAACTAGCGGCAATAAATGCTCTCTCTTCAATATTCATTGTTCTATCCCTTCAACGTGATCTAGCAATTCGCGCAATTCTTTAGGGGTAAAACCCAATTCCGCCGCTGTTGTGTTGAACGGTTCCCCCGCGTTTATTCGATCAATCGCTTCGTTTAACTCTTTAATCATTAAACCCGCCGCTCTCTTTGGATCATATGTCATTGTGCCGCCCCTTCCATAGTATGCGCCAACGTCACGTTCGCGCTAGTTGTGGGATTGCCATTGCCAACAATGAACGTATAGCGATGAACATTGCATGCCAAAACGCCAAATTGCTTCGCGTCATGATAGGTCATGAAATTGCCGTCTTCTTCCATATCTACTGGTTCAGACGTGCCGTAGTTTTCCAATGCCCACTGGCAAAACTCTTGGAATTGCATCTCATCTTCATATTCAAAACCGCTAGTATCATCATAAAACAAAGCAGTTGCCCAAAAATCTGGCAATTCTAGTGTGATAGTTTCCATTGTTCTTTCCTCGCGCTTGTGTTCTTCGTAACAATCGCCGCAAAGGCGCCACCCATTTGGGCGGCGTTGTCCTTCCGTTGCATTGCATCTCACGCACATTGTCTCTTCAACATAGATCATCTTTCTTTCCTCTCTTAAAAATCAAAACCAGATGCAATTTCGCGTTCATGATCGTGACGCAATTTCACAAATTTATAAACCGCATTGATTGCATCAATCGAATTTGTCGCCTTAGCGTCACTGATCAATTCCAAAATATCGCCGTCTTCCATACACTCAATTACAGTATCCCAACCGTCTTTCTCATAATTTGCATACGCATATTTACGAACCGCTACGATCATACCTTGCTCATCTTCGCTAGGCGCAGATACCTTTTCCTCTGGCTTTTCTTCACCAAATTTATGACCGGAATAAACTTCATAAAGATATCCAAGGTATTCTTCGCATACATCTAGCGCAGCGTTTACGCTCTTCTCGTCAAGTTTAATCAAGCTAACGCCCCATGGTGTTGTGCCGTTGAACGCGTCAACCAATTGCTTCATTGCTTCATGTTCCGCTGCACCAAAACCAAGGCGTTCTTCGCCGTCTTCTTCAAAAACAGCAACCGCGCGTTCTTTGGTTGCAATCGCGCGTAGGCGATATTCAATCTCTGATTTTTCCATCTTATTACCTTTCATAGGGCGTTATTGCCCACATAAACTTTATCAAAAAGACAGCATGTTTTGCAAGGAAAAACGCAAAATATTTTACGTCAATTTACGTCAAAAATATTCACGTCAAAACTTGACGTAGTTGACGTAGCGTAGATTATTAAACAAAAACAACAACTTAACGTTTTACGTCAACTACGTCAAAAAATCAATTTGACGTAAATAATGCAATAAAATCAATACGTTATTTTACGTCAACTACGTCAACCCCCCTATAGGGGGGTATATACCTTACCCCCCCTTGATGTTTTTTGGCTTGCCGCAAATTCAAATAATTTACTACTCGCAGCATGCTTGACCATAGCGCATAGCACAGTGTATCTTCCCACCTAGGGGTTCAAAGGAAAGGTCAAGCAATGCCAAAGGTAGGCGAACAAATTGAAAAAGGCGGACGACGATTAACACCGCAGCAACAGAAATTTTTAGACAATTACATTCACGGCGATATGACACAAACAGCAGCAGCCCGTGCAGCGGGTTATGCCAACCCTACAATGCATGCTGTACGGCTACTCAATAACCCCGTTGTTAAAGAACGCATGGAAGAAATGCGCGATGAACTGCAAGCGAAATACGGCGTGACCATAGCTAAGAGCATAAGAGACCTTCAGATGATCAGAGACGCCGCTCTCAGTGAGGGAAACTACTCTGCAGCTATCAAGGCAGAGGAAACACGCCTTCGCGCCTCTGGCGTCATGGTAGACCGAAAACACATAACGCACGAAAACATAGGTTCAATGAACCGTGAGCAGATATTATCGCAGTTAAATGAATTTATCGACAAGGCAAAAACACGTATGATTGATATAACGCCAGAAGAAGACGTTGCTGCAGACAGTAAAGAACCCCAAGATATTGCGATAGTTTACGATAGTAACGAACCCACATAAACACGGTATCTCTTGGCGCGGGGGCGCGAACGGGGGCGTTGCCCCGCCCTTCTGGGGCGTACCTTCGGGGTTCGGGATTGTATTTTCGGGGTTCGGGTTCGGGGTTCGGGGTTTTGAGGAAGAGTATACGTTCTTCGGGTTCGGTATCTATTCTTCACGCCCATATATCCCCACGCATTGCGCCAAAATGCATTGACCCACAAAACCCCTGGCTTTTTCGTTAATTTCTGGAAATTGCAAATTTAGCAGCCGCTCTTGCAAAACCATTATTTACTCGGGTTCGGGCTTTTCGGGCTTCGGGTTCTTCGGGCTTCGGGCTTTTTGCCATAGGCACTTCATACCTTATAGCTTCATAACCCTTTGTAAATACTACATTTTTTTCTTTTTTGGTCGTTTTTTTGTTGCACCGTGGCGCCGATTTGGTAATCTAGTCTTGTCAGTAAAAATGAAAGGATACTGAATATGACAAATACAGTAGAAATGCTAACTGGACTGCCACGCGGCGAGCGCATTATTGAGCAGATCAATACAGTGTTTATGATGCTGAGTGCCAACCGCGATGACACAGCCACAGCCATCCTTGATCGCGTATTCGATGAGTTGCGCGAAATGGATAAGCCCGAAACTGTGATGAATGGCGATGCCGAGATTTTGCACCGCAAAATCACACGCGACCCAAACATCGACATTGTGTTGGCAAAAGTCACCCACGCCGATGGCCCTGTCGAATATGTGACTTGGATACAAAATAAGGATGATGTTTCCCGTGGCCACGATGGCACATATCATGGTCACTATGTCCCCGAATATGACATGGCCTTGGATGATTTCCTGAACCGCCAATAAAACCAACTGGGGGGAACATTCCCCCCACCCAATCAAAAGAGGAAAAGATTATGAGCAATAATAGCCAAGCGTCAATTTTTGGAGGTTTTACCAAAAATGAATTTGATGAGTTGGTTCGCAAGATATCCAATGGTGAACCAATCTACCAAGCGACACCCAAAAAAGAGGAAAAGAAAAATGACAATTGAAAACCTAATCGCATCAATGATGACTGAAAACACAGGCACCCATTTTCTCGACAGTGGCGGCGCCTATGGTCGCAACTGGCAGCGCAATAAAGGTTTGACCGCTGACATCCTGAAAGAAATGCCCAGCGCGACACTCGAGGTTTCCATTCGCGAATATAGTGGGAGACCCCATGCCGACCTATGTCCGACTGTGAATATCTTTCACAAATTGACTGGCGGCATGCTCGAACTGGATGACCGCTGCGAAACATTCAACGCGATGCCCGTGCCTGACTGGGGAGATCAATTGTATGGCGTTTCAGATCGCGGCGCGGCATGGCTAATCGATCAAAAGTTTTGTTGGAATGTTGATGAGGGCAAGTTCAATACTTACAACTGGGCCGCAAACCTATCCCAGACCCTATGCGGTCAATTTCTTTCCCACGATGATGGCAAATATGTCCTTTTGCAAATCCATGGCGGCGCCGATGTTCGAGGCGGATACACCGACGCCAAGCTATTCAAGTTGGATGACTGGGCCGAGGAACACGATGTCTATATCGATGACTGTGATTTCCATGTCGAATGTCATCCCGACGAATGGGTACGCGTTTCATGGTCAGGCGAATGGATCAATAACGATGGCGGCAGCCTGACCGATGATGAGGCGCTCGAGTTTGCCAACTATGCCGGATGTGTCATAGGTGGGCCGGATGTCATCGTCCAAGGTGAATGCCGGACCGGATACTAGACCCAAGGTACCCTAGGCCGGTCTGAGGGTTTCGGATCGGTCGGGGATTGGGGGGGCATGTACCCCCCCTAAATGCTAGTCGGTTTCGGAAGAACACTACACCAAGTTTTCCTCAAACAATCACCTACAAAAAACATTTCAAGGTACCCTAGGGGCTTCCAAGGTACCCTATTGATTGTTCAGGTACCCTATGGTTATCGAGATTGTTGATTAAGTTTGCTGAAGATGTTAGTGTCTAGAAAAATGTGAGAACACTTATGACTCGTTTTATGCCCGGAACACCACAAGAAGTTATTGATGAGGTTAATAATTCTCTTGGTATGAGTAGTCCTTCAAGCGTTAATACTACGACGACTGCTGATGTTATGGGCGGTTCGAACCCTACTACTAGACCTTTTGCTGAACTTTTGGCGCAGCTTTTCAGTAAAAAGGAATTTGGGCCTGCTCTTAACTCTTATGTAGAGAAGAACTATGCCTTTGAACCTGCGATTACTAACTATGATCCGGCCCCATCTGAAATTGCCATTAATGAAATGAGTAAGCAGCCTACTTTAGGTAAGATGCCTCCTCCGCCGAAGTCTGATGATGGTTCTGGCGGTTATAAGGCTGTACGCTCTGAAACGCCGTCTGTTGGTGGTGCTTATTCTGATGCTCAGAATGGCGGCATGAAGACGTTTGATGAGTTTAAGGCCAGTTATGATGGTCCTATGTTTGCTGCGCCTAGCTTTGCTGAGGATCAGCTTAAAACTGAGTATGACAGGTACAAGGCGGACTTTAACAATCCTGCTACGCCTTCATCTGGCGCGACTCAGCCGACTTCTGCGCAGGGACCGAGTTTAGATTATTTGGGTCAGATGTTGAGCGGTGGTTTGGGTGGCTATGGTATGTATCAACCGCAGCCTCAGCGTAGTATGTTTGGCGGTTTTGGTATGCCAATGATGCAGCCTATGTATGGTATGGGGATGGGTCTTGGCGGCTATGGTGGTTACGGCGGCGGCTTTGGCGGTGGTTATGGTGGTATGTCGCCTTATGGTGGCATGGGTTACGGTGGTTTTGGCGGTTATGGTGGCTACGGTGGTGGCATGTCGCCGTTTGGCATGGGCTTGGGTGGTTACGGTGGTTACGGCGGTGGTATGCCGTATGGTAACATGTATGGCGGTGGTTATAATACTCAGCAGCCTCAAGCGACGAATACGCAATCGTTTGCTGGTGAATCGCCGTTTGGCGCGGGTTCTCTCTTTGGCTCGTTAGGTTCTATTGCTCGATAGGAGTTTTCATGACTGTTTTTGCTAAATCGTTTGGTCCGCCTCCTCCCCCTGCTGGTGGTCCGATGGGTGGTCCTCCTCCTGCGGGTGGTGGGATGCCCCCTGCGCCTCAACAGTTTTCTGCTCCTACTGGTGGTTTTCCCCCTCCTACTGGTGGTCCGCAGGCACCTTTGCCTGCTGGCAATGCGGGTCGTCGCAAGAAGTTTGGCGCTGCGTTAGAGGGTATGATACAGCCTCCTGCTCGTCCACCTCAGCCTCCGCAGCGACAGATGCCGTCGCCTATGCCGCCTCAGCTTCCGCCTCAGATGGGTGGTAATGCGCCTTCTATGATGCCTCGTACTCAAATGGTTGCACCGGGCACACCTATGATGCGGACGCCGACTGCTCGACCTATGCGTAATGGCGGTATTGTTCAGTATTTTGAAGATGGTGGATTGAGTCAAACTGAGCAGGATTTGGTTTCTAAGTATGGCTGGACTGATGCTGGCAATGGTATGGTTCGCACTCCGGGTGGGAAGTTGTATGATTATGAGGCTGGTGATACTTTTTCGGATCGTTTGGTAAGTGAGTTACCAGCTGAGCAGCAGTTTGATGTGAGTGATGGTTTGTCTGAGGGTGCGTACACTGCGTATAATCCGACAGGTCAGTTGACTGGTAAGTCTGTTGTTCAGTTGATTGAGACGCCGAGTGGCAGCTATAAGATGGTTGACACTGAGGGTGATCTTTTAAATTTCTCTGACATTTACACGGGTGATTACAGTCCTGAGTTTTCGGAGAAGTATGCGAATTATCTTGGAGAAAATCCTAAGTACGGCGGTTCTGGTCTGGCTTACAGTGATTTGGACTCTGCTTTAAGTAACATTGCCAATCAGGGGTTTTCTTATGGTGGTATTTATACGCCTGCTGTTGAAGATATTGCTCCTGTTGAGGAAGTGGTTATTGACGATACGTCTTCTTATATTCCCACTCCTACACCTACACCTACACCCACGCCTACGTCTACGCCTAACACTGTTGTTCCTTACAGTGGATCGTACACGGCTGACCCTGTTGATAGCAGTCAGGTTGGTGAAATTAACTATGATGACTTTACTGGCGACATTGGTGCGACATACACTGGGTATCCTGAAGGCAGTCAAACCCCTGATAATGCTGCATTATTTGGTCCAAATGTTGGTATACCGCAGCGAGTATCGCAGTATTACACGGATGCGGTTACGGGTGGTTTAACGACGACGAATGGCCCTGTTATGACGGCTACGAGTCCGATTGGCGCGATTAATTTGCCTGCTCGTCCAGTTTCTATAGATATTTTTGATTGGCTTCGCAGTCCTACATATGGTTCGATTGATCCGATTAAGGATGCTAAGGAGGAAGAAGAAGCGTCTTTGGGTCTTGGCGACAATATTTTAAAGCTTCAAGAGGGTGGTGCTGTTAATAGCTTTGACGATGGCACGTATACGATTCGTGATTTAAACTCTGGTGAGACTGAGAAGTATGAGTCTGGTCAGAGTTACGGTGAGGAAGACTTGCCTGCGGACGTTGCGTATTCGAAGCAAGTTCAAGAAAACCGTGCTAAGTTGGGTTTACCTGCGAATGAGACGAGTGCTTGGAGCATGTGGCAGCAGGGGACTCACTGGAGTCAGAAGAAGAGTTCTACTCCTGACTGGATTAGTGCGCCTGATGAGGGTTCAATAAATAAACAGGTCATTACGCCGATTGCAAATCCTGACACTGGTGAAATTTTCAATGCTCCTAATTCAGGTTATACGTTAGCTACCGAGTCTGCTCAAGCTACTGAGCCTACTCAGATTAACTATGACAACTTTACGGGTGATATTGGCGAGACTTACGGTGGTTATCCAGAGGGTAGCCGAACACCAGACACGGCTGCGTTGTTTGGCCCGAACGTGAATATTCCGAAAGTTGAGTCTAAGTATGTGCAAGACCCAGTGACGCGGACGATTACGACAACAAATGGTCCTCGTATGACTGCGGTTAGTCCAATTGGTGCAATTAATTTACCTGCGAGTCCGATTGACTTGGATATTTTTGATTTCTTGCGTGATCCGATATATGGGTCTCTTAATCCGATTGGCTTGAGAAATGGCGGTAGTGTTCCTCGCAACACTATGATTGCTGATCAGCCGCATATGTTGGCGTATATTAATCAGGACGAAGAGGCTTTGCTTCGTAGCTTTGGTGGCTCTGGGGTTTCTGGCCCCGGCGGTATTCCGAGTTATCCGCCAGACAGTTCTGTTAATTTGGATTATGGTTATACGTCTGGTGGTTATTCTCACCCAACTGATGACGACGACAAGCCGTCTTACTATGAGCCTGCAGGGTTTGACTTTGACGGAGATGGGGTTACTGGCGAGGGTAGCGATGTTTTAGATAACAACGACTCCAATCCTTTCGTTGATTTGCCTGACTTTAGTGATGACAATGTAACGCCTGTATATGATCCGAGTGATGAGGATTATAATGATAAGTCTAGCGAGACAGATTTTACTCAGACTGTAGTGGCTGATAAGACTGTAGTTACGCCTAAGCCCAAGCCCAAGCCGAAGCCTCGTCCGACATATAACGATCTTCATGGGAATACATTTTATTCTCAAGCTGAGGCGGATGCATCGAACCGTGCGTATGCTGCTCAGTTGGCATCTTATGGTGCTGGCAAGGTTGGTTTTGATCGTTTTGCTGATAAGGTGGCGAAAGAAGCTCCTTATGTTCCGCGTGAAGTATCTGATCGTGCGGCTTCTCGGATTTACACTGACAATTTCCGCCCTGAGTTAGCGCAGTATACTGGTCCTGATATTTTGGGTGGGATTTATTCTGGCATTGCTGGCATTGGTGCTGGTCCTGAGAGCGGTAGCCTTGGTATTACACCTGCGCCAGTTGTTGATTCTAGCGTTTCGCCTACTGAGGATGTACCCGGTCTTCTTAACAAAGATGTTAAGGATGTACTTCTAAGCGGACAAAACGTTCTTGAGGATAAGCCAGTTATTAGCTTGGACGCGCCTGCTGATCCTAACTATGTACCATCTGCGTTCCCAAGTGGTCGCTCTGAGGTTGACATTTTTCAGCCACCTCAAGAGGCTGATGAGGAAGCGACTAAAGAAGCTCTTATGAACGCCGTTAAGCAGCGTGTGTCTGAGGTTGAAGGTACAACAACAGACGAATACGGCGAAGGTGGCTACAGCCGTTTGCTTGGTGGTACTGAGCAACAGTTTACAGACAAGCCACTGACCGAGATGACTGTCGCTGAAGTTCTTGAGCTTCAGAGGCAGCGTGGCCCGGGTTCTTATGCAGAGTATTCAAAGGGTGTTAATGAGAAAATTGGAAGTCTTCGTGAAGATGGTAGCCCAAATATTTCTACCCCTGCTGGCAAGTATCAGATTGTTGGCGATACTCTTGATAAACTTATTAAGGCTGGTGTTGTTGATCCAGATGCGAAGTTTGATGCGGCGACTCAAGAAAAGCTTGGTTCTTATTTGATTGAAAACCGTGGCTTGTTTGATACAGACACGAGCCGTGAAGACTTTGTTACGAGTTTAGGTCAAGAATTTGCTGGCATTAAAGACAAGGGCTATGACGGCACAATCTCTAGTCAGTTGAAGCAGGGTCTTGGTACGGATACGGATACAAAGGCTGGTACGCCGTCTACAGAGGGTATTTTTGCGAAGAAGCCGGGTGAGTCTAGTGCGGAGTATTCAAATCGTATGAGAGAAATGGCGAATATGCGTCCGGGCGAGACTTATGAAGAGTATATGGCAAGAGTGACATCTCAACCGACAACTGCTCGACAGTTGACTGACGAGGAAGCGGCTAAGTTGAAAGAACTTTATGACCGTGGCTTAAAGCCAGATGATGACCCCCGCCGTGCGAATCTTGCTGTAAACGCTGCAGAGGCTAAGTATTTGCAGCAATTGCTGGAGGCTGTTGATGATCCAACTATGCTTGAGAAAATTCTTGGCAAGATTGGCAGCAACTTAACTCTTGGTATGGTTGACTTTAATCAGTTAAGTCGCGATCAGGCGCAGAAAGTTCTTGATGCATATCGTGACACAGGCAGCTTTGTGTATGACACAGAGGGCAAGGCGATTGATTTGAAAACGGTTGAAGACCTTGAGAAGCTAGAAGCGTTAAGTGCTGGTCGCGGTCAAGAGCCTGCAGTGATTGGGGTTCGTGATGAAGACGGCAATGTTGTTTCGTTTGGTTCTGACATTCAGAACACAATGGAAGGTCCAGTAGAGGTAGATATCTTTGATCAGATTGATCAATTTAATGACGACGACACTAAGACTACTAAAGATGAGAAGAACTATACCGTTGGTGCTGATGGCAGCATCACTTGTAACGATGAGGGTTATGTTTATAGTGAGTCTGCTGGAATGTGTGTTCCTGTTGAAGAAATGGATAGCACACCGATCATTGCCCCGCGTGACGTAACAACTCGCAGCCTTAATGACATTATTGCTGGCATTGCTACGCCGGGTCCAAAAATTGCGCCAATTTCAGCGAATATACGCCCGATGCAGGGTGGTGGAATGGCAGGATTGAATCGCGCAGCGGACAACTTCTTAAAAGCTCTAGCGGGGTGACTTATGCCTTATCAAGACTTATCGGTAGGCAGCACAAAAAAAGAAGAGCCATCTTTAGCTGATAAGATCAGTCAGGGCTTTAGAGATTTTTTCGACTCATTTAACGGTGGCGATGATGACAGTCCTGCACCTGTTTCAGGCGGCAGGGGTAACGTTGTTGAGCGTCCGAATGAGCGAAATGATTATTTAGCGAAACTTTTATCTGACAACGCTGTTGTTCCGCCGCCGAGTGCTGCGGATGCAGCAGTAGGTTTTGTGCCGCCGAAAGATAGGCCAGATTATAGTGGGAATGTTGATCGTTACAGTATTCCTGTTGGTAATATGATTCCTGAGTCTCTTGGGTCTGTGGGAGACTTTCTACCGTTTAGTCCTGATTTAAGTGGTGTAAATCCAAGAGCTATTGCGGATTCGTTTGGTTTAACTGATCTTTCAAACTTAAATCCCGTGACGACTATGTTTATGCGTCCGAGGGATGCAGCGGCACGTTTTTCAGAACCTGAAAAATACTCTCCTACAGGTGAGCGCGAGTGGACAGACCTTCTTGAAGCTGGCATGGGTCCGTTAGAAGCTGTAATTGGTTTAGGTACAAGCAGGTATTTGCGAGAGCCGATTGAGAAGGGCTTAGGTGCTGTGTTTGGCCTTGATACGGATATATCTGGTCCAAATCGCAGCGATGAGAACTTGCGTTTGTATCATGGAACTCCGAGTGAAGGGTTTAATCCTGAGCAAAAAGTTAGAATGCCTGATGGCAGTATTCAGTACATTAATATGTTTCAGGTGGCTGGTGGTAGACCGGGTGATATGTCTACGTTGGAGTCTATGGCGCCACCCGGCGCTGAAGTTCTTGAGACTTACCCATATGGTCGTTTTACCACTGATTTTATTGGTACGGGAGAGGCTGGATTTAAAAAAGGCTCTAAAGAAGCGGAAGAAGATACTAAGGGTGCTTTAGCTGGCAAGGGCATTTACTTTGGTTCTAATCCAAATATTTCTCAACATTATCGTTATATAAATTCTTCTGGCATTCCATATGTGCCTTATAAAGATTCGATAAAAGATGGGGTTGGTCAGGAAACTTTGGACGTTGTTCAGCCTGCAATTATTGATCAGTATGGAAGCCTTGATAAAGCACTAGAAGTTTATAACTTTGGCGATGATGACATTTTCAGCTTTACTGTTGGTGATGAAGTCTTCTCTTTTAAAACTCCTGCTTCTGTAAGAGAAGAAGTTGACAAGAATTTTGAAAATGTTCTTGAAACAATAAAAGCTGACCCAGTTATGAGTCAGTATTATCCAAGTAAAAGAGTCCAAAATTTCATGCGTCTTTCTGAGGAGCGACCCGGAGAATGGGTGGCTCTTGTTTCTAAAGACATGGAGCAAAAATTAAAAAAACTTAGACCTGAGTACCTCAAAGTTAGCGAAAAAACTGAAGATATTGATATGTCGTTCCCTACGCCTCGTAGTGAGGCGGATAGGTTAAAACTTTATGAAAACTTTTTAAGTCCTGAAGAGTTTTCTATATACAAAGAATACGATGGCGTATCAGAGGCGTTATTTAGATTAAAAGCTGAAAGAGCGGCTGCTAATCAGCCTGTCGGAGAGTTAAAGAAAAACAATAAAATTTTAGCAAAAATACTTGATCTTCCTGTTGAGGACATCCCCGGAAGTTTATTTTTTTCTGATATTCCTGAAGCAGATATGGGTAAGTATCTTGACTTGGGTGATCCAAACAGAGCTTTTTATTTTTCACCAGACAGCGAAGTTCAAGGTGAAATTGATATTGGTACTCTTAATGATATGGTTAATATTTTTGGAAAAGATTGGGTTGAAAAAAGACTTGCTGGACTTCCAACAGATAGAGCGTGGCAGATTGTTGGGGACGACCCAGTTTCACGTTTGGAAAAAACTGGAAACCCCAATCTTCCCTATCGCGTTCAAGACAGCAGTCAAACAGGAAGAAGCGTTGTCGCGACAGAAAACGTATTTAAGCCGAGAACTGTTGATGAGATGAAAAAACTTGCAGAGGCGGGTTATACAAATCTTAGATTTTTAGATGCAACTGCTCGTAGACCCGGTGATGATCCTTCTTACAACTATGTTTTCTTTGGTGATGATGTCATGCCAAAGATTGTTGATAAGAAAAAAGATGGCGGGTTAATTCAAAAAGGCTTGGGAAGCGTTTAAATGAATGACCTTAGTGGCGTATTAAATTATCTCACAGATGACGAGATCGCCAAAGTTCAGCCGATGCTTGAGCGATTAAAAACGCTTGATGATAGGGCAGACAAGCAAGATAACTTTATGAATTTTGTGAAGCATGTTTGGCCTCAGTTTATTGAGGGCAGGCACCACAAGATTTACGCTCAGAAGCTGCAGGACGTGGCTGATGGTAAGTTGAAGCGTTTGATTGTAAATATGCCGCCTCGACATACAAAGTCTGAGTTTGCGAGTTATTTGTTTCCGACTTGGCTTATGGGCAGGCGTCCTGATTTAAAGATTATTCAGGCGACTCACACGGCTGAGTTGGCTGTTGGCTTTGGTCGTAAGGTTAAGAACTTAATTGATAGCGAGGAGTTTCGTGATGTCTTCCCTGATGTTAGTCTTGCAACAGATGCGAAAGCGAGTGGACGCTGGAGTACGAATGGTGGCGGAGAATATTACGCGGTTGGTGTCGGCGGTGCGCTTGCGGGTCGCGGTGCTGACCTCGCGATTATTGACGATCCTGTCTCGGAACAAGATGCGTTAAGTGTTAGTGCACTAGATAACATCTACGAGTGGTATACATCTGGCCCTCGACAGCGTTTGCAGCCCGGCGGTGCGATTATCATTGTTATGACACGGTGGTCGATTCGCGACCTGACGGCGAAGGTTTTGCAGAAGCAGAGCGAAAAAGGTGCTGATAGGTGGGAAGTTGTAGAGTTCCCTGCAATTATGCCAAAGGGTGATCCGCTTTGGCCTGAGTTCTGGTCTTTAGACGAACTTGAGAGCGTCAAAGCTTCTATTCCTGTGGGCAAGTGGAACGCCCAGTATATGCAGAACCCTACTGCGGAAGAGGGTGCGATTATTAAAAGAGAGTGGTGGAATCTTTGGGAAAAAGATGAGCCACCTATGTGTGATTACATTATCCAGTCTTACGATACCGCGTTTAGCAAAAGCGATAGGGCTGACTATTCTGCGATAACGACTTGGGGTGTTTTTCACCATGATGAGACGGGCGAGGATCATATTATCTTGCTTGATGCAGTTAGAGGCAGGTGGGAGTTTCCTGAACTAAAAGCTGCTGCTCATGAGCTTTGGAAAGAGTTTGATCCTGACATGATTTTGATTGAACAAAAAGGTTCTGGGATGCCGTTGACGCAGGAGTTGAGGCGTATGGGTATACCTGTAACGCCATTTACCCCGGGACGTGGGGCAGACAAATTTACACGAATGCATGCCTGTGCGCCTGTGTTTGAAAGTGGTATGGTGTGGGCGCCAGAGACTAATTTTGCTGATGAAGTGTTGGAAGAATGTGCCGCATTTCCCAATGGTGAACATGATGACTTGGCGGATTCGATGACTCAGGCTATACTGCGTTTTAGACAAGGTGGTTTTATTACTACTGCAACTGACTATGACGATGAGGATGAATATCGTTTTAGAAGAAAGAGAGAGTATTACTAATGGCAAGTTCAACACGCGGCGGCAAACGTGGTAAGACAAAACGAGTAAAGATGCAGCCTGCAGATAGCGGTGGGCAAATCTATATGTCTGAGGATTATGCAAAAAAATTTAAGGATACTTATGCTGGCAACACAGCTTTGCAGAAAAAAATAGAAGAAAAAATTACGGAACGCATGCTTGCTGGAGAAATGACTCCTAAAGAGTCTGGTAGTCTGAAGGCTAGAACTTTTATAGATCAAGCTAGAGAATCAAACCGTCAAAAGTACGCGAACAAAAAGTACGGCGGCAAAGTCACCAAGATGGAAGGCGGTGGCGAAGTTTGCCGTGGAATGGGTCGTGCATATCAAGGCTCTCCAAAGAAAGTTCAGGTGCGCTAATGGCAAATATCGTCATCAAAATTGACATGGAACAATTGTCTTCTGGCATCAACCAAGTCGTTGATGACGATTACGAAGATGATTTTGCTTGTCCTCTTGTGACTCACGATGAAGAAACAAACGAAGATCACAAGCAATATGCTGTGGATGAGTTTTCATATGGCCCTTCACCAAAAAACTGGGAAAAGAAACCAGAGAAGTGTGGCATTTGTGAATACTACAACATCCGTAGCGAAATGATGGATTGCATTGAGGACGGTATGGGCGAATCAGATGGTGTAGGATACTGCACTAAACTTGACTTTGTTTGCTCGGCTGAGAATACATGCAATGCTTATGAGGCAGGCGGTCCTATGACGGACTACGATGATATTGATGAGATTGAGCCTTTAGAGGGCGGATCAAAGGATATCTTTTAATGAAGTTGGGGCGTGGGATATCCAGTGGGACTCCTCCCTGCCCATTGGTGCAGACGCTCCCTAAGCGTTACTGCTCCGCTACGGTAGAGCGCCCTTCGCTCCAACACTTAAAGGGAAGTTAAAATGGCTATTGAACGTGATATGGGTCCGGGTGGAATTATGGGGGATCAGCCTCCAGTTGAAGGACAAGATGTTCTTATAGAAGAGCTTGGTCAGTCGCCCGGCATCTATGAGTTTGATGATGGCTCTGCTATAGTTGGTGAATACGAGGAGATGGAGCCACCTCAAAATATTGCGTTCAACTCAAACCTCGCTGAGTTTGTAGATGAAGCTGATTTAGGTCAGATTTCATCAAACTTAATAGGTGACATTGAAGACGATTTTTCTTCACGTCAAGATTGGGAAGATACTTATAAGCAGGGCTTAGAGTTTCTTGGCATGAAGTATGAAGAACGTGTTGAGCCTTTTGAAGGTTCATCTGGGGTTATTCATCCATTGCTTGCTGAAAGCGTAACGCAGTTCCAAGCTCAAGCTTACCGTGAAATGCTTCCTGCCACTGGCCCTGTAAGAACTCAAATTCTTGGCGCACAGAACGAAATGCTTGTAAAGCAAGCGGAGCGCGTCAAAGATTACATGAACTATATGATTACTTATGAAATGGAAGAGTATGATCCTGAAATGGATCAAATGCTTTTTTATCTTCCAGTCATTGGTTCAACGTTTAAAAAAGTTTACTTTGATCCGCTCAAAGGTCGTGCCGTAAGTCAGTTTGTGCATGCAGAAGACTTGGTAGTGCCTTACGGAGCAGTTGACTTAGCGACAAGTCCACGTATTACGCAAGTAATTAAAATGGACTCTAATGAAGTTCGTAAGCTGCAAATAGCAGGTTTTTATCGTGATGTTGATTTACCTGCGAACGGTGACTACAGCGATACCATGTCTGAAGTCCAAGAGTCTATTGACGACATACAAGGCGTACATCCTAGCAATACATCTGTAGAGTTAACTTTGTATGAAATTCATACAGACTTAGACTTGCCCGGGTTTGAAGACATGGACCCTGAAGGTGAGCCAAGTGGCCTGAAGCTTCCTTACATTGTGACTATTATCGAAGATACTGGTCAAGTTTTATCGATTCGCAGGAACTATTCTGAAGCTGATCCTATGATGAAGCGGAAGCAATATTTTGTTCATTATAAGTTTTTACCGGGCCTTGGTTTTTATGGCCTTGGTTTGACGCACATGATTGGTGGGTTGGCACAAGCGTCCACGTCTATATTGCGCCAACTCATCGATGCGGGTACGCTCTCCAACTTGCCTGCGGGATTCAAGGCTCGTGGAGCGCGTATCCGCGACGAAGAAAGCCCCATACAGCCCGGAGAGTTCCGTGATATTGATGTCGCAGGAACCGATATACGCACCTCTCTAATGCCTCTTCCGTTCAAAGAGCCTTCAGGTACCCTATACAACCTTTTGGGCACTCTGGTGGACGCAGGACGCCGCTTTGCGGCTATGGCTGACATGAAGATTGGTGAGATGGGTGGGGAAACGCCTGTTGGCACCACAATGGCGATTATGGAGCGTGGCACAAAAGTTATGTCTGCGATCCATAAGCGTATGCATTATTCGCAAAAAATTGAGTTTAAACTTCTGGCAAAAGTGTTCTCTGAAACAATTCAGACTTACCCATATATGCCTTCAATGGAAGTTGGACCTGAAGTGTTTGCGCAAGACTTTGATGCAAGAGTTGATGTCCTTCCAGTTAGCGACCCTAACATCTTCTCTATGGCCCAACGCATCGCTCTTGCGCAAACCCAATTGCAGCTTGTGCAATCTAATCCGCAAATTCATGGTGGGCCTCAAGGATTGTACCAAGCGTATCGTAAGATGTATGAAGCTTTGGGCGTTAATAACATTGACGCGATCCTACCACCTCCACCACAGCCTATGCCTATGAATGCGGCTATGGAAAACAAAATGGCACTGACTGGCGGTATGCCACAAGCATTCCCGCAGCAAGATCACAAGGCTCATATGGAAACGCACTTGGCGATTATGTCCACACCTGTAGTTCAAATGAACCCGCAGGCTATGGCTACATTGCAAGGTCATATACAAGAACACATTGGTATGCTTGCTGAACAGCAGGCACAACAAATGGTTATGGAGCAAGCTGGTCCAGAAGTTCAGCAAAACCCAGAAGCTATGCAGATGCTACAACCTGCTATGGAGCGTCAGGCAGCTATGTTGATAGCCGACCTTACTGAAGAGTTCACTCAGACTGTAGAGCCGATGCCACAAGGCGAAGACCCACTGGTGGCGATTAGGCAGCAAGAACTGCAACTAAAGGCAGCAGACATGCAGCGTAAGTCTTCTGAGTTTGAGGCGAAGCAAGAGCTAGAGCGTGAGCGTGAGATGATGGACGCTAAGTTAAATCAAGAGCGCATTAATCTTCAAAAAGAAGCTCTAGATGACAAAACAAGAGTTGCAGAGGATCGCATACAAACTCAACGTGATATAGCGGCCTTAAATGCTCAAACAAAAAGGAAAAGCTAATGACCAGTAGTGTACGCGCAAAAATGATGCAAGACGAGAAGGAGAAGAAAATTGCCACTCGCCAAAGGGAAGAGTCAGAAAACAGTAAGCTCCAACATAAGCAAGTTAGTGTCGGAGGGGTATCCGCAAAAGCAAGCAGTGGCGATAGCTCTGGCGGCATTGAAAAAGTCAGGGCGCGGACGAAAAAAGGTCACTTCGTCAAAGACGACCCAAACACCCCAGAAAACGAAGCGTGGGTCGAAAAGCCAAAAAAATCCCCTGCAAAGAAAAAAGCTCCAGCCAAAAAGAAAACCACTAAAAAAAGCTAACGGGGGCACTGTTAGTAGGTTTAGTTCAATAGCTAGGCCGCAAAGATTTCAGGGTGTTTTCTAAACTACAGGAGAACACCTCTTGCTTTTTACTGCACATTGTATAAAGTCCTAGTGGGAGGCCCACATGGACGCACTAAATCTAGCTGAATACCTCTACAAAAAGTTGCGACAGCGCCGTGAAGACATACAAGTGTCTTTAGGAACTGGAAATATAGGTTCTTTTGAGGAATACAGATTTGCTGTTGGGCAAATTAAAGGGTTAACGTTCATGGAAGATGAAATTCGAACAGCAATGAAAAATATTGAGTACGCAGATGACTAAAAAACTGTACGTGCCAGAGCATGTGGCACGAAGATCAAAAAAGCCTGTAGGCATGGAAGATATTCCTCAGCCTGTAAAGACAGCCTTTGGAAAAGACAAGGCTGAAAGTAAGAATGAAAGCGATCCATCTGAAATGGATGCTTCGGCGCTAGAACGCCTACCGCAGCCGACTGGATACCGCATGCTTATTATTCCTTACTACCCAAGTGAGAAAACTAAGGGCGGATTGTATGTTCCAGACCAAGTTCGTGACCGTGAAGCGTTCGCAACAGTAGCCGCTTACGTGGTTAAGCTGGGTCCAGACGCTTACCAAGATCAGCAAAAATTCCCAACAGGTCCATGGTGTTCTCAAAAAGACTGGGTACTTATAGGAAGATATGCTGGAAATCGGTTTAAAGTTGATGGATTAGAGGTAAGAATTATAAATGATGACAACATTATAGCAACAATTCTTGACCCAACCGACATTTCTTATGTATAGTGCAAACAAAGGATAGGCTTATGTCTGAGATAGAAGAAGAACACGAAACTGAAGTTGTAGAAATAGAGGAAGAAGACTCTAACTACGAAGTCGTTGATCAAGACGACGACAGTGGAAATTCCGATGGCGGAGATGAAGAGCTTCAAGCTTATACAAAAGAAGCTAAAAAGCGCAGAAGTAAAGAAGAAACTGAGCGCCGTATTCGTCAACTGACTGCAGCTAGAAAAACTGCTGAAGAAGAAGCCGCTGCGGCGGTTCAATATATTCAGCAAGTTCAGTCTCAAAATGAAGAAATGAAGCGCCGACTTTCTAGCTTAGACAAGGGTTATATGTCTGAGTTTGAGGGTCGTATTTCATCTCAAGAAGCTCAAGCTAAACGCGCATTAGCGGAGGCGTATGAGGCTGGCGACTATGATAGAGTTGCAGATGCCCAGCAAGCCATATCTCAAATTGCCATAGAAAAAGAACGCATTCGTGTTCAAAAAAGCCGCGCTCAAGCCGCCGCTCAACAGAATCAGTTGCAGCAACAACAAGTTCAGCAGCAGCAACAAAGGCGTCCTCAACCACAGCCGCGTGACCCTAAGTTGGATGCTTGGCTTGAAAAAAATGAATGGTTTGAAAAAGATAAAGTAATGAGAAGTGCGGCTCGTGCTATTCATGAAACTCTTATTGCTGAAGAGGGTTATGACCCTACTACAGATGAGTATTATGCTGAAATTGATAGGCGTATTCGTCGTGAAATGCCTCACAAGTTTCAGGGTGACAAGCGTAACGTCCAGTCTGTCACGCCTGCTGGGAGCGGAACCCGCTCTCTAAAATCTGGACGGAAGAAGCAAGTGGAGCTTAATCCCGGTCAAGTGCGCTTGGCTGCAAAATTAGGAGTCCCCTTGGATAAATATGCTGCTCAAGTAGCTAAACTTGAAAATCGGAGAGACTGATATGGCTGACCGTACTTCACGCGAAACACAAACGCGGGAGCGCCAAGAGCGCAAAGTTTGGAGACCCGGTTCGGCTTTAGAGGCGCCGGAAGCCCCTTTGGGCTATAAGCATCGCTGGATTCGTGAATCCGTGATGGAATTTGACGACAAAACCAACGTCCATAAGAGACGGCAAGAGGGATATGATCTCGTTCGTGCAGAGGAATATCCAGAATATTCAGGTCCAGTTGTTGACGAGGGGCGCAACGCAGGCATCATTGGTGTCGGCGGATTAGTTCTTGCGCGGATTCCCGTCGAATTGGCAGATCAACGTAATCAACACTACCAAGGGGTTACACAAAACCAAATGGAAGCTGTTGACCGCGATTGGATGCGCGAAAATAACCCCGCGATGCCTAAATTGGCACCGCAGCGAAAAACAACTGTGAGTTTCGGCTCACGACCTAAATCTGATGGAGAATAAGGATGTCTAACTACGACGCACCTTTTGGCCTTCGTCCGTCACGTACAAGCATTAGCTCTCAGCAGCAAAACCGTTATCGCATTGCTTCAGGTTATGCGACTGCAATCTTCCAAGGTGATCTTGTGAAAGTTGTAACTGGTGGCGGCATTGAGCGTGTAACAGCTTCCCCCGGCACTGACCTAATTCTAGGCGTGTTCAATGGCTGTAACTATACGGACCCGACGACAGGCAAACCAACATGGTCAGCATATTACCCCGGTGGTGTTGCTGCTGCTGATATCATTGCAGATGTGATCGACGATCCAAATGCAACGTTTGAAGTGCAAGCAGATGCCGCTTTCCCAGTAGCTGACTTGATGGGCAACTTTAATATTGTTGCTACAGCGGGTGATACCACTTCTGGTATATCTCGTGTCGAAATTGGTGTTTCAACGGGCGCAACAACAGCGACTCTACCGTTGAAAGCTATCGACATTTCTCAAGACCCTGAGAATAGCGATGTTTCATCAGCGAACACTAACGTGATCGTTAAAATCAACAACCACCTGTTCAGTGCTGGCACTGCAGGTCTGGCATAAGGAGAGAAGTGACTCATGGCTATTTCAAGATCACAACTCGTCAAAGAACTAGAGCCGGGCCTTAATGCTTTGTTCGGTATGGAATATGACCGTTATGAAAATCAGCATGCGGAAATCTACGACACGGAATCATCTGACCGTGCATTCGAAGAAGAAGTCATGCTGGTCGGATTTGGAAATGCTCCAACCAAGAATGAAGGTTCTGGTGTTCAGTTCGATAATGCAAATGAAGCATATACTGCTCGTTATACACACGAGACAGTTGCGCTTGCATTCGCATTAACAGAAGAAGCTGTTGAAGACAACTTGTATGACCGCCTTGGCGCACGTTATACAAAAGCGTTGGCTCGTTCTATGGCTCACACTAAGCAAGTTAAAGCTGCTGCTACATTGAACAATGCGTTCGACAGCAACTATACTGGCGGTGATGGCAAAGAACTTTGTGCAACTGACCACCCACTAGCTGGTGGTGGTACGTTCCGCAACGAACCTTCAACTGCTGCTGACCTCAACGAAACATCACTTGAGAATGCTCTTATCGACATCTCAACATTCGTTGACGAACGCAACATGATCATTGCTCTACGTGGCACTAAGTTGATCATTCCACCACAATTGCAATTCGTTGCAGATCGTTTGTTGGAATCAACTCTACGTGTTGGCACAGCAGACAATGACATCAACGCAATCCGTAACATGGGAATGGTTCCAGAGGGTTACACTGTTAACCACTTCTTGACTGACCCAGATGCGTTCTTCATTAAGACTGACGCACCTAACGGCTTCAAGCATTTTGAGCGTTCACCAATGCGCACAAACATGGAAGCGGATTTTGACACAGGTAACATGCGCTTTAAAGCTCGTGAGCGTTATAGCTTCGGTTATTCTGACCCACGTTGCGTTTTCGGTTCACCCGGTGCGTAATTTGTGTTAAGATAAAAATGAAAATGTTTCATTTTTATGCTCTTTAAACTAAGAGGCGGTGCAAATCGCCTCTTTTTTAATATTTAATTGGTTCGGTGGGAGTAATACGCAAGTTGGCAGTGATTGTTATTCTGCGCTTTTTTGTTGGAACAGTGAAATGCTGCAACCATGCAGGAAAAATAACAAATGAACCTGTACTTGCGTCTAATGTGACTTTTTCGTGATCTTTAAAGAAATCAAAGATGTAGTTTAGATCAGTCATCTTAGACTCAGCACCATACCTGTTTAAGAAAAAAGTTTTTCCAGCAGGTTCTGGTTGATAAGGAAGTTCATAATAGTAGATGCAACTAAAACTAAGATTACGAAACGCGTGGTCATGCACTTCTTGAAAATTATCTACGTCATATGTGTTTATCCAAGGGCAAGTGATATCTGTGTTAAAATTTTGATTAGGACGTAGAAGTTTGTAAAAGTCATCTATGTAAGGGCGAAGGTAGGCTAGAAACTCGTCCCAAGGAAGTTCGGCGTTTTTAGGGTTATGAATAGAGCTTTTTTGATTACTAAGATGAAATGCATTTTTATCTAAAACTTCATCTGTAATAAAAGGATCAAGAAGCTCTTTGATGTTTTTTTGTTCCTCAATTTTCAATTTTCTGTGGTAAATTGGTGTGGCCCAAACCACAATGCTCTGATCTTGCTCCATTTATAATCTTCCTTTTTTCCACATTATATCGTATCTTACGAATTGAGCAATAATGCTCGGTATAGATTCTATGGCTTTGCAAACCGTAGAAGTTGACCTCGGACACGAGAGGAGAAAAATATGGCAGCAACTAATTTTTCAGGACCAGTTGTATCAAGCAACGGCGTTACTGTAGGTACATCAACATTCGCAAATCTACCGACTGCATCTGAAAGCACAGGTATGGTTTTCTTTGCGTCTGACGCGCTAAAAGCATCAGAAACAACAGGAAACGGTACAGGCAACTTGGTATTTTCTGACGGTTCAAACTGGATTCGTGTAGATACTGGTGTAAATGCTGGCGCATAAGGAGATAACTTATGGCAGGTCCAGTAAAGGCATATAACTTCACGCAAGGTGATACTGCGGCTGTTGTTGGTGATTCAAGATCACGCATTCGTCAGATTGTAATTTACGCGGCTGCGGCTGGCGCATTTACGATCAAGAACGGTAGCGCATCCGGTGAAACTCTTATTGAGCAAACTTTTTCAACAGGTATGCATCATCTAAACATTCCAGATGATGGCATTCTTGCGACAAGCGGTGCTTACGTGAGTGCATTCACAGGTGCAAGCAACGAACTGACAATCTTTTTGTCATAAGGGGTCAAAATGGCTGATATTCGTTCCATAACGCAGGTTGGAACATCTGAGCCATTTGAGCTTCAGGTGGCCCGTGGTCAAATCCCGGGCCATTCTATTCGCAATTTGTTTGGAACAAACCCTGCAATCGGTACAACATTCCGTACAGCTTGGGAAAACAACACGGTATTGCCGTTTTTGTCGTCTGCACAAAAGCTGGATATAATAAGCACTAGCGACGATGATGCGGAAGGACCGCAGCTTTTAATCGTGGGTGTTGACGGCAATTATAACGAAATACGTGAAGTAGTTGCGTTGAATGGAACAGCGGGTGCCCAAACACAACAAAACTTTTTCCGTATAAATGACTTAATTATGTCAACGGGCAACGCTGTTGGAGACATCACGGCAGAGTTTAACTCAGTAGTTTATGCAAAAATCATTGCAGGTCGTGGTAGGAATCAGGCTGCGGTGTTTACAGTACCTGTGGGTTATTCGTTCTACCTCGGACGGATTGATGCATTTACAGCAACGGCAAACAACGACACCAAAATCATGACATTTAGAAACCAAGTCACGTTTTCTGACGGGCGGGTTTTTGATGTGGCACAAA
>Ga0255757_10001427_pt1 | contig 23193 bp, 17 predicted proteins | sample 071ome_27_FD_179957 | JGI IMG/M metagenome (GOLD analysis project Ga0255757, IMG submission 179957) | Coastal salt marsh microbial communities from the Groves Creek Marsh, Skidaway Island, Georgia - 071409AT metaG (version 2) | ecosystem: Environmental > Aquatic > Marine > Intertidal zone >...
TCGACCTTGGTGGAAAACCAGTAACAATGTCGGACTCATCTGGCTGGATTTACGATGCAGATGGTATTGACCGAGAGAAATTAGCATGGATCATGGACTTGAAAAATAACAGGCGTGGACGTATTAGTGAATACGCTGAAAAGTTCGGAGCTACATTTACCCCATCAGCACCCGAACCATCATTGAATGGTTTGTGGGGCGTCGATGTTGATGTTGCACTTCCTTGTGCGACCCAAAATGAACTCAATGGTGAAGAAGCAAAACTCTTGGTTGCCAATAACGTCATCGCTGTAGCCGAAGGTGCAAACATGCCTTGTACTCCAGAAGCGGTTGCAGTCTTCCAGGAAGCAGGTGTTTTGTTTGCTCCAGGTAAAGCAAGTAATGCAGGTGGCGTCGCCACCTCTGGTCTTGAAATGTCACAAAACTCTCTCCGCCTCAGTTGGACTCGAGAAGAAGTAGATGAAAAGTTGGAAAACATCATGATTAATATCCACAAAAATGCTTCTGAAACTGCGAAAGCGTATGGAAGAGAAGGCGATTATGTCTTTGGAGCAAATGTCGCTGGCTTCCTCAAAGTTGCTGAGGCAATGACAGCACAAGGCGTCCTGTGAAATTGAACAGGTCTTTTTGTACCAACCTTGGCACACACAGCCATGCCTGAAGGACCAGAGATTCATCGGGCAGCAGATAGGATTCGAAATGCCTTAGAGGGTAAGCCCTTGCTCGATGTGAATTTTGAGTTTCAACCAATTGTGGGCATGGAACATCATTTCGAGCAAGGCATCATCGAAAAAGTCGAGGCGAGGGGCAAAGCCCTCCTCATTCATGGTGCACATCGAGTACTTTACGCACACAATCAATTGTATGGTCGATGGATGGTCAACAAGAAAGGGCGTAAACTCCCCGAATCGCGCCGTTCATTGCGTCTTACCCTTGAATCAGACTCGCATGTGGTTCGACTATTTTCAGCAACAGATGTTTGTCTTCTCGATCATCATGAGGTTGACCAACATCCATACATTGCAAAGTTGGGTCCAGATGTTGTGCTGAAGTCCACAACGGCAAAGGACATTCAACATCACATCGTTCAAAAGAAGTACCAGCGAAGGCAGTTGGGCGGGCTTTTGCTTGACCAAGGTTTCTTATCTGGTGTAGGTAATTATCTCCGAAGTGAAATTCTCTTTCGTTCAGGACTTCGACCCAAACGAACAATTTCATCGTTGACAAAAGACGAACTGAAACTCTTTTGTAATGCAACCATTGAAATTGTTCAACGTGCTTTTGAGCAAAAGGGGATCACAGTTTCAAAACAACGCTACGAATCCTTACGGGCAGAAGGACATCGTCATGGAGCATCCCGGCATTATGTCTTTACACGCTCTGGCTTGCCCTGTTATGACTGCAACGATACAATACTTCGAGAAACCGTTGCATCAAGGCGTCTTGACCTCTGCCCATCGTGCCAAAAATGATGTCTTCACATTTGGAAGTCTGGGTAATACTGTTGAGTGTACATGAGGGCGTATTCTGGTGGATAATTTTGTGAAATGAGTCCATTGTAGTAGTTCAATGCATCAGGATTGACGACAGGTTGGACTGGTTGTTGAGCCACAGGTTGAGCATACATGTCCGGCATCGCTACAGGTGATTGAGCACCCACAACTTGAGCATTCATATCTGGGATTTGTACTGTTGATTGTAAACCAATCAACTCTTTTTCTTGTACGAGATTATCATTCCCTCGCCTTGTGAATAAGAATGCACCAGCCCCGCCGAGAACGAGGAGAACAAGACCAATCACAATGTACATTGTCGTTCCCGAACTTGTGTTGTCGAGTTCCACTGCCTCGTACACCCATCGCAACGGGTCTTCTGGATATGCATCAGCCCCTTGGTCAATGCCAAATTCATCAGTGGGGTCAGAGTAACCATCTCCATCGGTGTCCAAACAGCCAATTCTGTCGAGTGTGGAGTTTCCATTGGTAAACATGCAGGCATCAGCACCATTTTCAACATTCCACGTTGAATCAGGGTCGGAGTAGCCATCACCATCGGTATCATCACAGCCAATTCTGTCAATCGAGGAGTAATCTCGAATATCTGGACAATCATCGGCATTCAATCCTTCAGGGTTGTCGCCAAATCCATCACCATCACGGTCTGCCCATTGTGTAGGTTCTTCATAAAATGCGTCAGCTCCGTTCGCAGGAAGGTAATTTGAATCAGGGTCAGGGTCAGAGTAACCATCGTCATCGGTATCAGGGCAACCAAATCTATCGATTGTCGATGTTCCAGCAACATCGATACATGCGTCGGGTTGGAAACCAGATTCGTTGTCGCCAAATCCATCGCCATCTGCGTCGCTGTGTTGTGTTGGGTCATTGATGAATGCGTCATACTTATCGTACCAACCGTCGCCATCGGCATCAGGACAACCGTACATGTCGTTTTTCCATGACGTTCCAGCAAAGGTTGGGCAAGCATCTTGTTGATGGGGGAGGACGTCAGGGTGATATTCTCCAGGCCATGATGGATTTCGGTCTGTCCAAGTATCATTTCCGTAATTGTCACCAAAACCATCTTCATCGAAATCAGACCATTGAGTATCGTCTTCGGGAAATGCATCTGCACCATTTTCAGTTGACCACGTGTCATCTGCATCTGAATATCCGTCACCATCAGTGTCGACACAGCCAAGGCGGTCAATTGTCGATGAACCAGATTCGTCGATACAGTCGTCTGGATTGGTTCCTTCCGAATTATCGCCATAACCATCGTTGTCGGTATCGTCCCACTGGGTTGGGTCGAGTGTGAATGCATCATCAACATCAGCCCAACCATCACCGTCTTGGTCAAGACAAGCATTCTTTCCGCCCATTGTTGAATTTCCAGCTTCATTTGGACAATCATCGAGTGAATCAGCCCATCCGTCGCCATCAGTGTCGATACATCCTGTTTGGCCGAGGGTTGAATCTCCAGGGGTCGTTGGGCAGTCATCATTTGCATCATCGAAGGCATCACCATCGTCATTCTCATCTTCGTCGCTGTCTCGGCAACCATCTCCATCAATATCGGTTGTGCTGTTTGATACCCACGTAGGTCTTGGTGGTTGATACGATGTGTATGGACAATTATCGTCTGCGTCCTCGACATTATCGTTGTCGTTATCATTGTCCTCAAGATCGTCATGGCAACCATCTTTGTCAAAATCAGTTGAATTCGAAGGGTTGGCAAAATCTTGTGTGGATGTCCAATTGAACTGTCCATTTCTTGGACAATCATCGGGTGCATTATCAGTCAAACCATCGTTGTCATCATCTGAATCACAATCGTCACCTTGTGCATCCATGTCTGTGTTTGCCTGACTCGGATTTGAAACGGTGGGGCAATTATCTGTAACATCTGGTACACCATCGCCATCAGCATCCTTTTTGTTTGAGGGGTCAAATGCCCAGAGCATCAAATCCCATCCACCGACTGGGTTGATGGTCGTGGAACCTTTCGTAATACCATTGTTTCCAAATCCACCAGATGCTACAACAATATCAGATGAGTTAATGGCCAAATCTTGACCAACCTCATATCCATTACTGTCCGTTACATCAAGCCAATCCCAATCGCCTTGTTTTGTCACTCCGGCGATAAGGGCGTCAAAATTTCCACCAATCGAAATAGATTTTGTTGGTGTGATGAATGAACCGTCGATGGTCGTGGTGAAGATGACATCGTTGTTTGAATTCACCACTAATCCACTGACGATATCGTGACTTGAAGTTCCTCCAGTTACAGCCCATTCATTTTGTATGTTTGAACTGGATTTGAAGATAAATAGGTCAGAATTACCTTGGTTTGCTGTGATTGACCAAGTCGATTTTGCAAATGTTCCGGAATACTGTCCGCCGTAAATGACATCACCTTGGGAATCGAATTCCATTTGTGTGATGGCCACAACTTCATTCGGAGTACCGTAACCTTCTATTCCTTGGAAATTTCCATTGACATCGAGTTTCACAATAAAAGAGTCAAGACTGCCTTGGATTGCATAGGTGTTTGAACCAAATAACACGTTGGCTTGTGTATATCCTGAGACATGGATAAGGCCGGTCGGGTCAAATGCAATGTCGGTGACGACTTGTCCTCCGATACCTCCACCTATTTCCGCCCAGAGTAAACTGCCTTGCATTCCATCATATTTGGCTACGAACACCTCTTCGTTACTCACATTGTAAGTGATTCCACCAAAATCAGTTTCACCTTTGAAAACGCCTGCAACATACACATCACCAAATTGATCAACTTTTACTACATTTGGGATGGCATAATCATTGGTTCCATTTTGAGTCGACGAGGTTTGAGATGCCCACATCATGTTACCCATAGGGTCATAACGAACGATGAATCCATCAAGTGATGTAGTAAGCAAGGCTTGACCTGTGCTATATCCAATGCTTCCTGCAAAGTATCCAATCAAAAACGTTGAACCCATTGATGCATCAATATCTTCGACCCAAGAAATACCATTTGAATGGTCTGCACCAACGACCCAATCCCAAGTTCCAGTTTCAGTAACGCCTGCTACATAGTATTCAGAGCCATATGGGCTTGTTGGGTTGAGACTTTTTGAACCGAGACTCAATGATTGCGTGAAATTTCCTGCTACCACATATCCGGACATGGTTGTGGTGATTTTTTGAGCAAATTCATTTCCATTTGAACTGCCGCCGCCTAGCAGAAAGACATCGCCTGATGACCGTGCAGATGCTGAAAATTTCACTTCAACATCATCTTCTCCAGAGAGGACAGATGTGTCAGATTGTTGCTGTAGTGGTACGTATTGTATGAGCATCACGACTGTGAAAACAAGGGCAATCAGCGGCGACTTTACGCGAGACATACCCTTCGGTTATGCTCAACCAAAATGAAGCCTTTGCTTCCTAGTGTCACCCTTGAGAATCAAAGGTTTGAATCGATTGTGAGCAAATCACTGTTTCCAGCATCAGTGACGGTGACCGTCGATACTGAAAATGGCTTACCACATGCGATACCCAGTTCCCTGTTGACGATGCCCAATCTGTGCATGATCACCTCAGGATGATGAGCTCGCAAATCATCTGTGAATTCAGCCGGGCAGTTTGCTGCAAAGATGATGACTTTCGCATCACCGCTTTTGCATGCATCGATTGCCTGTCGCTGTCCAAACAGAAGGTTGCCAGTTGCTATTGCTTGCTTCAATTGTTTACTTATGTCCATATTTTTTTCCTCCATACTCCACTTTTGTTTCTCATGGTTGAATCGATTAATTTTCTTCAGGGATGTAGTACAATGCTACGCTTCCAGTTCCGAGTGAAATTGGTTGACCAACAATGATGTTTTCTGCAACACCAGTAAGTTTGTCTTTTTCGCCGATGATACCAGCCTTCAACAAGTGGTTGACAGTAACTTCGAATGCAGCACGAGCAAGAATACTGTGCTTTGTTCCCGAAACACCGTGTCGGCCAATCGCTCGGACTTCGCCCTCAGATGTCATCACATCAGCGACCATCAGAAGGTGACGAACGTCGACTTCGAGTCTTGCACCGTCGAGCGTTGCTTGTAACTCATTGACAATTGCTTGTCTTGCAGCTTCGATTCCGAGATAATTGTAAATTTCAATGATGTTGTTTGTATAGGTTCGGTATCGGTCGATGTTTTCAAGTTCACAAACGCGTTGAAGATTACTTCCGATGGTCGAGAGATAGAACTCACCAGTTTTCTTATCTTGCTGAACATTAGCTCGCTCAACATTTGGAATACCCTTTAATCGAAGGTCACGGATTTTCTCTTCGAGTTGGAGAAGCATCGTATACGAGGGTGGGTTTTCGACGAGGTCTGCAAGATCATCTTCGCTGTGGACACCTGGAATGATGGTTAATTTCTTTGGTTTCTTTTCATTATCAACTTGGATAAACAGACGAGTTGCAGTTTCAATCTTGTCCCGAACTTCAAGACCAGTCATGTTCTTCTTTTCCAGTTGTTCTTTATCGAGTTTGATAATGAGCTTTCGCTGTGCTACGTCGGTTTCAAGTTCAGCAATGTTCACTGTTGTTGTCACCTCAATTGCAGCAGCAAGTTTCTGTGCTTCTTCTGCATTGTTCTTGTTTTGGTCCGAGAGTCGAATCACCATCGTAGGCGTGTTCGGTTCTTTTCGTGCATCGACAATCTCAATGATTCTTGGAAGACCCTGTGTGACGTTGACTGTTGCGACACCAGCATAGTGGAACGTACGCATAGTCATCTGTGTTCCTGGTTCTCCAATCGATTGTGCAGTGATGATGCCCGCAGCCTCGTAAGGGTCGATTCGTGCCCTTTGAAGTGCATGAACGGCTTCACCAATGATTTTCTTCGCTTCAGCCTTTGTCAATTTCTTTTTCTTTCTGTTGTGAACAGATGATGTGAGGTCTGCATAAATTCTCTTCGTGAAAAGTTGTGTGACGCCTTCGTCTTGTGCTGCACTTTTCAATGCTGAAAAGACAGGGTCTGACTCAAGGTCGTGGTATGGATTGGAAGCCACCATTTTTTCTTCAATTTGGTATGCATCCATGTCCACGACAGCTTTTTGTCGAGTTCTTCGACTTCGACGACCGAGTCGAACAGCGGTGGTTGGACCCACTGCTTCACTGTTGATGTTGTGATTCTTCTGGCTCGCTGCACGGATAATTTCGTAGATTTGGCCCGCTTGTTCTGAATCGGTTTCACAAATTTGAGCAATTTGTTGTGCATTCATGATTTTTACATCATCCCATTTTCGGTCATCAGCAAGAACATGAGCAAAGTTTTCAGCGATGCCGAGGTCCATGAGTTTCTTCTTTGTTGCACTCTTAACGACCATCAATCATCACCTCCTATGTCTGAATCTGAATCATCATCGAATTCGATACCACCGAAGTCTTCTTCTGCTTCATCTCGCTCAAATGATTCTCTGTCATCAATGCCGCCATCTCTGGTGCCGAGTGCCGAATCGACAATGACATCAATATTGAATGGTGAACCATGCACGCCACGTGATGGGTCGATACCATCTTCACCATAACTGAATTGGATAATCCTATTCGCTGTGTTTCGCACGGATAACATATCATCATTGAAGACCTTTAGATCATCCATTGCGTTGATTAATCGTCGTTGCATGTAACCCGATTTCGATGTTCGGACCGCAGTATCAACAAGTGACTCACGACCAGATACCGAGAGCATAAAGAACTCAGTTGGTTGAAGACCTCGCTTGAATGACGAAGCGATGAATCCCTTTTCTGCTGCACCACGTTCACCACGTGGGAAGTGAGGTAGGACGCGGTCATCGTATCCTCTTTCGATACGCTTTCCACGAACTTTTGCTTGACCGATTGAACCAGCCATCATGTTGAGGTTGTCCATAGATCCTCTTGCACCAGAAATAGCCATGTTCACTGCGGCATTTGTGGAACCGGACTTATCCAATTCCTGTCGAGCGACTTCACCAGCCTTTTGTTTTCCTTCATCAAGAATAATCATGATGTTTTCTTCGAGAGTTTCTCGAACGGTTCGGCCAGGTCGTGCTTCGTACTCAACCTTAGATTTCTTCTCAAGGGATTGAGCATATTTGTCAAGTTCAGTTTCAACTTGTTGTCGAGCTTCGTGGTTGGCTTGTTCGATCAAATCGAGAGCGTCATGTGACAAATCTTCGTCATCGATACCGGTTGTGAAACCGAGGGATGTACAAGCAGCAATGGTGAGTCGCGTGAAGTTGTTGAGGAACTTAGCACCTTCTTCTGGACCATTTGTTTGTACGATTGCATCGAGCAGTCTGCCGTCCTCTGCACCAATGGCTCGCTTGTCGATAGTACCGCCTTCAATAATACCATCTCGGACGGTCACAAGGTCGTTTGAACGACTCTTGAATCGCAAATGGATGTTCTTTGGAATGATAAGTCCAAGCATATCTGGACCCTTGAAGCATTCATTGCCTTTCTCATCTTTTACAAGTGGTGGCAATTCACCTCGGAAACCAATGTTGCCGAGGATTTCGAGACCCAATCGACGAGGAATAAGCGCATCTTGTCGCGAGAGGAGGTAAGCACCGGAGATGTGGTCGTGAATACCACCAATGACTGCACCACCATATCTCGGCGTCAGGATGTGTTCCTGCACTCGCATCAAAATCTTTGCTTCAGCACGAGCTTCTTCTGACTGAATGACGTGAAGGTTCATTTCGTCACCATCAAAATCTGCGTTGTAAGGTGTACAAACTGCGAGATTGAATCTAAATGTGTGCCCTTCCATGACACGCACTTCGTGTACCATCATCGACATTCTGTGGAGCGAGGGTTGTCGGTTGAAGATCACAACATCGCCATCGATAAGGTGACGTTCAACTTGAATGCCCGGCTTTGGATTGCCATGGATGTCCACAGTTGAGAGACGGTCGTCAGTTCGTGTAGGTTCTTCACCCCACTCGTCCTTCGGGCTTCCACAATGTGGGCATTGGATGGTTAGATGCTCAGGGTATGGGTCGGGAATTGGCTTCTCGGATTGAGACAAGTCATGCAACCAACGATAGTGGAGAACAGCTCTTGGGTCGTCTTCCGCAAGAGGCTTTCCTCCAGCGTCTTGACCTTGCAAGTTCAAGAGTGTCGCATCGTCGTCAACCGAGTAGACTTCCAATTCTTCACCGTCAGCAGTGAGTGAAATTGATTTTCGAATCACGAGACCCGGTAGGAAATTCGGAGCGGGTAGGACTTGGTGAAGGTCTGGACGCATGGTTGTTTCTTCGTTACATTCTGGGTTGAAGCATCTAAATCCTGAGTTGATGAGTCTGCTTCTCTCGTTGATTTTGAATCGACCATCACCCTTGAGGATGTAGTTGACACCAGGGTGAACTTCCGGTCCTCGAAGAATCATTTGTCGCATCTGTTCTCGATTTCGAAGAGTGACTCGAATTGGGACAGTAAGTTCTCGTGCAATCTTCTTCGGAACACCTACTTCGTTGACACCAAGGTAAGGGTCAGGTGAAATGACTGAACGTGCACAGAAATTCACACGCTTTCCAGAAAGGTTACTTCGGAATCGCCCTTCTTTTCCTTTCAATCGTTGAGTGAGTGTCTTGAGTGTTCGTCCTGAACGGTGTCTTGCTGGAGGGATACCCGAGGTTTGGTTGTCAAAGTATGTCGTAACGTGGTATTGGAGCAATTCCCACAAATCTTCGACAATGAGTTGCGGAGCACCAGTATCTCTGTTCTCTCGAAGTCGGCCGTTGATTCGAAGAACGTCAACGAGTTTGTGCGTCAAATCGTCTTCCGAACGGTCGCCGCTATCGAGAGTGATTGACGGTCGTACGGTAATTGGCGGAACTGGAAGAACTTTGAGGACAGTCCATTCAGGTCTGTTTTGCCGATCCATTCCGATAAAGATGAGGTGCTCTGAAGGAATTGCACTCAACCATTCCCGAACATCACGTGCAGTCAACTTCTTTTCAGTGTCTTTGTTAGCACCTGTACTTTCGGTCTTTTCTTTGAACGTTGTTGGTTTGTCGAGGATGATTTTTCCTTGGATTTCACCACAGTGCATACACACTTTTCGCTTCGCTTCGGTCGTTTTCTTCTCAACTTCTTTGATGATTTTAGAGAATTCAGTTGAACCTACACCGTGCTTCAGGATAATGTCTCGAATTCTTTCTCGGTAGAAATCTTGCTCGCTCTTTTGTTCATCTGAACCATGAGAACCAGGTTCACTGTTCAGCAAAATCTTACTGCAGGAATTGCATGTTGCTTTGAGAGCGGTTTTAATCAAGTTGACAAACCCAATGTGAATGACTGGGAGTTCAAGTGCAATGTGGCCAAAGTGCCCAGGAGAATCTTGGTATTGGCAATTGTCTGTTGGACAGACAAGACCGGGTTCAATGACACCCATGTGAGGGTCCATCAAACCTTGAGTATAGGCATGCCCATCATCTTTGTATGTGTCAGCAGTCTTGACTTCGACAGCAGACATTTTACGAATTTCAGTTGGGTCCATCAACGAAAATCGAATCTGTGCAATACGCTTTGGGATAAGGTCAGTTCTCTTACTCATTTTCGGTCCTCCAGTTCAAGTCGCATGGCGACCCCTAAACTCTTCATTTCGTCGAGCAGGAGTTTGAATGCATATGAAGTCTGAACTTTGTAGACTTCAGCTCCATCACCATGGATAGGGCTCACGTATGTGGCTCGCTTCGGGTCATACCAAGCAATGTGTCCTGATTGTGCACAAACATACATGTCGATACCATCAGACTCATCAAGAAGACGGTCTTTGATGACCATGGATGCTCCGTGAGCAATCAAACAGTCACGTTCCATCTCACCAAATCGGAGACCACCTTGTCGGGCACGACCTTCGGTTGGTTGTCGTGTTAGAATTTGAACACGGCCTCGAGAACGAGCGTGAATCTTCGATGACACGAGGTGGTGCAATCGTTGGTAGAAGATACAACCGACGAAGATTTCAGCAGGGTATGCTTCACCAGTTTCACCGTTGTACATGACTTCTCGTCCGGTGTGAGATAGTCCGTTTCGAATCAATCCGTCACGAAGGCTTGACTCTTTTTCACCTCGGAATGCAGTACCGTCGATTCGTCGTCCTTCCATTGAGCCAACTTTTCCACCGATCATTTCGAGAACGTGTGCAACGGTCATTCTCGAAGGAATTGCGTGAGGGTTGATAATGAGGTCGGGAACCACACCGTCGGCTGTAAATGGCATGTCTTCTGGGTTGACTAAACGACCGATGACACCTTTTTGTCCGTGCCTTGAAGCAAACTTATCGCCAACTTCTGGCACTTTGTGGCTTCGTACCATGACACGAACGAGACGCCCTGAATCGAGAGATTCTGTCACAAAGACATTGTCTACGTGACCCTTTTCACCATGTCGTACGAGCATTGAAGATTCTCTTCGCTCTTGAGCCATGAGGAAAGCACCACCTTGTGCTTCCTCAAGGAATCGCGGTGGGCTTGTTTTACCAACGAGGACATTTCCACCTTCGAGGTATGTTTCAGGAACTGGAAGTCCATCCATTTCGAGATGGCGGTATTCAGTTTCTGGTTTCAAACCTTTAACTTCTTGTCGAGACGTACCTGGCTTTTCGATTTCTTCAACTTGGCCACCTGGGAATCGTCGTCGCTCAGCGTTGTATGTTCGGTTGAATGTTGAGCGTCCGAGTGCTCTGTCAACGGAACCTCTGTTCATGATGACTGCGTCTTGCATGTTGTAACCGTGGAGCGACATAATGGCAACGATGAAGTTTTGGCCACCTGGTCGTTCATCGAAATTTGTTGTCTCCATCGCTCGAGTGCGTGTGATTGAGCGTTGAGGGTAGTGCAAGATGTGTGCACGAGTATCTGGTCGGATTCGGTAATTTGCACTGGGTAGTCCTAAGGATTGCTTGACCATTGCAGTACCACCGGTAACACGTGGTGTTGAATTGTGTTCTGGATATGGAATGAGTGAAGCACAAACACCCAACACCAGTTGTGGATCGATTTCACAGTGTGTGTGCTCTGGTGTGTAGAGCAACGGCACGGTGAATTCAGTTTCTTGAATTTCATTGTTTGGCATACGAACAGTTGCCTTGATTTGGGCTTCTGTTGCACCTTGTTCACCGAGGTTCATCCAAGTGGTATCTTCAAACATGAAGGTTCGACCAGCTAAGCCAGCCTTATCTCCTTCAGGAATAACTTCAGGAAGTTGGAATGGTTTCGGAGCGATGTATAGGTCTTCTTCTTCTTCAGCATCGACCCACTCAATAACACCCTCGTTAATGAGGTCTCTAAACACCATCTTACCATTGTGTAGAGCATCCAAATGTTCTGGCTTAAGTCGAGGTGTTCCATCGTACAATATCATCAATGGGCGAAGAATTCTGCCTTTGTCTGTATTGATGAAGATATCTTTGTTCTCTTTGTCATGTCGAATCGATACTTCGTATGGAATTCGGCCCCTTCGTCGAGATTGCTTGAATTGTTCGACGAGGCGACCGCCGTTTTTGTGCGTACCATAGATGTCGCCATTGACGTGAATTCGAGCCCCTTCGGACCAGTCATCAGGTTCAATGACATCCATTTCTGTAAGTTGTTGCTGAATCATCTTCTCGTCGATGTCCTCAGAAATGTCAACCATTTGTGCAGCATTCTTCACCAGACCGCAGTTTTGTCCTTCTGGTGTTTCGTTTGGACAGAGCCGACCCCATTGAGTTGGGTGAAGGTCACGAGCTTCGAAGTGAGGTTGGCTTCGAACAAGAGGGCTGGTCACTCGACGCATGTGCGAAAGTGCTGCAAGATAGGTAGTACGGTCGAGTAGTTGACTCACACCGGTCCTTCCACCAACCCAGTTCCCTGTAGCGAGTGCGTGCATGATTTTGGAGGTGAGGACATCAGGGCGGAGGCAAGCAGTAATCTTGAGTTCTCTCTTTCTGTTGTGGTGTCGCTCAAGTTGATATTTCAAGTCACGAGCAAGTTGATTTGCTGAAACACGGAAGAGGTCTTCGATAAGGTCCCCAGCAAGTCGTACACGCTTGTTAGCGTAGTGGTCCTTGTCGTTGGGGTCTCGACCTTCGATAGCCATCTCGAGAACCTGACGTACGATACGGCCGAGATAAACGGCTTTCTTCTTTCGGTCGGTCTTTTGGTCACCGAGGTGAGGGAGAAGTTCTCTGTCGAGCAATTGGTTTACACGTGCTTCTCTGTATTCTCTTTGTTGGCCAGCAGCGAATTTTTTCTGGAGCCACTCATGTGCCTCTTCTTCACGCTCAACTTCGTATTCCTCATTTGCCTTCACTTCGTCAATGTTTGCAACAATGAACTTGAATGCGTCGGTCGAGCCTCCAATGGCCGAGAAAATTTCTTGGTCAACTTCGATTCCAAGGGCTCGCATGAGCAGGACGACAGGAATTGCAGTACCACCGGCTGAACTGATCTTGACCATGAGCATTCCATCTCGTCGCTTTTCCACAGTCAATGGTTTTCGCATACCGTCTTTCTGAGAGAAAATCTTTGCAACCTCTGTGTGTTTGGAGTATCGCTTATTAATTTCAATCGTAACTCGATTTGGAGCGAGGTCTTCCATGGAAATGAGAACACGTTCAGTTCCGTTGATGATAAAATAACCACCAGGGTCGAGTGGGTCTTCACCTTTTTGACGCAAGAGGGTGTGCCAAACTTCCTTATCCTCTTTTGAGGTAGTTGTGTGAAGCACTCTGTCCTTTGTGATGTGGCTTGGGTGCAGATTACACACTCTTGAATGAACCATGATTGGCATTTGCCCAACTTGGACGCCTTCTTCAGTTGGTTGAGGTCGGCCACCTTTGTAGATGGTGAAATCCATTGAAACCGGAGAAGTGTAAGTGAGTTTACGAATTCGACATTCCATCGGGGTGGATGGATGTTCAGAACCATTGGCTTCTTTGATGGATGGTTCTCCGAGAGTGACATTTTTGATTCGGATGACAATGTCTTGGTCAGCGACATCGAGTTTGATGTAGCCTCCCTCATCATCGTCTAACTCGTCATCGGTCCCTACACGGATGTTTCGGATGATTCGCTCCATCCGAGAACGTAGGTTTTCAGGACTTGGTACACAGTCGTTGTACGATGCTAATTGGTGGTTGACTAAGCTTCTTTCTCTAAAAAATGAGTGAATAATTTCTTCCATGTTTTCCTCTCCTTAATTTCCCTCGACGATGAGTCGGTATGCCACCGACTGCCCTGCTGATGGTGATGTTCGAATCACTTTGAGTACGCGGTCTGCAATCCACCCCGCAGCCAAGGGTTTGTAATCTTCATTGTTTGCGTGAGCGTCTGTGTCTTGTGCTTCAGCGACTTCTTTAATCACCTGGACCACAGGGTCTGAAATGAGAATTTTGGGGAGGAGTTCTTTTGCTAAGCGAGGTTCTCCAGTTTCTTCATCTGCTTCGAGAAGTTGCCAAGGAGCGAGTTCTGCCATCTCAATTTCGAACAATTCTTCAGGTGTAACATTTGCAGGACCTACGAGTTCTTGGTGAGGAACAAGTTCGTGGTTCATTGCGTTAAATCGACGAGTGATTTCTGGCTTGTCAATTTCGTCAAGTGCTTTGGCTCGGATTGTGATCTTCTTGCTTTGTTTGTTCTTTCGCCTTCGACTGCCTTGTTCAGCGATGGTCATCATGGTATTGGTGAATTCTTCGGAGTCTTTCGAGATGCCGAGAATGGTTGCGATATCTTCGTGCGATAGCGACTTGATGTCACTCATGTTTCTGTTCGTTGCTAACTTGTGAGCATAATCCTCAGGAACACCCAATTCGATTAGTCTCTTTTTTGTCGCACTTTTTACTACCATCCCCAAACACTCTCCTCGAACCCATACAGCGAACCTGTAGGTCAGCAGGCGGGCCCGACGGGGTTCGAACCCGCGACCACCGGATTAAAAGTCCGGCGCTCTACCTGACTGAGCTACAGGCCCAATGTAGCAACTGGGCTTTTTGTCCGACCGACATGGTGTTTTTATATTTTATGCAACTGCGTTGAGCCTTTGTTTGAATCATGGCAAATTGAATTATATCAAATTTTCATTAAATTTAGGCGATTTCGGCCTGCTCTTGAGTTAAACCGGGCAATATCCTCATAGTTTTGAGAGGGTTGGAAGAGGTCAATGGAGGGTATTCCATACGATGATTCGCGCATCGAAAGGGAATCCGTTCGTAGTGGTTCTGAATTTAGAGAATTCAAATGGCGATCGAATAGTGGCATAGAGTTCAGTGGAATGTTGCCATTTTCAGTCTATCCTCCGAGACAAGACACAAATCTGCTTGCTCAGATAATCGAAGAATGGTCGAAGAATACACCGCTAAATATTCTCGAAATCGGTTGTGGCAGCGGAGTATTATCTTGTCTTGCGGCTAAACTTTCCCATCGAGTCTCCTGTTGTGACATGAATCCATACGCCGTTGTATCAACTCGTCGATTGGCTCAAGAGAACAACCTCGAAATCCAATGTTATGAGGGAGGGCCAGGCCCTCAAGATGATTCCAACGATGCTCAATGGGGTGGCCTTGGCACGTATGACCGTGTTCTTTGGAATCTGCCATATTTGCCTGAACCATCAACCCTCGGTGAGAAATTGGGGCCAATTGAGGAAATTGGAACTGTTGCAGAGCAGAATTTCAGTTTGTACAAGATGATGCTCCATCGTTTGAAAACATCAACGTTATTGTCTAAGCAAGGGGTTGCTTACTTCGTGGTTTCGTCACATCTTGACCTCAACGATTGTGTTGAACAGGCGTGGAAAAAAGGACTATGTGCTCGAATACTACAACGTTTGGATTTCGAAGAAGAGTCGATTGCAGTGGTTGGTGTGTGGCACCCCTTTTTCAGCGAGGGGGAATTTGAAGAGCATCAAATCATTGACAGCACTAATCGTCACTGTTTGGACGCAGAAACACCGGTTGGAAGTTTTGTTTTAGCCCACCGCCAAACACATGGCAGGGGTCGTGGAACGAATACTTGGGATTCCGAAGTCGATAGCAGAGCAATGTCGTGGGTCGTATCTCATGGGAAAAAGCACCCCCAAGTCTCCTTTCAGTTTCACGTTGGTTATCATTTATTACGACTGTTTCGCACCTTGAATCCAACATCTGAATTCAGACTCAAATATCCAAATGATATTCTTGTTCGACATAAGGGGGGGCGTTGGAAAAAATGTTGTGGCATTCTCATTGAATCATCCAGTCAAGGTCAAAGTAACCGGGTGGTATTGGGCATAGGCATCAATTTACGAGCATCATCAGAGCATAATGGTTCGGTATTTGATGACGACGTCCGATTTTCTCATTGGATGGTGCATGCTAGCGTTGCTTCAATGTTCTCAAACGCTCATGCAACATATGAGTCTATAGAACTCGAGAATTTCGCTGAAATTGAGGCTGAGTTTGTCGAAACATTTCGCAATCTCTACGATATCACTTTCCAGAATGAACTCGTTACTATTGAACATGTGAACAGGAATGGAAGCATCGTCATTATGACCAATGAGGGGCAACATCTTGAGGTTGCTTACGAGGATATTCAAGTCAGTCTTCGGAACTAGCTTTTCGCTGTGCAAGCCCAACGGCAAGTAAGATGCCACCGATTGGAATTGGTACAAAGTCGATCATCCATTTTCGTTGAATCTCAACCTCGACGTCAGCTTCATTGCCTCTCGTATCGATTTTGTAGGTGTAAAAACCGCTTTCCTCAGCCTCAAATGAAAATCCAAGCGAAGCTCCATTTGCAATCGTCTTGATGTCGGATTGAATTGTTGAGCCTGTCTCGTCCTGGACCGATATTCTCACTGTGCTCTCATTGTTTGTCTGGACAATAATTTCGAGCCGGTCATCTTTCATCATCGAAACACCGCTCGACATAACATCTCCACCTTCATCGATTTTGAGTTGCGGCTCCCATGCATGCATGACCAATGATGCGAGGAGGATGGAAATACCAGAGAATATGAACACGTCTGAAATTTTCAGAGCGGGCGCATTCCCACCTCCTGCCATGAGCCCTCCTACTGAAACCGATAGATAAGACAAACCATTGTCTCAGGATTGGAATTTTGATTACTTTTTTCTACGAACTGGTTTTTGTAAGCCCAAACGTTGCCTGACAAGACGAATCTTTCCACTCGTCGTCAGTGTTTCGATTCCGAGGTGAGGATTCTTGGAGATGTAGTCTTTGACTTGAGTTGAATAATCAAGAGATACGACAATGATGCATTTCCTATGTGCATTTTCACCGATTCCTTTGTCAAAGTCAAACAAGCGAAGTTTTGAACCTTCACCAACAATGTTTCTGATGCCCTGTAGGGCCTCTTCAATGTGGTCTCGCTTCTCATATCTTTGGTCGAGTTGCAGACCAATCCAACGCCGCTTCCCTCGTTTTGCTTTAGAAAGTCTGGGCCCCATGGTTTAGGCGATGAATTCAAAATAGAAGAGTTAGGAGGGTGAAAGCGAATATCATCAAAAGGAAATTGAGTATCGGTATACTTGTGTCCGATGAAGTTGGAGGCGACCACTTTGAGGAAGAACCACTTCCAAAAGAAGATGTCTTGACCCTCTTTTCGTTATTGAAATCGATGACGAAGCCCAAAACATTGCCTCACATTGGCTTCATGATTGTTTCTAGTGCTCTACTGTTCACGTTTTTTTCAGGAGATCAGTACCTACAGTCAGTCATATTCATTGGTTTGAGCGTCTCATACCTCCTGCTAGGTATCTTTCTTGGTGAGAAATTTGAGAAGACTCTAGGCATGAAATCCAAAGAGAACCAGTCCATTGGCAAGGGAATTATTCTCTCCCTCATCCCACCAATAGGGCTTAGTGTGCTCCTTATCTTGATCATGCTCGTCACACTCGATGAACATGGTGTGGGCGAATACCTTCCAACGCTTTTAGCATCCCTTTTTGTCGTATGGTCGGTATTACAAGGGCGTGCTCTTCTCAATTGGCTGCGTTTATCCGGGCATCAATTGAGATTGATACCCACGAATCCGATACTTCAAATTGGCATCTTCCTCGTTCTCGTCTATTCAGTCGTGTTTGGGTACGAAACATTCGTCCTCAATGAATCGAGTGTTTCGCTTCCATCATATGCTCTCATGTTTGTCCTGATTGGTTTATCGTTCGGTCTTCTTTTGCACTTGACAAAAAAAGAAAATCTTCATGCAGATATAAGCGACTTGAAGAACGCATACAAACGCTCGATTTTTCTTGCTATGCTATTTGTGACTTGGCATTTCTTTACTATTCAAAGACAAGTAAAGGATTCTTCGGGGTCGACCCTAATGTATTTCGAAGAATTATTTCTCATGATCTTTACTGTTATCATGTCAATTTGGGCATTGACATCCAAATCATTCAAATCACAATTACAACTTCTAAACGAAAAAAATGCTCTACCGATTGGTATAGCATTTGGCTTTGCTTACGCAGGGTCAATAGCAGTTCTATCTGATTTGTTCGGAGATGTTCAAAATGTACTCATTGCTGGCCATGGAATAGTTGCCGTTACTATTGTTCTTGGCCTTCGAAGGCAACTCTCTAGAATATATTCAAATTTCTATGACCAGCAAGAAATTCAAGACATCGTTCATTCACTCCCATCCGCAATCCAAAATGAAAACTTGGATACATCCAACAAACTCGCAACACAAATTGATGACATAGAATCGAGTAATTCTGAATCTGAGCACCTTGTTGAAACTACTCAGGATGACGATGATGACGATGTTGAATTAGTTTGATTCGGATTTGATTCCAGATAATATGGTTACAACGCGGATTGTATCTATCAAATCGTCACTTACCCGAGCACCGAGAATTACTTGTGCATCATCGTCTAAGGCTGATGTGAATAGCGACGCAACAGCATCGACTTGGCCAATCGTCATACCTGGTCCTCCCTCGACTTGCACAAGGCAACCTTTTGCTCCAGTGACATCAAGTTCTGCGAGCGGGGCCACCAAAGCCGATTTTAGAATTCCTTTCGGGTCGTCAGGTCTGCCAACACCAACCAGCATTGTTGCATCGCCTGTTTGATTGACTATAGCTCGTAGGTCCATTAAATCCAGATTGATGAGGCCCATTCGCAGCAGTGTTCGAACGAGTCCATCGACGAGGTCTTCGATCCACTCTGAACCCATTTGCCAACTTTGACCTTGTTCTCTTGCCTGCCTTGCAAGTCGCTCCAGCGATAATTGCACGGTGACATGCGCTGTAGATTGTAGCCGCTGAAAACCTCCTTTTGCTATCTCTAATCGTGTTTGTTGGGAATCGAAAGGCAAGGCGGAGATGGCTAACACGATTGCCCCAGATTGTCTCGCTTGACGGGCAAACTCCACCGATGCACCAGTTCCCACACCACCTCCAAGTGCTGAAAGGAGGACAACAAGTTCGACATCTTCAAACAGTCGACGAGTCATTTCGTTCAAACTTCGCATGCGTTGTTCAGCAAGGGGGGGTAATGCGGCACATCCAACTTTATCGAGCGTGTGACCCAATCTGAGGATGTGAGTTTGTTCATCTTGCTCAAAACTCGAAGGGTCTGCATCAACAAGGGCGAGCATAGCCCCTTTACCACATCGATGAAATGCTTGTTTCGCCCATGAACACCCAAGTCCTCCAACGCCCGCTATGAGCAAATTGGATGTTTCCATGATACCATTTGGTCGATGACCCTCAATGAATATTGGGTTTGAAAGTTTTACTCAATGTAACGCAGATACCGGCGCCTGGCATCTCTTGCCCAAGCATTATCTGGTTCAATTTCGAGGACTTTATCGTAATACGAAACGGCTTTCTCAAATTCGGAAAAGTATCTGCCGTAAAGGTGGCCCAAATTCGAGAGTACGGGTATACAATCTTCTTCTTCACCGAGCATACGGAGAAGAATATCTTCAGCCTTTCCTAAATTGCCAGCTAACATCAAATCTTCAGCTTCTTCGAGGTCATTGAGTTGTTGTTGAGTGAGGCCATATGTGTTTTCAAAGGCATGGTTTGACATGAATCTTGCCAAAAACCGAATAGTCATGAATGTTGGCTTTTTTTGAAATTTTTGAACAATGTAAATTTTTGAGCAAAAATCGCTACACTGCAAAGCATTTTTTGTAGGGTTTAACTAACAATGTTTAAGGAGTCCACACAAGTCGGTATAATTGTAGGGTGAGGCAATGCCACGACTATCACAATTCCCACGTGCTGCGATTCCCTTACTCATCGTTTGCCTCTTCGCTTTGCCGCTTGGCTCTTCCCTTCATGGCGGCATTGGTGGAGCCCAAGTTTATGCTGGACCGGACGGCGATGTTCCATTTGACGACGTTGCTAAATCCGGATGTCTTTGCCACAATGCAGTTGCAGATAACAGCGTTCAAATCATCCTCGATGATGTCCCATATGCTTACATCGCAGGTGAAACATACACCATGCGACTACAAATCATTGGAGGCCCACCAGCAACAGGCACATACACCGCTGGGTTCTCGATGCGAGTGACGCTTGGTGAACTCTCTGGTGATGGTTTGCAAAATTGGAACGATGACCTGACATCATTAACGCACACGGAAGGCTCTGCGGATGAGGCGAACAGAGAATGGGTATTCGATTGGACAGCCCCCGCTGAAGACAGTGGTGTCGTGAGTTTTTGGATCACTGGAAACTCCGTGAACGGTGACCTCGTCCCCGGTGTTGAAGACAAGTGGAATCAACTTCAATTCAGCCTACAGGAAGGCTCTGCGGCAACAACATCGTACGGCAAAAGGATGCTCTTCGCTGGTGATGGCAACGTAAGTCCCCCTGAGCCAGACGACCACGGTGTTGACCTCCATCACATGGGGGCGAAACTGCGAGCACACTGGTTAGGTTTGCTTGGGTTCGGAGCAGTTCTTGCAGTTGTTTTGTTTGCAGGACTTCTTCTCAGGTACGGTTTTTCAACTTCGTATAAAGGTCGAAGCAATCAACTTCGCCTTCGATACAAACTCATGCGCCGAGGTGACCAGTGATGGATGACACAATTACAAAGCTTCTACGAGGGGTCGCTGACGGCTCCGTTTCGATTGAAGACGCTCGTACAGCGTTGGAAGGTGCTTCACTCACTGAAGAACAAATGAACAATGCTATTGACCACGGCGTGTTCAATCCTGTTGAACCTGGAACAATTGTAAGTGCATCCCTTGCTCCATCTGGTGCATCCTATCTTGCCATATTCTTCCTCGTTTGGGGTATCTTTTGGGTTTGCTACTGGTCATTCTCAATGATGTATGGTCTTGCTAACAAATGGGACCAGCAACAACTTTCATTCCACCTCGCTATGACATTTACGACCCTCATCCTCATGGGCATCGTCTATCTCAAGTTTATTCTTCCAGACACAATTGTGGTCAAACATGCACAAAACAAATTTGTGCCAGAGCATCAAAAAGATTGGCGAGAATACAAATGGTGATTTGAATGGCAAAAGAATACACATTTCGTCCGCTACCATCCCAAGATACTGGAGATGCTGATGTCACTGGAACACTCGTCAATCGACGTCAATTCCTCCGTTACGGGTTCAATACCGCTGCAGGTGTCTTGACAGCATCACTTGGTGTTCTCGGTTTTGCATCGATTCTTCTTCCACCAGGCGGTGGAGGCGGTGGTGACCTCGCCGTTCAGTTCTGGGCAAAAGGTCGAGAGGACAGTGCTTGGTACGGCCCTAAGCATCTTCAAACCATGACGAAGGCCGATTTCGTCGAAGAGGCAGCAAAATCAAACACCGGCACCGCTGGTGCATCTGGAATTTGGAACGGGGTTCCTGTTGTCGTGATGTATGTCGAACATTCAAAATACGCTAACTCACCAGTCACAAACGGCAAGGCTCGATTTCAATTCACAGAAGGTTACGACGAGACAGGTAAGTATGTGGGGCACTTCGAAGACCTCGCAGACCTTGACCCAAGGCTTTTGCCAAGTGACGACTTAATCATGGTTTTCGGACGATGCACACACTTGTGTTGCATTCCTGGATGGCAACTCGTATCAAATTCGTACACTGATGACTCTTGGACAGCAGGTGGTGGAGATGACGGGGGAACCAAACTCTTCTGTATCTGCCATTCGTCTCGATTTGACCCAACGGTACTCGAGATGAATTCAAACCGAAACCGCTCTAACGGTGCAACATTCAACTACGCAGGTATACAAAGAGCAGGAGGGCCAGCACCCGTTGGTTTGCCGATCATTCCTATCGTACTGAATGGGGATGTCATCGAAGGTATACCAGATTATATCGATTGGTACACATTTTGTGATTGAGGTGAAAAAATGACAACAATGTTCTGGATTTTGTGGTTTTTCATTGCCTTCCTCGTCGTTCTCATCGCATTCACGCTTCGTAAAGAAAGCGAAGAAATGCCTCGAAGAGAAATTTTGAGAGCAGTTGAATCCACTGGTAAAATGGGTGTTGCTGAACGATCGTTCCTTTGGGTGTTTTCTTGGCTCGATACGAGATTCCGAATTCAAGATTATTGGAATATGTCGAAAGGTGCATACTACAACATGCATAGGCAAATGCCACTTACGCACGCTGAAAAGTACAAACTTCGTATCATTTGGTATTGGTACCCGCTGTATTGTTTGGGTGGTATCTCGTTCCTATCGTTCATCATTCTCGTTATTACCGGAACTGTCCTCGGCATCTACTATGTGCCAGGAGGAGAAGGAGACCCCTCGCCAGCGTATGCAAGCATGCAATACATTATGCTTGAATTGCCATTTGGATATATTCTCCGTGCAGTCCACCACTGGACCACGCACTTCATGGTAGCAAGTGTTTTCCTTCACATGTGTCGTGTTTATTTCACAGGAGCATACCGAAACCCAAGAGAATTGAACTGGTTGATTGGTGTAGCATTGATGGCTCTGACCATCGTTTTCGGTTACTCAGGCTATCTGCTCCCCTGGGACAGCCTCGCCTACGGTGCTGCAATCATCGGTATCAACTTGGCAAATTCGAGCCCTCTTGTCGGAAAATATGTCGCAACCCTCTTGTTTTCAGGCTCTGAACTTACCCCAAGGACTGTTACAAGAATGTACTTCATACACGTTTTCATTCTCCCAGTCATCGTTACTGGCTTGATTATTGTCCACTTGTTTATTGTATGGGTACAAGGAATTGCTGAGCCGCATTGAGGTGATATGATATGGGATTAATCGATAATTTTGGCCGAGTAGCTTCTCTTTACATGGAAGAAAAGCAGCACATGCAGGAGGCTCAAGTAAAGCGAAAGCGCACCCGAACCGGGCACGGCTTTTGGCCGCATGAGGTTCTTCGAGACATGATTCTCTTCTCGTTTATGATTGCAGTTCTCCTTTTCTATGCTTGGCTTATACCTCCTCCACTTCACGGAGCGGCAGACCCGTATGCACAAGCAGGGTTCGTATTCCCTGACTGGTATGTATTGTTCTCGTATGGTTACTTGCGTTGGGGTGAATACCTTCCACAGTTCACAGTTCCAACAGGATTTATCGGGGACATCGTCGGTCAACCTGTGTTCCCATGGAACGCAGCGTGGTGGGGTGCAGCACTCACTGGAATCCCAGTAGGTATTCTCGCACTACCTCCGTTTTTGGGCGGTCGAGAAAAGCGTCCTGTCGAAG
>Ga0255757_10001439_pt1 | contig 23122 bp, 21 predicted proteins | sample 071ome_27_FD_179957 | JGI IMG/M metagenome (GOLD analysis project Ga0255757, IMG submission 179957) | Coastal salt marsh microbial communities from the Groves Creek Marsh, Skidaway Island, Georgia - 071409AT metaG (version 2) | ecosystem: Environmental > Aquatic > Marine > Intertidal zone >...
CCGACCAACACCCAGAGCTTTTCCTCATCGATATCAAACCAGACGCGACGCAGAGCAATGGTGAAACTTGGCATGCAGACATCACCTGTGAGGCAACGCCGCCGCTCGCATCACTGCTTTATCTCACCGAGATTCCGAGTAACGGCGGCGGCGATACGTTGTTCACCAATATGCATCTGGCTTTCGATGAGCTCTCTTCAGACCTCAAGTCGCTGCTTTTAAAGCAAGTGGCTTTCCATGATGGTGAGCAAGACCTCCGGCAATACGGCATTCGACTCAAGCCTGGCCAGACTTATCCTGCCCATCCTCACCCAGTGGTGATCCGCCACCCGACTACAGGTGCGCCAACGCTCTACGTCAATGAGAGCTTTACTTCACATATCATCGGTATGGCGTCGTGGGAATCGTCGATGCTGCTGACGGGTCTTTTCAACAGAATCAAAGCCAACGTCAGGAACCAATGCCGCGTCCAGTGGCGGCCTGGCACCTTAACGATTTGGGATAATTACAGTGTTCAGCATCAGGCGGTATTCGACTATCAAGGCCACCGTCGCTATGGCGAGCGACTGACAGTCTCGGCACCCGGTGCACCCGAGGCATGGGTCCCTCCCTCGAGCGCTTAACGCGCAGCGCGGGCTGAAAACTCATCCCCAGGCGGTTAGGCCTTTGGCACCCAGCCCGCACACCAGCCGGGGCCAGCGACCAAGCGGTTTTGGAACAATTGGCAGCTGCCCCAATCATCCTTCTTCTCGCTCAGACCATAAAAACGACAGTTATCGCAGATCTGATCTGCACCCTTCACGCCCATTTTGTCGGTTCGTGTTGCCGTGGTGCCATCCTCTACGTAGCGCAAAGCCTTCGCAGTGGGATCATCTTCTGGCACTTTGTCTGCGGCTCGGGCGACCGACACATTCAAAGCTGGGATCAACGTGAGGGCGCCGGCGGCGCCCAAGTGCTTAATAAAGGTTCGTCTTGTCGTCATAAATCAGGCTCTCACTGTCTTTTAATATGTCTGCTCTTATCTAAGTCTCGGATTCTGAAGACTCCAAGCGACCAAGTTTTTCATTATGACTGGCCGCTAGGTAACCACCGCACATTTTAACCTATAAATACCATGGAGCATTGTCTCCGAACGCGGCCCTCATTAGGTCACCCGCTGGCGCTTGGAAAAACGGGGCGCCTTATATTGCTCTTGCTCCAAGACCTCCTGAAGTATCGTTAAGCAACGCTCTATGTCCTGGTAGCCATTGACCAGTGGGTGGACGCCGAGTCGCAGGATGTCAGGGGCTCTAAAGTCACCAATCACCCCATGTTCGATCATGGCTTGCACAATGGCATACGCTGACGGATGGTGAAAACTCACATGCGAACCCCGATCTGCAGGTGCACGAGGTGTTGCTAGCGCAAGGTCAAGGCCTCGCTCGGCCACACCCTCAATCAGACGCTCCGTGAGCAATCTCGATTTCGACTGGGCAGCATGAAGATCCAGATCGAGGAATAGACCAAGGGATGCATACGCCGCCGTCATAGCCAGGATAGAGGGCGTACCGGTTAGAAACTGACGTACACCTTTTGCGGGCTCATAGCCATGGGCGAATGCAAAAGGGTCTTGATGCCCCATCCAACCCCAAAGCGGCTGACTGAATTGATCTAGCAAGCGCTCAGCAGCATAAATAAAGCTGGGGCCACCAGGCCCACCGCATAGGAACTTGTACGTGCACCCAGTCGCAAAATCCACACCAGCCGAGCTAAGCTGAAGCGGCATCACGCCGGCACTGTGCGCGAGATCCCAGATCACGAGCGCACCCTTATCATGCGCGCGTGATGTCCATTCTTTGAGATCGAATTTCTCACTGCTCACATAATGAACATGACTTAACACAATGACTGCCGTCTCATCGTCCAGCGCTTGACTGAGCGCTGACCGAGGCACCGTGTGCAGCACCATGCGCTTCTCGCCCATGAGTCGAGCCAGCCCTGCCGCCACGTAGCCATCGGTGGGGAATTGGCCCTCCTCCATCAGCACCTTAGTCCTAGGCGCTGCCGCCTGCAGGGCAAGCGCAATCAATTTGATGAGATTGACCGAGATCGAGTCACAGGCAATGACTTCGTGTGGCTGGGCACCGAGAACGCGGGCGATTCGCGCACCCAAGCGTTCTGGTAGCCCGATCCAATCAGATTGGTTCCATCCACTGATCAGCTGATCACCCCACTCATCGTTGAGTAATCGATGCATGGCGGATGGCACGTGCTTGGGCAGTGGCCCGAGGGAATTGCCGTCCAAATAAATCAAACCCTCTGGGAGATTGAATTGCTCACGATAGTGACCCAAGGCATCGTCTGCATCCTGTCGCGCGGCCCGCTCCATTGATGCTAGCTCAGTCGTCTCTCGGTTCACTGGCGGGCTCCAACCGGCTGCCCGTCCCTTGAGACCAAATCTGAGAGGATTTGTGCCAGCGATTCACAAGCCGGGTGACCCGGAAGTAAGGCATCAAAATGGCCGATGCCTTCCATGACAATACACTCGCCCTTTCGTTCACTCGCGTAGCCTTGGGTTTGGCCCGCTGGCACGATAGGATCGAGCGCCGCCGCGATCACGAGCTCTTTCGACCACGTCTCACCGAAACGCGGCGAGATGTCGCGAGGGTTGACGACCTCACCTGCGGTGATCAGCGCTTCGACCATCACCTGGCAGGACCCCGAACCTTGACCATAGGCCTCGAGGTCAGTAATCGGCGCTAAGGCAACGACCGCATCAAACTCAAAGGTCTCTCGATCGCCCAAGTGATCAGCGCTGCAGCCCAACCCTTTGGCGTTCAACCAAAGCGCAAGGTGGCCCCCAGCCGAATGACCAAACACAACCAACCGCGCCCCACGTTTCAAAGCCAGTGCTTTCGCACGTGCGACCGCGCTCAAGATATCGGTGAAGGTCCCCGGCCAACCTGCGCCCTGATCTCCACAGCGACGATATTCGGGCAAGACAGACGACAGGCCTTGATCCGCAAAATAGGTACACAAAGGCCGCAGATGCACGCGGTCAAAATCGGCGGACCAACAACCTCCATGAATGACGCATACGAGAATCTCTTCGACCTCGTCTCTCGAACTTTGTTGAGACACCGTCTGCTCTTCGGATCGGACGTCTGTTGCAATCGCATTTTGATTGGCGGGCGCGCGCTTGTTCGATCCCTTTGAACTCGGCGCGGTTTTCGCCCACCAAATCCAGTCGGGGGTCAATCCATCAAACGGATCCGTCACGACATCGGGGGGTCGGTAAGGCGCCTGCAGCAAACTTTCAAACGTGATGGGAGGCATCAGACTACGCCATTGGATCGCCGCGCTACAGGCGGAAATGCTTTTTGCCTTCGTGAACAGGCGCCCCTTGACGTTACGCTCATGAGCATCAATGATCCAAGCAAAAGGAGTCCGTATGTTACAAGAACTCAATGACAAAGTGATTTGGGTGACAGGCGCCACATCCGGCATTGGTGAAGCTGCCGCGATCCATCTGAGCCAGGGAGGCGCTACGGTCATCGCGTCCGGCCGGAGGGCCGAACGGCTCGATGCGCTCGCTGAGCAACTCGTAGAACCATTTCATCTCGCGCCACTCGATGTCGCAGACGAGCAAGCCGTCAATGAATGCGCGGAATATATCATCGAGACCTACGGCCGCATTGATGTCCTCGTTCACAGTGCCGGGCTTAACATCACGGAGCGCAGCTGGGACCAGATCAGTCCAAGCGGCTGGAACGAAGTTATTCAGGTCGATCTCAACGGCGCTTTTTACTGCAACCATGCGGTCCTCGGCGCCATGCGCGAACAAGGCGATGGCTTAATCATCAACATTTCCTCTTGGGCCGGCCGTTTCGTAAGTCGCGTGTCAGGCGGCGCCTACTCGGCGGCCAAACACGGATTGAATGCCATGACTGAGAGCATCAATCAGGAAAACTGTCAGCACGGTATCCGGGCCACCGCGCTTTGTCCTGGTGAAGTAGCGACCGAGATATTGGATCGCCGACCCGTGCCAGTTTCGGCGGAGGATCGCGCTCGAATGGTTCAATCTGAGGACGTCGCCGAGCTGATCGCTTTTATCGTTCGCACGCCAGCCCATGTCTGTCTTAACGAGATCACCATCAGCCCGACGTGGAATCGAGGCTATATTCGAGGGGGATGATATGAAAATTGGTCTGGGTATTTTTGCCACTGATTACACCATCGATATCGGTGAACTCGCCATGCTCGCGGAAACGAATGGGTTTGAGTCTCTATTAATTCCGGAACATACCCATATTCCAACCTCCAGGCAGAGCCCATGGCCAGGGGGCGCGGACCTCCCCAAGGAGTACTACCACACCTTTGATCCCTTTGTTGCGCTTTCAATCGCGGCTGCAAAAACATCAACGCTGAAACTCGGAACCGGCATCTGCTTACTCCCGCAAAGAGACACCATTACCACAGCAAAATCGGTCGCGAGCCTCGAACGACTCTCGAATGGACGATTCATTTTTGGTGTTGGCGCGGGCTGGAATCGAGAAGAACTCGAGCATCACGGAACGGCCTTTTCAACGAGATTCAAACGCCTCGAGGAACAGCTTGCAGCGTGTCGCTTACTCTGGGGCGAGGGTGCCGCTCGGTTCAAAGGCGACTATGTCAGCTTCAGTGAGTCGGTCTGTGCCCCAAAACCATTAGGGCACGTACCGATTCTTATCGGCGGCGAATCTGACCACACCTTGCGACGCATTGCTCGCCTGGGTGACGGTTGGCTACCCCGAGCGCGCCATGGATTCGACGCGGCGCTGGAGCTCGCACGGTTTGCTCGAATCGCAGAGAAAGAAGGTCGGGACCCAGGCACACTCACCACGACGCTGTTTGGTGCGCCCCCGGTCCCTGATGTGCTGGATGGCTATCGCTCAGCCGGCGTTGACCGTGCGATCATCATCCTCAGATCAGACCCTGCAGAACAGGTCGCAAAGACCGTTGCTGACATCACGGGCCGCTTGAAATCGTCTTTTCTCTAAAGCGAACCTTCCCCTAAAACCAGGCCTCGATGAGTTTGGGTCCTCGCTCGCGCATCGCAAGTCCAAAATGATCGTTAAACGCCTTGGAGGAATCGACTCGCACGGCGTCAAGTCCCATGCCCTCTGCCAACTTTACGAAATCCAAATCCGGTTCACCTAAATCCAACATTTTCAGCGTCTCACGATCCATGGATTGCGCGCCCACCCTCGAAAGCTCAACTTGTAAGATCTGATACTTCCGATTGGCAAAGATGACGACGCAGATATCAAGTTGTTCACGGACCATGGTCCAGAGCGCTTGGATGGTGTACATCGCACCACCATCGCCATGCAGGCATACGACCTTTCGATGATCATCGGCCACCGCGGCGCCTATCGATACGGGCAGCCCATAGCCAATAGATCCCCCAGTCAGAGAGATCCAGTCGTGAGGTTCGCTCGCTCGCGTCATAGGCCCAAGAAAAGCACCCGACGTCGCGCTTTCGTCTACGACGATGGCATTCGTTGGCAGGTAATGTCCCACCGCACGGGCAACCGCCTCAGGCCCAAACTCACCCGTCGACAACTCGGGCTTAGCGAGCACAATACGCTCAGCTGACACGCCGGCTGCCCCCACCTCGTGAGCCAACCGCGTCAGCGCATCAAGCGCATCATCTTCAACAGCAGCCAGCGTGTGGCATTGACAGTTTTCCGGGTAAAACTCGCTAGGCTTACCCGGATAGGCAAAAAACCCAACCGGGGCTTTGGTGCCCACCATAATCAACTGTTCAGCGGCCTCAAGTTGGACGGTTGCTTGCTCGGCAAAGTAGCCCAATCGCTCAATGTCAGCTCGCCCTTCGCCTCGTGCCAATTTCGGCGTGAAGGTATCACAGAAAACCTTTGCGCCTGTGGCCTGACAAATCTGGCTTGCTAACGCCAACCCATCTTCACATAGGGCTTGGTTCGACATCAGCAAATAGGTCGTTCTACCGTTCTTTAGCCACTCACTGGCCGTGCGAATCATGGAATCATCAACCGTAGGTCGGTTAGGCACGGGTAACGCATCAACCGGTGAGACTGATTCATCCCAGGCACAATCTGCGGGGATGATCAAGGTCGCGATCTGACCGGGAGCGGACTGCGCCACTTGGGCTGCCTCTGCAGCAGCCTGAGGTAGCATCGCCGCTGAAGGCACGGTTTGAAACCAATGAGACACAGGCGCAGACAACCCTTCGATATCAGAGTTGAGCGGCGCATCGTATTTCTTATGGTAAGTTGCATGGTCACCGATCAGGTTGATCACCGGAGAATAGGCTTTTTTGGCGTTGTGAAGGTTCGCCGATGCATTAGAAAGACCAGGTCCCAAATGGAGTAATGTCAGCGCAGGTTTGCCTGCAATGCGGGCGTACCCGTCTGCAGCGCCTGAACACACACCCTCGAACAAGCCCAAGACAGCGCGCATCTCTGGATTTTTTCCAATGGCCGAAACCATGTGCATCTCTGACGTGCCAGGATTAGCAAAACAAACCTCAACCCCTGCATTAAGAAGCGTGTGCAACATACTCTCGGCGCCATTCATCATTGGGTGTCCTTTCTATCTTTAGGCCAGCAATATACCGACCCAGCCTGCCCTGCACCAGCTGCAACGCGCCAGTTTCGCCGCATCTTTTTTGCGCGCCTGACCCAGAGACGCCAGCGCGAGAATAGATTGAGCCACCTTCGCGACAAAGGCCTATGCTAAAGTCTCGGCATGCAAGCAAACGTCCAATTCGAACAAACATACCGGCAACTGCCCGAACGTTTTTACTCCAACGAGTACCCAAAGCCAGCTAGCGCGCCCTCATTGCTCGCCTTCAACGAGGATCTAGCGGTCTCTCTGGGTTTACCCAATGATTGGATCGCAGATGAAGAGGTCCTGTCTCTCCTTGCGGGATGCCGTCAACTAGAACATCCCCCACCGCTGTCCATGTATTACGCCGGCCATCAATTTGGGCATTTTAATCCCTCGCTGGGGGATGGTCGGGCGATGCTGATCGGCGAGATCGTCAGCCCTGACGGACACCGATTCGATCTGCAACTGAAAGGCAGTGGCCCCACAACGCATTCTCGAGGCGGAGATGGCCTTGCGCCACTCGGGCCCGTGATTCGAGAGTATTTGATGTCGGAATTTATGTTCCATGTTGGCGTGCCGACGTCCAGGAGTCTTGCAGCCATCGCAACGGGCGATTCGATTTATCGGGAGAGAACAGAACCTGGTGGTATCTTGACGCGGGTCGCGAGCAGCCACATCCGGTTTGGTACGTTCCAATATTTCGCCGCAAGAGCAGACCAAGACGCGCTCGAACGGCTTATGTCCTATGTGATTGAGCGTCATTACCCAGAATGCGCGACAGCAGAACAACCTGCATTGGCATTGCTCGAGGCTATTGCCCAGCGAACGGCTCACCTCATCGCCGCTTGGCAGGCGCTCGGCTTTATTCATGGCGTGATGAATACCGACAACATGTTGGTTTGTGGCGAGACCATCGATTATGGGCCTTGCGCGCTGATGGATACCTTTCGCGCAGATCAAGTCTTCAGCTCGATCGATCAAGGCGGTCGCTACGCGTTCCACCAGCAGCCAGGCATTGGTCAATGGAATCTCATGGCACTGGCAGACGCGTTGCTTCCCATGATCAATGGCGATCAAGACACAAAGATTGCGCTCGCAAAGGGCGCACTTGAAACTTACGCACCCGCCTTCAAGTCGGCATATGCCGCGCAGACTGCAGCCAAACTTGGCCTACCCCACGAAGAAACGCCCCAAGAAAGCGAATCGCAGTTTCAGGCTCTCCTTGCATGTATGCAATCGAATCAATTGGATTACACTCAAACCTTCATTGAGCTCGAGCGAGGCCTCTTGGAAGAAGCGCCCGTGCGCGAATCATTGAAGCCTTGGTTCGATGATTGGCTAAAGACCTTACCGCTCGACAAAGACTCAGCGATCCGAGCCATGCGACGGGCTAATCCCTCGATTGTTGCGCGCAATCACCAAATCGAGTTCGCCATTGCAGAGGCGTACCAAAAGAATGATCTGTCTCGGTTTCATGGACTCTTGGGCGCAATCAAAACGCCGTTTGATCGCACCCATCTCGAGAGCCCCTTCGCGTCCCCACCTCAGCCTGAGGAAACGGTACTCCGGACTTTTTGCGGGACCTAAAAAGACTAAGCGGCCAGCGCTTGGTCCAAATCTGCCAAGATATCGTCAATATGTTCTATACCCACACATAACCGAATCATGCCAGGCGTCACACCTGCAGCAAGTTGTTCTTCCGCAGTCAATTGTCGATGGGTCGTTGAGGCCGGATGGCAGGCTAGCGATTTCGCATCACCAATGTTAACCAGTCGCTTAAATAACCCAAGCGCGTCGTAAAAGCGAACCGCCGCATCGAATCCGCCCTTAATTTCAAACGTCATCAGCGACGCCGGCTTGCCCCCGCAGTACTTTTGAGCGAGATCGTAATAGGGACTGGACGGGAGTCCAGCAAAATGGACTTGATCCACTTTGTCGTGGCCTATCAAGTGCTCAGCTACTTTCATCGCATTGTCGCAGTGGCGCTCCATGCGCAGCGACAGCGTTTCTATCCCTTGAAGTAATAAAAATGCGTTAAAGGGCGACAAGGCCGCACCTGTATTTCGCAAAGGCACGGTTCGAGCTCGGCCGATGTAAGCTGCTGGCCCGAGCGCTTCAGTGTAAACCACACCATGATACGAAGGCTCTGGTGTCGTCAACATAGGGAATCGCTCGGCGTGCTCGGCCCAGGGGAACTGACCACCATCCACAATCGCGCCGCCCAACGAATTACCGTGCCCCCCCATGTACTTAGTTAATGAGTGCACAACGATATCAGCGCCATAACTGATCGGTTTGATCAACATGGGCGTCGCGACGGTGTTGTCGACAATCAGCGGCACACCATGCGCATGCGCCATAGCTGCGACCGCTTCTATGTCAACGATATTCCCTGCGGGATTGCCGATCGATTCACAAAAGACCGCCGCGGTCTGATCGTCAATCAATGCCGCGAGCGACTCTGGCGCGTCGTTGGCCGCGAAGCGAACTTCGATCCCTTGTTTTGGCAGCATGTGGGCAAACAGTGTATAAGTTCCACCATAAAGCTGTGGCGGCGACACAATATTTTTGCCGACTTCCGCAAGCGTCAAAATCGCGTAGTGAATCGCGGCGCTACCCGCGCTTACCCCAAGCGCACCGACACCGCCCTCCAAATCCGCAACTCGTTTCTCGAGCACATCCGTCGTTGGATTCATCAAACGCGTGTAAATATTTCCCGGCACTGCGAGGTTAAAGAGATCCGCACCATGCTGCGCATTATCAAACTCATACGCGACTGTTTGGTAAATCGGAGTAGCGACCGAGTGTGTGGTTGGGTCCGTTTCATACCCTGAGTGGATCAGTTTCGTTTCGTCGCGCATGGACAGTTCCTCATTGTTGGCAGCCCAACGAACCAAGCTGGGCTTCATTAATAAATACTTGGGGTCTCAGGTTCATCACCCCGCGCGCTCCCTTGCGCGCTTTAGGGCCCGAAGCTTAGCCCACCTGGGACACCAAAGTTAGAGCGATATGTTCCTTGCTTATAGCCTTTTCTTAGGATTGCATCCGACCACCTGTCACTCGAACGTGCCCCTACCTCACTCATCGCCTGATCGCAGGGGATTCAAGGGTCAAGCCACGAGCCCGCCATGCGAGATAGAGTTCGACACTCAAGTAAATCTCCGATCCTAGAGCTTGGGGCTCAGCCCGTATACCAGCATCACAGTCCTGTAATCGTCGATGCAGAGACCCGAGCGATTGCCATTCGTAGCGGTAGAGCGGAAAACCGTTGGGGTGACCTTGGCTGATCAGATCACCCCTGAGTCGCTGACCCGCACGTTCGTCATGGCATTGACTGCAAGCAAGATTCATCTGCCCTTTGCGACGAAAAAAGTAGTCCCGACCCGCCTGCCAGAAGGGCTTGACCTCTTCGGTTAATGGCACATTGACTGGCTGACCCCTCGCTAACTGGCTGATAAACGCAGTGAGCGAGAGCATCTCTGGGGATTCAAGCGCCAAGGACCCGCGCGCCATCCTCAGCTCTCGACACTGGTTAATCTGCCCTTCAAGGTTAATCAGCGTCTGTTGCGAATCTGACCACCTTGGAAAGCGGGTCGCCGAAGAGGAAAACATCAAATCGCTGGTCTGATGACACGATGCGCAAGAGGATTCTCCAGAATCCGAGACAAACAATTGACGACCATGTTCGACCCAGAGCCATCCTGGATTTTCAAACTCATCGTCTTGGAGAGCCTTGCTCTCTTTCGTCAACCACTCATAACCGGATCTGACGAGTGACGGATCTAAATCATCACGATAAGCAAACGACGTTACTTCGTCTGAGAAAAGCGGCGCCGATACGAGTAACGTAATCCACATGATGCCTCGGATACGAATCATCGGTTGATCTCTATTGTGCGCTCGGTTTTGAACGTCTCGCCTTGGAGATCCCTCCACTCGAAATAAAAGGTGCCCGCTCGATTCACTCTCGCAAAAAACGTCAGAAGAGGATTTGCAGCCACCCCAGGCCCCCAATCCGTTTTAAAAACCACTTGCGACTCGAACCGGCAAGAAAAGTGAGCCACGATGTCTCTCGGAATCGTGCGGCCCATTTCATCGCGTCGATAGCCGCTTTCCATTGGGTGCTGAAGCATGGCCTTTATTTCGATCACTTCACCGAGGTCGGCGGATTGGGGAATGGATATACGGATCATTTCATGGACTCAAATCACGCAGGCTGCCAGAGTCACGATAGCAAAGACGCGCGCTTCGAATACCCGCCCATCATTCATTTTCGCCGCGGCTACGACATGTTGAGAGCCGGCAAGCCTAATCCGTGTTTTGACAAGCGCACGACCAGACTCGGGCGTCAGCTCCATCCAGGCGATCTCTGAGATTGGATTCTCTTCAGCGAAGAGACCAATCGCCTGCACGTAGTCTTCGCTCGTCATTGGGCTGTCGACCCGGATTTCAACAGGCACGGAGTAGCCGTTTTCGGTCAGTGCTGGAATTTTCAAAGCCACCCGATCTTGCGCTCGGATGGCTGGTCCAAAACGAGACTCAATCGCTTTCTGCAATCGATCTTGCCTTGAAGCCCAAGCTTTCACGGGCAGACACAACACCGATACCGCTGCCGCGGACTGCTTAAGTAACTGTCGTCGGTTGATTGGGCTTTTCATCTCGATAGGCCGGTCTGTTCTGATAAGTAGCGGACCAAATGCTCAATGGTTTCGGCTGGCAGTATGGTTTGACCCACATACGACTCCGCCACTTGGTTCAGTCCATCTGTTCTAAAGTATGGCGGCATCACCGATTCTGGATTAAGCCGCGATGCATCAACAATCCGATAACGAATCTGTGCGGGACTCAACCTGGCGCCCACATCAGTTAGATCAGGACCGAGATTCCCTTGAAACGGCGCGGCCAGCCCCTCGATACGGTGACACAAAACGCAATGCCCCTGATCTCTTTCGAGAAACGCTCCACGACCCAACGCCGCGCTCGCCTGCACCGACGAGAGCGGCGCCGTCGTATCCGAGCTCTTTACACTCTTTATACTCTTTACACTCTGGGCACTCTGGGCACTCAAACACAGGATGAACACAACCAACGGGCGCACCGATCGAATCCACTGCCCGAAGTTCATCATAGACTCAAGCAAAACAGGCCTCAGCCGATCGCTCAAACCACGCAGTTGCCTTGAACGCAGTCGCAGCCAGTGACTCTGGGTCGCCCACTTCCCCGGTCCTTATCATCTCGCTCATCACGATGTGTCCATCGGCTGCGCGATAGGATCCCTTCAATGCATGCGCTTGGCTTCGATGAACAAAAGCAAAACATTGATTTTCGAAATTCGGCGGGTCATTTGTGCCGCCACGATAGGTATTCACCCAGGCTCGAGCACATTGCTCCGCTTGGTCAATCCCCGCCGCTGCTGATTTTGGCATCGGCGTTAACAGCGCTGCATCGCCGAGCACATACGTATCTGGCACGAGGTGAGAGGCAAACGTCGACGGGTCCACCGGGCACCAACCCGTGCCATCAGTGAGGCCGATCTTTTCCGCCAATATCCCTGCCTTTTGATGCGGGATCAAGGAAATCACATCTGCATGATATTGCTCAAAATCGCTGAGGACTGTTCTTGAGGCGATATCCACCGCAATGATGCGACCTTCATCATCAGGTCCTTGGCGCTCAATGTAGCCGCTTAATTCTGATTGCCAACACGCCTCGAACTCCGCTTGCAAAGAGAAACGATGATTACTGTCGAGAATCCGCACCTTTGCCTTGGGCTTCCATCGTTTTAAATATCTCGCAATCAGCGTTGCGCGTTCGTAGGGCGCGGGCGGGCATCGAATGGGGCCGGGCGGAACCGTCATCAATACGTGTCCATTATCCGGCATGGCCCGAAGTTGGCGCGCTAATCGCTGGATATCCTCTCCCTTTGTCCAAGCATGAGGCATCTGCTGCGCCACTTCACAATCAAAGCCCTCAATAGCCTCCTCACGGAACGAGATGCCAGGCGCAACCAACAACGCGTCATACTGAAGGCGCTGGCCATCGATTAAGTGAATCGCCTTCGAACCGGGTTCGACACCCAACACCTCAGCATGAAGCAGGACCACCCCCAACGCTTTCAGTCGACGGTAGTCGTAGTGAGCAACGGAGACCTCTTGACCAGCCAAGAGACTCAGATTCGCCATGGGACAGGGAGAGTATTGAGTCAAACGTTCAATCAAGACGATCTCGACTTCAGGGGCCAGTCGTTTCAATTCTCGCGCGAATCTTGATCCGGCGTACCCTCCACCAATGACGACAAACCGGTAGGCTGAATTCACCGCGAGGGTTCGCCTCAAACCGAAGATCAGCGGCGCGGCGGCAACGCTCCGGAGCGCCGCCCTACGCGTCATCCTTCCTGCAAGCGTGGGTTCAGACATCACCCGAATTGGACCCGCGCGGCACGTTCGCGCTAGGCGCTCGCCAATTGCCGCGCGACAGGCAAGGTGCGAACGCGCTGGCCCGTCGCCGCGAAAATCGCGTTCAACACGGCCGGCGCAGCAACGGCAATCGTCGGCTCTCCGACACCACCGTAAACACCCCCTGACGGCATGACGATGGTCTCAACCTTGGGCATATCTTTTATTCGCATCGAAGGATATCGATCAAAATTCTTTTCTTGGACCACACCTGAATCAAACGTGATTTGGCTGAGGAGCGCCGCAGACAACCCATAGACAAATGAACCCTCCACTTGGGCAGCGATCTGTTGCGGATTCACGGCGGTTCCACAGTCGGTCGCAGCAACGATTCGATGCATCTTGAGTTCGCCATCTGTCACCGTGACCTCGGCGCAGGCAGCAACATAACTGCCAAAGGCGTACAACACGGCAAGGCCTCGGCCCAAACCATCCTCCGAGCCCCAAGCGCCTTTGTCAGCAACCGCTTGCAAGACCGCCGCCGCCTTTGGCTTGTCTTTCAACAATGCCAGTCTGAAGTCGAGCGGGTCTCTTCCCGCCTTGTGAGCGAGCTCGTCCATGAAACACTCGAGATAAATGGCATTCTGGTTGACATTAACGCCCCGCCAAAATCCAGGGCGAACGGCTGGATTTCGCATCGCATGGTCAACCTTCAGATTGGGAATGCTGTAGCACATCTGGTGGTCGTCCATCCCTGGATTGAGTCCGCCTTTAACCACCCCTTGAAAAGCTACGAAGTCCGCGCCATTCACCAAACGTTGGGGCATCAATCCGGCAATAATTGATTGCCCAGAGATGCGCATGTGCAGGCCAGTCAAATTGCCGGCCTCATCTAAACTGCCCCGCATCTTAGCCATGGTGGTCGGGTGGTAAAAACCATGCATCTGATCCTCTTCTCTTGACCACTGCAATTTGATCGGCGTCCCAGGAAACTGCATGGCAATCGCCACCACTTGGTGCACGTAATCAGCAGCACCCCGTCGACCGAATCCGCCCCCAAGGATGGTTTTGTACACTTCACACTGCTCGATGGGCAGACCAGAAGCCTCAGACGCCGCAGCAAGAGCAGCCTCGCCATTCTGGGTTGGGCACCAGACTTCACAGCGTTCACTCGTGTATCGAGCCGTCGCATTCATGGGCTCCATCGGTGCGTGATTCTGTGCAGGCACCTTGTAAATGGCTTCAACACGGGTGACCGCATCTGACAGCGCGGCCTCCACATCGCCTTCCCAATTTCCATTGAAGGCTTCGCTCGCATCAAGACCCGATTCGAGCAGTGCAGTGATAGAGGCATCATTCATCTGAGCATTGGGACCCAAGTCCCACTCGATGTTCAGTTGCTTTAGCGCCTCGTTGGCATGCCACCATGAAGTTCCGACAACGGCCACGCCATCCGTGCCGGTTTGAGTTTTCACGGGAACAACCGCTTTGACACCCGGCATCTTAAGGGCCTGCGTGTCATCAAACCCTTTCAGCGATCCACCCATGACAGGGCAATCCACGATACTGGCCACCAACATCTCGGGCAATTGAATGTCCGCGCCGTAGACCAAAGAGCCATCGAGTTTTTCAAGCGTGTCTAACCGTTTCAGAGGTTGGCCTGCTATGGTCCAGTCAGCGGGATCTTTCAGCGCAACTTCCATCGGCACGGCTTGTCTACTCGCTACCGCTGCCACCTCGCCATAACGCAGCGAACGTTTGGTGGGATCGTGATAGATCACTCCCTTTTCGACACGACAACTTGCAGCAGGGACGCCCCACTGCTCCGCTGCCTCAGCAACAAGCATCATTCGGGCCGCGGCGCCGCCCTCCCTGACATACTGCTGGCTAGAACGAACGCCTTGGCTACCGCCCGTGGAGAAGCTGCCCCAAATACGTTTACGCTTGAGGTTGTCACCCGGGGTTGGGAAGGACCAAGTCACCTTTTCCCAGTCGCATGCCAGCTCTTCTGCAACCAATTGCGCTAACCCTGTTAATGTCCCTTGACCCATCTCAGATCGCGCGATCCGAATCGTGACCGAATCATCACTTCCGATCGTGACCCACGCGTTGACTTCATCCAAGACATCACCGCCATGGTGATCTGCACTCAAATCAAGGGCTGGAAGCACTCCAAGCGAAAGTCCGGCACCTGCGCTCAAGCTACCTAGAACAAATCGTCGTCTCGTCATATGTATCGATGACTTCATCGGGGCGCTCCTTATGCTTTGGTTGACTTCATAATGTCTTGGGCGAGATGGATGCCTTCCCTTACTCTTTGGAAGGTGCCGCAACGACAGATGTTCGTGACCTCGCGATCAATGTCTGCATCCGTCGCATTCGGCTTGCTGTTGAGGAGCCCCGCAGCAGCCATCATCATCCCAGGCTGGCAGTAGCCGCACTGAGGCACGTCCAATTGAGCCCAGGCCTTCTGAACGGGATGAGAGAGGTCCTCGGACAACCCTTCAATAGTGGTGATCTTGGTCGATTCTGAGACGGCGCTCACGGGCAGCACGCATGATCGAATAGGTTGACCGTCAAGATGGACCGTACAGGCGCCGCATTGTGCGATACCGCAAGAGTATTTCGTCCCGGTCATGCCCAGCGTTTCTCGCAAGACCCAAAGAAGCGGCATGCTTGGATCAACATCGACGGCTTTCGTCACACCGTTTACGTTCAGGTTTAGTTTGGCCATGGTGACTCCCTTCGTTTTCAATTTAATGACCGAATTCTTCAGCAGAATTCCGCTGCGGCACTTATCTCCGCGAGTCGTTTCTTGGTAGCTTCTAACTTTGTGGATTTCGACCTAGATCACGCATCTGCATCCGATCGATTACCCCTCCAGTTTGATTTAAGTCAACGCTACTGTGCATCTCTTTTTTTCTCGGGTGCCTCAGTTGTCTTTTTGATTCCCATGTTCTTCCATCAATGGCACTCACATTAAGTCCATCGACCTAACGAATCATTGTGTAAAAAAAACCTGCCGGTGAGAATCGTGCCCTCCAATTCTGCCAGCTCAGGCGGGCCTGATCCGCACGGGTAACGTCTTCAATCCTGAGACAAAGGTGGATTCGACCCATCGAGCCTCCCCGATCAGATCGAAAGACGCGATTCGCTCAAACAAAGCCTCGTACAACATCCTCATTTCCATCTTGGCGAGCAAATTCCCCAAGCAATGATGCGCACCATGCCCGAAAGCCAGGTGTCGATTGGGTCTTCGATCAGCGATGAATTGATCGGGTCGATCGAAAACTTCCTCATCGTGATTCCCTGACGGGTAAAGCAACATAATCGGCGACCCCGCCTGAACGGTTTTCCCACGTATCTGACAATCACGGTCTGGATAACGCATAAAGTGCTTCACGGGACTCGTCCATCGAATCGATTCCTCAACTAGAAGCGGGATAATGGCGCGATTGTCCTTCACCTTCTTGAATTCACCAGGATGCGTCATCAAGGCATGCAGTCCCCCCGCTGTTGAGGAACTGGTGGTGTCGTGTCCCGCCGTCGCGATGATGATGTAGTAGGACATGGCTTCGAGTTCGCCAATGGGCGCGCCATCAACCTCAGCGTTCGCGATGACAGACGCGACATCATCGGTCGGAGTCGCTCGACGGCTTGCGGTCAACGCGTTGAAATAATTGAAAAAATCGATCAGCGTCTGCATCCGATCCTCATCTGAGGCGATCTCCCGCTTCAAATCAGGGTCATCAGCGCCAAAAAGCTCTTGGGTCAGCTTGAGCATCAGCGGCTCATCGGCTTCTGGCACGCCCAAAATCGACATAATGACACGCAGCGGATACCAGACAGCCACTTCATTGACGAAATCGAGCTCTGGTCCTTTGGCTAGCATATCGTCGACCGTTCGATCAGCAATGGCTCTTACAGCAGACTCAACCTTCTTCAAGTTCTCGGGCATAAACCAATCTTTGGTTAATGCGCGGAATTTGCCATGGTCAGGTTCATCCATGTGGATCAGCGTTCGAAGCGCGCCTCCCTGCTCCATCTGGCGAGCCTCAATTTCTTTCGATTGCAGAACAGACCATTGCGTGTTTTTGAAGAGCTGAGGTTGACGCGATATTTCTACGATGTCGGCATGTTTAGTTGCGATGTAAAACGACTTGTGCGTCTCACTTTCGATCCAAGGCAAGGGATCCGACGCACGGAACGCCGCCGTGAGCGCATTAAAAGCCGCCGGATCCGCGTAGGTCTTTGGACTCACCATCGCAGCGTAGGGATGTGCATCGGTCATCGCTTATTCCCCCAGATCAACACAGTCGGCGCCTTGTTGAGCAATCGTTCCCCTTCACACCATCCAAATCCTGATGTTTTGGAGCTTCAAGTTTGGCTTTTCAACGGATTCAATTGATAACAACCCACATCCTGATCATAGCGCAATCACTGCATGCCGAGACAATCGCCGCTCGCTTGGCGCATCCGCCTTATCCACAGCGACTCCCATGGACGCTAAGAATTCCTCCCCTAACGCCTCAATCGACCTCGAAGGATTTTTGGTTTCCACATTCACACGAAGCGCAGATTCAGTCTTCGATGCCTGCAAGCTTACCCGCCAGTCCTCTGCCTCGCTGAAAACCACTTGGCTACTGGTATCACTGACCTTTTGTCGAAACCGCCCGAAGCCACTCTCAAGCCGGTCCATCGCCTGAGCCATCGATAAATCGGTGATCGTCATTTCAGCCAGGCAACGCGCATCTTCCCGACACACATCCCGAGCCACTTCAATATCGCCGCCCCAACGCTCGAGTGCAGACACCGTCTTCAAAAAAGCGAGAAACCCCGAATCAAAGCCGGACAAGTCCGAAAAATAGTGGTGTGAAGACGACTCCATACCATAAGCAGCGCTAGAGGCCATCATGGCGCGACGGACCCAAACAGATCCAGATTCCACGACTTGCAAATGACCCCCTCGTCTTGCGAGCGCTGTCTCCGCGTTAAAGACTGAGCGACCGTCAGTGACACAAAGCGAACTCGACATGACTGGCAAACTTTCAATCAGTATCTGATTAACGTAGGCCGTTGCGATTTCGTGACCTGCTCGATCAAAAAACACGCATCGATCACAGTCGCCGTCCCACGCAACGGCCCAGGTGGCATCAGCCTTAGAGATGGCGCCCTGGATCAGCTTCCTGTTTCCTGGGAGTCTTGGGTCTGGACCCTCTTCGGGCAGCGCCCCCAGCCTCCATTGGTGCTTTGTCGCTTTCCACCCTAGTTTCTCGATCAAGGGGTCGGCGACGGATGCGGCAGTGCCTCCCAACCCGCAGACCAGAAGCGGACTGACGACCGCAGGTAATGGCAATCGTTCGATCAGCCAATCGGCGTATTGATCGGCTAACGCCAACTGAATCAGCGCTTCCGAGCTTCGAGCTCGATCTCGCTTGTCGAAATGGGGCAACCAATGGTTGAACGCCTGAATGACATCCCCCGTGGGCTTGGATGCCCCTGGCCGCTCGAGAATTTTGAATCCGTTCATACCAGCGGGATGATGGCTCGCAGTGACCACGACAGCCAAGTCAGCAATCTCCTTAATCAGCGCGTAACTGGCTACTTCCTTCGGGACAACCCCCAAATCGATTAGCTGATGACCGGCACCTGAAAGTCCGCTCACCAAGGCTTCAAAGAGCGATTCACCGCTGGCTCTCGTGTCTCGCGCGAGGGCAATCGAGGCAGGCGAACCGAGTCGTTCCCTCAGGAAACGACCCAGAGCAAACGCCAAGGATTCATTGACTTGGTCAGGATAGCGACCTCTGATGTCGCCTGATCGGAAAATAGACACGATGAGCGCTGCTAGCTTGGCAGCCGAGATAGGTCGACCCGCCTGAGGGACCATCCGCTCGAAGGCCTTCCACCGAGGGGCAAGACCATCAGACCGCGCAGAGAGGGTCTATTGAGCGGACCTGGCGACTCGCAAGTCCCTCCGAGGACGCTAGCTCGCGCAAATGAGCTCGCGGACACACGGAGTGTCATCATTTTGGAACCTGAGCGCTTAGCGCGCCCGCGCTCGGCCCATCAAACAAAAAGTCCAAGATGAGTCGTGCAACCTCGAGCTGGTGTACATCTTCAGCTAAGCTGGCTAGCCCCGCCTGGTATAGAGACTCTCCCAGCACTTCTCGACGAACGCCCAGCAAATCTCGCGCGTAGTCTTTTGTAAACTCCGGGTGTCCTTGAAGGGTTAGGATATGCTGACCCAGCGTCATGCCTGCGATGGGACAAAAATCACTTTGAGCGATAATCTCGGCGTCTGGCGGGGGCTCCTGGACTTGATCTTGATGACTCGACAGCAGCGCAAACTCACTTGGCCAATCGGGGTGATTGGCATCATAGAGTCGAGTCACATGTCGACCGACACCCCATCCTCGATCACTTTTTGCTGTTCGCCCACCCAGCACATGGGCAACCAACTGATGACCAAAGCATATTCCAACGAGCTTTTTTCTGGCTGAGTGTAATTCGACAACGAATTCGCCCAGTCTTTGAATCCAGGGGAGCGGTTCATAGACACTGTGCCTGCTTCCGGTGATCAAATAACCGTCACATTCGTCAATATTGTCCGGATATTGAGAAGCGAGCACATCATAAATGTTGAACGTGAGCGTGGGGTCCGCCACACGGAATATTGACTGAAACATATCCGTGTAATCCCCGTGCGTCACCTGCAAATCAGGGTTTACGGAATCCGCTTTTAATATGCCAAGCACCCGCACACTTTGTGTCATTGGGCCCAATCCTCACCTTCGGCGCGAAGTCTATATGATTTCGAAGTATCGCTTAAGCTGCCAATCGTTGAGATGTCGCTCATACTCTCGAACCTCCCATCGACGCGTCGCGGCAAAGTGATCAACGAATTCATGTCCAAAGAGTTGTCTTGCGGCTGGTGACGCTTCAAAGAGCCGCGTGGCATCCAACAAATTGCTTGCCAGCTGCTGCGTCTCTGGCAAATCGTCCTGAATTTCATAGGCATTGCCAACAACAGGATCACTCAAATCAAGTTTCTGCTCGATACCAAGCAGACCCGCACCCAGCGTTGCGGCCGCTGTAAGGTAAGGATTAGCGTCCGCTGCGCCGATGCGAAATTCGACCCGCTGAGCCTTGGGTGAACCCTTAATCACCCGCAGTGCGGTGGTCCTGTTTTCAAGGCCCCAAGTTGATGCGGTGGGTGCCCAGGCACCTTTCACTAAACGGGTATAACTGTTGACTGTTGGCGCAGTCATCGCAAGCAGTTCTGGCAGATAAGTTTGAAGCCCTGCAACGTAATGCCGCATCAGGTCGCTCATCCCAGACGCCGCCTCTTCGTCGAAAAACAAAGGCTCCGCATCCCGAGCGGACAACAGCGATTGATGCAAATGCCCGCTCTGCCCAGGGTAGTCCATTGACCACTTCGCCATGAAGGTTGCGATCATTCCTCGTTTCTGGAAAAACGATTTAGCGAGCACCTTGAAAACCGCCGCCTGATCAGCTGCTTCGAGCGCATCAGTCACGGTAATCGCAGCCTCCCACACACCAGGCCCTGTTTCACAATGCAGCCCCTCGAGCTGGATCCCATGATTCACACAGTGGTCCATCAATTCGTTAAATAAATCTGACAACGAGAACGTCCGAAGCATTGAATAACCAAAATTACCTGGCGTCAGAGGCGTCAAATTCTGGTAATTCTTGGCTGCGGCAGAGGCTGCGGTCTCATTAAAGACAAAAAACTCATACTCAAACGCCATACGCGCGCGGTAACCCATGCTTTCGGCGCTCGCGATCACTCGCTTGAGCTGATTTCTAGGACAGACTGGATGGAAATCGCCTTCGCCGACGAAATCCGCAAGAAAGAAGGGAATGTTTCTCTCTTCGATCAAGCGTCGTTCAGAGTTGAGGTCAATTCGATAGACGGCATCCGGAAAAGCGGTATGCCAGCCCGTATACTTCGCGTTGTCATAGAGTTGGTCGTTGACATCCCACCCAAACACGCAGTCGCAAAATCCCGATGTGCCATCAGCGATGGACGCGAATTTTTCGAGACTGAGATACTTTCCACGCATCACGCCGTCGATATCGGTAAATCCGATTTTGACTCGAGGAACACCTTCAGCACGATAGTGCTCAACTAGGGCGGAACCTTGCGTCACGGCTTTAATCTCCCTTTTCTGGTTGTCGGATCATCAGCACCATCGCTTGCACATCAGCGGGTGGCGCGTGCGTTAATCGGGTCACACTGAGTGATACGGCAAAATTGAGCAACATGCCAAGGGTACCGATGCCCTCTGGAGAAATACCCCACCACCAAAATTCCGAGGTGTTCGCCGAGGGATCGATGAATTTGAAGTAAATGATATAGCCTGCGGTGAAGACGATACCCGTGAGCATCCCTGCGATCGCACCCTCCTTACTCACTCGTTTCGAGAAAATACCGAGAACAATCGCGGGGAAAAAACTCGCCGCCGCGAGACCAAACGCGAAGGCAACCACCTCGGCGACAAATCCTGGCGGATAAATACCAAAAAGTCCTGCAATAAAAATAGCGACCGCGGCAGACAATCTGGCGTAGTTCAATTCCTGCCGTTCGGTCACATTCTTTGCCAAAGTATTCTTTATGAGGTCATGAGAAATAGCCGAGGAAATCACAAGCAACAGACCGGCTGCGGTCGATAAGGCTGCTGCGAGTCCTCCCGCGGCCATAAGCGCAACCACCCAGTTCGGTAGCTGGGCGATTTCTGGGGAAGCAAGCACGATAATATCTCTATCGATATACAGCTCATTATCGTTAGATGTCAGTTCATTGCTTACCAAGCGCTCACCCGATGCGCCTCGCCCCTCTACAAACACCGGTTTGGCAGGATTCATCGCTGCGCCACCTCGGTATTGGAGCCTGCCATCTTGGTTTTTATCGACCCATGATAGGAGTCCAGAGTCTTCCCATTTACCAAACCAATCTGGAAGGTCAGCGTAAGACGCGTTCTCCACAGCCTGGATCAAATTAATACGTGAAAAAGCCGCCACCGCCGGCGCCGTGGTATACAGCAACGCAATAAATACCAGTGCATAACCTGCAGATACTCGGGCCGCCCGCATATCCGGCACGGTGAAGAAGCGAACGATGACATGAGGCAAGCCTGCGGTCCCAGCCATCAATGCCGCCACAATAAAGAACATATCCACGGTTGATTTTCGCCCTTCGGTGAACGCAGCCATTCCGAGCTGCGTTGTTAAGCCGTCGAGCTTGTCGAGCAGATGAACGCCTGAACCATCAGCCAGGGTGGCGCCGAAGCCCAACATCGGCAAAGGAACTCCGGTCAGCAATATTGAAACGTAAATCGCAGGCACTAAATAAGCGAAGATCAGCACACAGTACTGCGCAACCTGCGTGTAGGTAATACCTTTCATCCCACCAAGCACGGCGTAAAAAAAGACGATGCCCATGCCGATCACAACACCCGTCTCAATTTGCACTTCGAGAAACCGAGAAAACACGATACCCACGCCTCGCATTTGCCCGGCGATGTAGGTGAAAGAAATAAAGATGACGCACAGCACGGCCACTAACCGCGCTGTCTGCGAGTAGTAACGGTCGCCGACAAAATCCGGTACCGTAAACTTTCCGAATCGTCTCAGATAAGGCGCTAACAAGAAGGCCAGCAGCACATAACCACCCGTCCAACCCATGAGGTAGCGGGCACCGTCAGCGCCTTCAAATGCAATAATGCCCGCCATGGATAGAAAGGACGCAGCAGACATCCAGTCTGCGGCGGTTGCCGCACCATTTGCGATGGGATGCACACCACCCCCCGCGACATAAAACTCGTTGGTCGAGTCGGAGCGGCTCCAGAGGGCAATGGCGATGTAAATCCCAAAAGTGAGCGCAACAAATCCATACGTCAGTAGCGTAGCCGACACGACTCAGTCCTCCTTCATCAGACCGAATCGACGGTCCAACCGATTCATCAACATCACATAAGCAAAAATGAGCAACACAAAGACATAGATTGCGCCCTGCTGAGAGAACCAAAAACCCAATCGCCAGCCAAAAAACTGGATTTCGTTCAACTGGTCAACGAACAAAATGCCGCAGCCGAATG
>Ga0255757_10001442_pt1 | contig 23100 bp, 8 predicted proteins | sample 071ome_27_FD_179957 | JGI IMG/M metagenome (GOLD analysis project Ga0255757, IMG submission 179957) | Coastal salt marsh microbial communities from the Groves Creek Marsh, Skidaway Island, Georgia - 071409AT metaG (version 2) | ecosystem: Environmental > Aquatic > Marine > Intertidal zone > Salt...
TCACCAGCGGCACGCTAGACGCATGGTATGACGATTCTTTCGGGCTATTCGCTCAGTCCGTTGGCGGTGGAGGCGGCTCCGGCGGTGGGGCCGGAGGCTTGGTCGCGCTCGGCGCTGGCGGCGGTGGTGCTGGCGCTGGAGGCAGGGTTGCGGTTACCAGCAATGGTGCTTCGATCTCGACAAAAGGCGATCGCGGTTCCGCAATCTTTGCGCAATCGGTTGGCGGTGGCGGCGGCAATGGCGCTGGCGCTGGCGGCTTAGTCGGCGTGGGCGGCGGCGGCGGCGGTGCAGGCAGCGGTGGTGAAGTGACCGTAATCAATAGCGCTGACCTCAGTACTCAGGGCAGTGAATCACGAGGCATTTTCGCCCAATCGATCGGCGGTGGCGGCGGTAATGGCGCCGGCGCTGGCGGATTAGTTGGCGTAGCAGGTGGGGGTGGTGCCGCGAGTCAAGGCGGTACCGTGGGCGTAACTAATTCCGGCGATATTTCGACCGGTGACGGTTCGCTGAGCGCAACACAGACAGCCACACAGTATTTAGCAAACGGAACACCGGTTGAGGTTACTCAGTCACGTGGCAATGCCTCAGCTATTTTTGCCCAGTCAATCGGCGGTGGCGGCGGATCTGGGGCTGGTGCCGGCGGATTAGTTGGAGTGGGCTCAGGTGGGGGCAGTGCAGGAAACGGCGGTAACGTGACGGTGAATTCCACTGGCAACCTCTCAACTCGATTCGCCGACTCTTTCGGAATATATGCTCAATCAGTTGGCGGCGGTGGCGGCTCGGGCGGCGGTGCGGGCGGATTAGTCGGAGTTGGCGGAGCAGGTTCTGCAGGAGGGAACGGCGGCAACGTGACCGCTAATAGCAATACACCCGCAACCACAATAGGCACGCAGGGCGAGAGGTCGAGCGGAATTTTTGCTCAGTCAATTGGCGGCGGAGGCGGCAGCGGTGCCGGCGCTGGAGGGTTAGTAGGCGTTGCAGGAAGCGGCGGGGGTGGTGGCGATGGCGGCACCGTTTCAGTCAGCAATAAGTCAGCGATTAGTACAGAAGGCTCTGAATCGAGGGGTATTTTTGCTCAATCTGTGGGTGGCGGCGGTGGTTCCGGTGCAGGTGCTGGTGGACTCGTTGGTGTCGGCAGCAGCGGCGGCAATGCCAGTGACGGCGGTTCGGTTTCAGTTACCAACAGTGGCAGCATTACAACGGGAGCCAACGGTGCCTCCCTCACCTACGTAGATCGCGTATTTGATGACACACTAACCGCTACAACTAACACCACTACGAGAAGCCATTCCTCGGCTATCTTCGCTCAGTCAATTGGCGGCGGCGGCGGCTCCGGCGGCGGCTCTGGCGGTATTGTAGGAGATAGCGGCAACGGCGGTGGCGCAGGTGATGCTGGCGCGGTAACAGTGACTAGTAGCGGCGATTTGAGCACACGTTTCAATGACTCTTTTGGCATTTTCGCTCAATCGGTTGGCGGTGGCGGCGGCTCTGGCGGCGGTGCAGGCGGTCTCGTGAGCCTTGCCGGTGACGGTAGTTCTGGCGGTGACGGTGGCGATGTAACCGTCACGACAGAAGGCGACGACGAGATATCAACCGAAGGTGAGCGTTCAGCCGGTATTTATGCCCAGTCAATAGGCGGCGGCGGCGGCTCGGCAGGTGACGCAGGTGGTTTGGTTCCGCTAGCAGGCGGCGCGACTGCCGGCGGGCTTGGCGGCGATGTAGAAGTGTCTAATGAAAACGACATTACTACTCGAGGTAACCTATCTGGGGGTATTTTTGCCCAGTCGGTTGGCGGCGGCGGCGGTGACGGTGGAGACGCATCGGGACCGTTTGCCATAGCGACAGACGGAGCCGCGGGTAATATTGGCGGCGATGTGACTGTCAACAATGCGGGTGATATTTCCACTGGGCTTACGTCAGACGGTATCACTACGGGAAATTATTCCTCAGGGATTTTTGCTCAGTCAGTCGGCGGTGCAGGCGGCAACGGAGGCAGCGCCTATTCTGCGAGTATTGGCTTTAGCCTTGCCATTGGAGGAACAGGTGGTGAGGGAGCCGCCGGTGGCGCTGTGGCTGTTAATCTGCTGCAGCGCGAGGCAGGTGACCCTATAACAAATATTAACACGCAGGGTGATTTCGCCTCTGGGTTATTCGCGCAGTCTGTAGGTGGCGGCGGCGGTAACGGGGGTGACGCAATTGCTGCAAGCGTTGGCTTGGGCTTCTCATCGAGTGTGGCACTCGGGGGCAACGGCGGTACCGCGGGTAATGGTGGCGCTGCCAGCCTTACCGGTGGAAGCAATATAACTACCCTGGGTGAACGAGCAATAGGCGTTTTTCTTCAGTCGATTGGTGGCGGTGGAGGAAACGGTGGATTAGCTGTTGCTGCTGCTGCATCCGCAGGCCCTGGTGCTTCGCTTTCGGTATCTACTGCGTTGGGTGGTAGTGGCGGCGTCGGCGGCAGTGCCGGAGCGGTCACCGCGACGACTACGGGTAATATCTCGACGAGCGGAATGGCTTCAACTGGCTTTTTATCTCAATCTGTTGGCGGTGGTGGCGGTAACGGCGGAACTACAGTTGCCGCTTCCGCTGCGTTTTCCGATGGCGGTGCGGGTGCTGTAAGCACTGCCATCGGTGGCAGTGGTGGCGGTGGTGGTGCAGCCGGGACCGTGACGGTTGATCACACAGGATCAATTACGACAGCGGGTGCTGATGCTGCGGCATTTTTAGCTCAAAGCGTTGGTGGCGGCGGAGGTAATGCCGGTACTACCATCGCAGCTTCAATTGCGGGTGGCGGCGCGGCTGCGGGGACCATCGATACGGCTGTCGGCGGAAGCGGCGGAACGGCTAGTAATGGCGCAGCGGTGGATGCAACGCTAACCGGAGACGTAACCACTGCTGGCGAAAACGCCTATGGCTTTCTCGCACAATCTATTGGTGGGGGCGGGGGTAATTCTGGTCTCAGCGTGGCTGCAGGTGCAAGTGACGCAGGAGTAGGAAGTGGCTCATTGTCTACTGCGATCGGTGGCAGCGCTGGCGGCGGCGGCGCAGGTGCAGTCGTCATCGGTGAATACTCAGGTATTTTGAGCACGAGTGGCAACAATGCTATCGGCGTGTTTGCACAGAGCCTTGGCGGTGGCGGTGGCAACGCGGGAACCAGTATTGCCGCAGCAGGGAGTGGTGCGGGCGTTGGGTCGGGCGCTGTAGGCATAGCGATAGGTGGAAGCGGCGGTGCGGGCGGCAGCGGCGACGAAGTAACGCTCACGACGGCGGGCAGAGTCACTACCTTAGGCAATAATTCTGGAGGCATCATCGCGCAGAGCATCGGCGGTGGTGGCGGTAACGGCGGCACGGCCATAGCTGGGGCGCTTGCGGGCGCGGGCACAGGGGCTGGTACGGTGAGTTTCGGCCTAGGCGGAAGCGGCGGCGTTGGCGGCGTCGGCGGCAAAGTAGACCTCGACGTAGACAGCGAAGTCAGAACATCAGGCAATAATTCAGTTGCCGTGCTCGCGCAGAGCCTTGGCGGCGGCGGCGGCAATGGTGGTATGTCGATTGCAGCAGGAGGCGCAGGTGCCGGCGTTGGGGCTGGTGCGGTCAGCGTTTCGATTGGTGGCTCCGGTGGCGAGGGCGCCGCAGGCGGTCGGGTTGAACTGACAAGCACAGATAAAACTATAACCACTTCTGGCGACAATAGCGGAGGCATACTGGCGCAATCGCTCGGTGGCGGCGGTGGCAATGGCGGGCTAAGCATTGGTGCCAGCGGCGCTGGGGCCGGCACGGGTGCAGGTGCGGTCAATGTCAGTGTTGGTGGCAGCGGTGGTACCGGCGGTATTGGCGGAGCGGTAGTGCTCAATGCGAGGAATAATGTCACAACGGGTGGCGCAAACTCTGCCGCTATTACCGCCCAGAGCATTGGCGGCGGCGGCGGTAATGGCGGTTTTAGTGTCGCTGCAGGCGGCGCGGGTGCTGGCACCGGTGCGGGCGCAGTTTCATTGGGGCTCGGCGGCAGCGGCGGCAGTGGCAACACCGGTGGGCAGGTTGATGCCACGGTAACAGACAATATATTGTCAACAACCGGTGATTATTCGTTCGGTCTTCTCGCACAGTCGGTTGGCGGTGGCGGAGGTAACGGTGGTTTTACCGTTGCGGGCACGCTAGCACGCGCGGGAACAGGCGCAGGTGGCGCGAGTGTTGGCATAGGAGGCAGCGGTGGCTCTGGCGGTCATGCGGGCGACGTTAATTTAACTTCTACTTCAATAATCACTACGGGGGGTGTAGGCGCAACCGGTGTGGTAGCGCAGTCGATTGGTGGGGGTGGTGGTAACGGCGGGTTTAGCGTTGCAGCAACCTTGGCAGATTCAGGAACCGGGTCAGGTACAGCCAATGTAAGCCTCGGAGGCAGTGGCGGCGGCGGCGGTAACGGCGGTGAAGTCGATGCAGATGTGGGAGGATCTGTCAGTACCACGGGCGAAGGCGCTACTGGCATATTGGCGCAATCCGTCGGCGGCGGCGGCGGCAGCGGCGGTTTTTCGGTCGGAGTGGGCGGTTCTGCTTCTGGCACAGGAGCAGGCAATATCGGCATTGGGCTTGGTGGTTCAGGTGGCGATGCGAGCAGTGGCGATGACGTCACATTGGATGTTGGTGCATCACTGGTTCAAACAGCAGGCGATAACAGCGGCGGTATTTTAGCTCAGTCAGTCGGCGGTGGCGGCGGCGCCGGAGGCTTTGCGGTGGCTAGCGCAGTGTCTGTCGGTGGTAGCGGCGCTGGGAGTGCATCGGTGGCAGTAGGGGGTAGCGGCGGCGGTGGCGGTAACGGTGATGTCGTCGATTTCACCTATGAACGAGCCGGTGAAGAAGCCGGTAGTGTGATTACCGAAGGCACTGATTCGGCTGGTATTACTGTGCAGTCAATTGGCGGCGGCGGCGGCCAAGGCGCATTTTCAGTAGCTTTATCTCTCGCTAAATCAACCAAAGCAGCAGGTAACGTTACTTTGAGCATTGGCGGCTCGGGAGGTGACGGCGGCACTGGGGCAGCGGTGACTAGTAACTCCAATACGAGTATTTCAACTACCGGCGACCGCTCCGCAGGCTTGAGTGTTCAGAGTTTAGGCGGCGGCGGCGGAAATGCGGGCATGAGCATAGCCTTGGCAGGCGCGCTGACAGGTAAATCCGGCGGCTCCCTCACGCTTAGTATCGGCGGAAGTGGTGGCGGTGGAGGCTCCTCTGACGAGGTGACTGTCAATCAAAGAGGAACGATTTCTACCCAAGGCTCAGACTCGAGCGGCATTATTGCTCAGTCGATAGGCGGCGGTGGAGGTAGCGCTAGTTTTAATGTAAGCGTATCGGGATCGTCTGGCGCTGAAGCTAAAGAGAGCACAGGAAATGTAAATTTCGCGATCGGTGGCGCAGGTGGCGAGGGGAATAACGCCAGCAATGTAAGTGTCAGTCAAATTGGCAATATTACAACACAGGGTGCACGTTCGAATGGGCTCTTCGCCCAATCAGTCGGAGGAGGTGGCGGTAACGCTGGCTTTGATTTCACCTTTGGCAAAGGCGGCACGGGAGTCAAAGGCACCTTGGGAGCCTCCGGTGGTATAGGCGGAGACGCGGGCGATGTTGATGTGAGCTATCAAGGGGCATTGGTAACTGAAAGCGATGCGTCCTACGGTATTTTTGCTCAGTCTATTGGCGGTGGTGGTGGTGTTAGCAGCTCTTCGTCGATAAGTGCCAAATCAGAAGCCTATGGGGATAGGGGCACAACAATGAATGTTGGTCTTGACGGCGTCGAGGGCGGCTCCGCAGGCGATGTGACTATGTTGGTTGGTATTGAGTCAGATGCCGAAAGTCTGACCACATCGGTAAGCACCTCCGGTACAGACACTCATGCCGTTTTTGCGCAGAGTATTGGTGGCGGCGGAGGCACAGCTGCAGCGGCATCCACAGGGAAAAAAGGCACACCAACGATCGGTCTAGCAATGGGCGGTGATGGCGGCACTGGAGGCGTCGCAGGTACAGTTTCTGTGACTAGCGACGCAGCTATCTCTACCTCTGGCGATGGTTCCTATGGCGTTTTGGCCCAATCCGTCGGCGGCGGCGGTGGTGTTGGAGGGTCGGCACATACCGGTGGTTTGGAGGGTAAGTCCATTAGTATGAGTGCTGCACTCGGCGGAGATGGTGGTGAAGGTAATTTAGGTGGCGCAGTTGACGTCACTAACAGCGGATCAGTGACCACCACAGGCTTCAAATCCCATGGCATAGTTGCGCAGTCTGTAGGCGGCGGCGGCGGCACAGGTGGCGGCACAACAAAATTTGATGGGTTTACCTCGCTTGAGGCCAGCTCCAACGTCAATATGAGTTTCGCTATGGGCGGCGATGGGGGCGACGGATCCGCTGGAGGAGCGGTTGATATTGTGAACACTGGCGCGCTTTCTACAAAAGGCGACGGAGCGATTGGTGTATTGGCTCAATCGGTCGGTGGCGGCGGTGGTCAAGGCGGCTCTACGATGTCAGGCGGGATACCGAGTCTGAAGGGCGGTGTAGATATGAGCCTGAGCTTTGGTGGCGATGGCGGCACTGGTGCAACGGGCGGCAACGTTACAGTAAGCAATGAAGGCGAAACGGCAACGATTGCGACAGAGGGCAATGACGCCCACGGTATTGTCGCGATGAGCATTGGCGGTGGGGGCGGGTTAGGTGGCGACTCTATGCGCATGCGTGCTGGCGCTGCGGTTGACGAACCCTCTTTACATGCGGTCATGAATTTAGGCGGTAGCGGCGGTGAAGGCGGCATCGGTGGCGCTGTCACGGTTGTTAACGAGCGAGCAGTCACAACCCTTGGCGACCGTGCTCACGGCATACTGGCTCAGTCAATAGGCGGTGGTGGCGGTACCGGTGGCACAGCCGTTGTGCTTAATTTGGATGAAAGTAAAACGCCAACACAGTTTTCGAGTGCGATAGGTGGTAGCGGAGGCGACGGCAACCGAGCCGGCGCTGTGGCTGTGACAAATGCCGAGTCAGCGACCATTGACGTGTCAGGATCACGAGCAGTGGGTATCTATGCGCAATCGGTTGGCGGAGGCGGTGGCAGCGCTGGGAGCGACATAAAAGTTAATACTAAAGCCTATGCGCTCTTGTCTTCTCCTATTACCGATTCGACGATTGATCAACTCTTAGGCGGCGATGGCGGAGCCGGCGCAGACGGTGGTGCGGTTACGGTTATTAACAATGGCACTATTAATGTGCGCGGCGATAATGGTTACGGCATATTTGCTCAATCAGTCGGTGGCGGTGGCGGTGAGAGCACTTCAACCTTGGCGTCGATAGTAGGTTTAGATAAAGACATTTACTTAAACGGTCTACTCGGCAGAACAGATGCGAGTGAGGGCGTTGCTGGTATTGTAACTGTTGAAAACACTGGCGATATCAATGTTTTTGGCGACGGCAGCGATGCTGTGCTAATGCAAGCGATTAATGGCGGTGGCGGTGCGGCTAACCTCTTCCTAGATCTGAGTGATAGCGCAATCGAGGCTGGCGATGTCTATGTTCCGCCTGAGTCCGATGACGACATGGCAAAACTCGCGGGTCTCCTGCGACTTGGGGCTGACAAGATGGCCGGCGCCTGGGCCAGCGCGTTCAGGTCAAAACAAGATGGCGATGTCACCACAGACGGTGATGCAAGCAGAGGCAGTCAGATGCAAAGCATCGGCGGCGGCGGAGGTAGCCAGAGAACAGAAATAGAGGTAAGCGACAAGGGTGAGCGTCGTGTGGTTTTAGGCACAGAGCTCGGAGGCATCGAGGTTGATGGCGCGGCCGGAGGTAGAGTTGACGCCGAGCGAACGGGTAATCTTACTACCCTCGGCTACGCTTCGCAGGGTGGTTTTGTCCAGTCTATTGGCGGTGGCGGTGGCTCTTCAATTCTATTGATTACGCCGGTAGCACCAAAAACGGAAGAATTCGCTGCTCCTGCAGCATTCTCATCCCCAATGCTAATGAGCCTAACTTCTGAAGAAGAGCCTGAGCCCGCAGAGATAGTTGCTCCAACCGAAATTGTGCTTGGCGGTCTCGGTGGATCGGCGAATGACGGCGGCGATATTGACTATGTAGGAGATGGTCAGATCTCAACAAGCGGTGATTTCTCGCCCGCAATGGTTGTCCAAAGTATCGGTGCAGGCGGTGGTCAATCCACTGTGCTTGGCGCTTCTCTAGTAGACGTAACTCTGGGTGGCAGCGCGGTAGATGATACCGACGAAGAAACAAGGGCACAGGGCAACGGCGGCAATATTCGTTTCGTCAATACCCGCAGCGATGTTGATTTCCTTACTCAAAACGATGAGGACTCCGCTTCTATAGTAGCTCGCGGAACGTCATCCAATGGCCTTGTCGTTCAGAGCATTGGCGGCGGCGGAGGTTTTGCACTAACCGATGCGCCAGAGGTTAATGTTTTCCAGAACTCGGGGAATATCGGCAACGGTGGCAACCTGGATGTCACTATTGGGACCGTATTTAGCTACGGCGACCGTGCAAATGCTGTAATGCTTCAGTCGCTTGGCGGCGGCGGGGGTATCGTGAACGCCGAAGCGGTCGGGTCGAGTCTTGGCGAAGGCACTGCCGGTGACATTGATGTCGACATTCAAGGCCATTTAGGCGTATTCGGCGAGGATGGTATTGGCCTGATAGCACAAAGCGAAGGGCGAGACGGCAGTGGCGATATAGACATCCTGGTTCAAGGTGACCTTGTTGCTGGTGGCGAGCGAAGTTTAGGAATCAGAGGTGAATCGTTATCCTCCGAAGGTGAGCGCGGCAACGTGTCTACTAGAGTGCTCGGTAATTTAGAAGCAGCAGGCAAGCAGTCCATCGGCATTGACGCAAGAGTCGTCACGGACGAAGACTACGACAAGGAGACGCGGCTCGAAATTGGTAAGAGCATAATTGCCAGTGGGGAAGAGGCACAAGGCGCACTAGTTGAAATCGAGGCTGCAAATATCGGTGCCGGTGACCCAAGTGTAAACAGATCCATCGTAACCGTTGGTGAATCAGTTGTTGCTAGTGGTCTTCGTAGCAAGGGTGTGGTGCTTAGTCATGATGCGGCAGACGTTGATCGCAAACTAGAGCTTGAAGTCAATGAAAGCATAAGCGCGTCAGGAGAAGACGCGACAGCGACGGCGCTAGACATAACAGCAACAGGTACCGCGAAATCAGCGATTGTAAGTGTTGCCAGCAATGTACAGGTTACTGATGCCGGTATTGGCGCGACTGCGCTGGCTATCAATGAAGAAGCAGAATCTCTTGATGGACCCGTGACGCTAGACATTGGCGGCGGGCTAATCGCCGCGGGTAGCAGTTCAACGGGCGCTAGCCTAACTAGAACATCTACTGAAGAGCTAACTGCTGAGGCAGTCGCTATAACTGTCGATGATTTTTTGGCAGCGACTGCAGAGGATGCGACTGGTCTTGAAATTGAGCTAACTACAGAAAACGGAACTGGTTCGGTTGCGCTTTCGGTCGGCGAAGATGATGAAACCGATGGCGGCCTTTACGTTGAGGGTGACCTTGCAACTGGCGGCGACATCAGAGTGGTTTCCGAGTCAGGTGCTACAGGCAGCGTTGTTGCCACCATTGACGGCTCGGTTACGGTTATTGGAGAAGCGGCGACAGGTCTATTGATCGATGGCGAGGCTGGTACAGCTGCCGGCGCCGTGACAACTGAGTTTACCGGTACGTTGGGTGTGAACGGCATCGATGCGCGCGGATTAGTGGTCGATCTGGAGGCCGGTACTAGTGCCGGCGCAGTCACGACCGATATCGCGGGCAACGTTACCACCGAAGGTGACGGCAGCACTGCAGTAGATATTATTGTCGACGCGGAAGACGCTGCAGGCGCAGTAACAACTGAGGTTACCGGTGCGTTGGCTGTGAATGGCACCAATGCCCGCGGGCTGGCGATTGCGGTTGACGCGGGGACCAATGCCGGCGCAGTAACGACCGACATTACGGGCAACGTTACCGCCGAAGGCGAAGGCGCGCAGGCGTTGAAAATAGCCGTAGTCGCAGGCGGTGATGTGGAGGCAGTAGCGACAACTATCGGTGGTAAAATTATTGCTGCCGGCGCGCAGTCAACTGGGGCTGGAATCAGCATCGAGGCTATCGAGAACGCTGTTCCCTCCACGATCAATGTTGCTGACGACATCCAAGTTAGCAGCACGGGCACAGATGCGACTGCGCTAGAGCTTGAGTTTGATATTGCCAAGCTTATTGCGCCATTAGAGTTCGATGCAGGCGCGAGCATTATAGCCAGTGGTGTACGCTCGACCGGAGCTCTAATTACGATGAGTACCTCGACGGAGCTCTCCGATGAGGCACTCGAAGTAACTATCGATAATGCGCTCATTGCCAATGCAGAAGACGCAACGGGCTTGTCAGTCAAACTCGAAAACGAAGCTGGCACCGGATCGGTTGTGCTTAGCGTCGGCGAGGACGATGAAACGGATGGCGGGATTTTGGCCGAGGGCAAAGGTGCGCTCGGTGGCGCCATTGAGGTGCTGGCAGATTCCGGTTCAACGGGCGCTGTTGGCACAACAGTAGATGGCGGCATTTCGGTGTTGGGCGAAGGAGCGACGGGTCTCCTTGTTGATGCTGATGCAGGGTCGGATGCGGGTGCTGTCACCACTACGCTTGACGGTGAATTGCAGGTTGAAGGAGAAGCCGCGCGAGGTATCGCAATCGCTGTGAATGCAGCGGGCGATAGCGCTCCAGTGGAAACAACAATAGATGGGAACGTTAGCTCGACCGGTCTTGGAGCTAAGGGCATAGAGCTCAAGCTCGAAGCTGGAGCAGATGTTGCCGCCATCACCACGCTTGTTAAAGGCGATGTGGCGAGCGGTGGTGAGAACGGCTTTGGTTTGTCAGTGTCATCGGTTGGCGGCGTTAGCACCGACGTTGTTGATACTACTATTGACGTCGACGTGTTTGCCGAAGGCCTCAGTAGCACCGGTGTGGGCATTGAAATCGATGCCGGCCAAAGTAGTGGCGAGGTTACTACTGAAATAGGCGGCAATGTAGTCGCCATCGGAGAGCTCTCAACCGGCGTTGATTTGAGCGTATTAGCCGGCGAGAGTGCATCGCAGATCCAATTGGATGTTGCTGGCGATGTTGGCGCGACTGGCCTTAACGCAACAGGCATTGCGATCGATCTCGATAGCCCAACTCTCACCGATCCAGTAACTGTGGGTGTCGGCGGCAGCCTCGTTGCTAGCGGTGTTGGCGCTACCGGCGGCCGCGTATCAATGACTTCATCGGCGCTACTGTCGGAAGAGGCGCTTGCTGTTACGGTTGACAGATGGGTTGCCGCGACGAACAACATGGCGACTGGCTTAGACATCACGTTAACGAATGCCGAAAGCACCGGAAATGTGGCGCTATCAATTGGTGAAGATGCCGAGAGCAGTGGTGGTGTGGAAGCAACCGGTGAAGGCACAACTGGCGTGACTATTAAGTCCCAGGCTAATCTCGGTAGCACCGGCAATATAAATTTTTTTGTCGATGGTGGAACTTTCGTCGAGGGGAATAATGCTACTGGCCTTTCATTCACCAGCAAAGCGGGGCTTAACAGCGGAACGTTGACCACAGAGATTAATGGTGATCTTGACGTTTCCGGCACCAATGCCCGCGGGCTGGCGATTGCGGTTGACGCGGGGACCAATGCCGACGCAGTAACGACCGACATTACGGGCAACGTTACCGCCGAAGGCGAAGGCGCGCAGGCGTTGAAAATAGCCGTAGTCGCAGGCGGTGATGTGGAGGCAGTAGCGACAACTATCGGTGGTGTAGTCGCCATCGGAGAGCTCTCAACCGGCGTTGATTTGAGCGTATTAGCCGGCGAGAGTGCATCGCAGATCCAATTGGATGTTGCTGGCGATGTTGGCGCGACTGGCCTTAACGCAACAGGCATTGCGATCGATCTCGATAGCCCAACTCTCACCGATCCAGTAACTGTGGGTGTCGGCGGCAGCCTCGTTGCTAGCGGTGTTGGCGCTACCGGCGGCCGCGTATCAATGACTTCATCGGCGCTACTGTCGGAAGAGGCGCTTGCTGTTACGGTTGACAGATGGGTTGCCGCGACGAACAACATGGCGACTGGCTTAGACATCACGTTAACGAATGCCGAAAGCACCGGAAATGTGGCGCTATCAATTGGTGAAGATGCCGAGAGCAGTGGTGGTGTGGAAGCAACCGGTGAAGGCACAACTGGCGTGACTATTAAGTCCCAGGCTAATCTCGGTAGCACCGGCAATATAAATTTTTTTGTCGATGGTGGAACTTTCGTCGAGGGGAATAATGCTACTGGCCTTTCATTCACCAGCAAAGCGGGGCTTAACAGCGGAACGTTGACCACAGAGATTAATGGTGATCTTGACGTTTCCGGCACCAATGCCCGCGGCATGGCGGTGGCGATAGACGCCGACCAAGATGCTTCAGCAGTGAGCGCGCAGATCGCTGGGAACGTCACGGCTGAAGGTAGCAGGGCGAAAGCGATCGATTTAGCGGTTACTGCAGGTGAGCGTGCCGGAGGCTCGAACACTCGAGTAAGCGGTGACGTTGTTACCGAAGGAGATTATTCCACAGGCATTAACGTTAGTGTCGCAGCCGGCACCAGTGCAGTTGCCCCAACGGTTAAAATCGATGGCAACCTTCAAGTTGGTGCTTCGAGCACTGACGCAGCCGGCGTTCTCTTTAAAGTAGAGACTCCGGAAATGTCAGGAATCGCTTCGCTGGATATTGGCGGCAATCTTCTCGTCAATGGCGTTGGCGCAACGGGTGCACGCATCGCGCTTACCTCTAGTGCGCAAGCAGCCGAGGAAGTGGTAGCGGTATCTGTAAACAATTGGCTTGCCACAACGTCGGATCGCGCTACGGGCATTGATTTAGAGCTCGCTAACGCCGACCGAACAGGGGCTGTGATGCTTGCTATTGGCGATGAGGAAGCGACCGAAGCGGGACTTTTCGTTGATGGTGCGAACGCAACGGGTGCGCGCGTAAACTCAGTGTCTGAATCGGGCGCCACGGGTTCTGTGGGTGCTAAGGTCGCCGGCTCGATGTTTGTTTCTGGCGCAGATGCCAAAGGGCTGGCTTTCTATAGCGCAGCGGGTCTCGCGACTAACCAGACGGTATCAACCACTAGTTCGCTATCAACTTCATCAGGTGAGCGCGTCGCTTTGATGCTTAAAGGCGACAGCGATAGAGATTCTACCTCCGAAAGTGGCGGTCTCGCGCTAGCTTTGAAAGGCGACTTGACTGTGACAGGCGAAAATACCGTCGGTGTCGATTCTCAGTTAGAAAGCAAAACCGGCGCGATAGCCTCCTCCCAGCTAGCGTTGGATGGCGGTATGGCTGTTGAAGGGGCAGGTGCCATTGGTACAAACCTGGTAACCCATGCGACAGGCAACATTGGTCAGACTGATGTTGCAATTGGTGATAAATTGACTGCCAAGGGCATGGACGCAAGCGGGTTTATGCTCAGCCAGATATCAGGGGGTCATCTCGGGGCTGTAAATGCGGCTGTAGACGGCGCCTTGTGGGCTGAAGGTGAGTTCGCAACGGGTATGTCTCTAGCAGGTTCTGGAGTACGTGGAGTTGAGCGTCTGTCAGTTTCTATTGCCGGCTCCGCTCCCTATGAAAACAGCGATACGGCGACGGAAAAACTTGGCCTAGTCGCATCGGGGAGCGAGGCTAGTGCCTTGGTTGTAATTGTAGATAGCGCAGCGGGCTCTATTGGCGCTAGCGACATCACTATTGATGGAGCTGTAGCTGCAATTGGCTCGTCAGCATCTGGTTTGTCCGCCTCATACAGCGCAGACGAATCGATTGCTGATCAAGCGGTCAACATTGCTGGGAGCGTGCAAGCCAAAGGGGAAGATGCCAAAGGTATTTCCTTGTTAAGCGCAGCGGGTACCGATCTAGGAAGCCAGGCCGTTGTTCTCGATGGAGATCTTGTTGCCCTTTCTAAGGATTCTGAGGGGCTAAGAATCGGCGGTGAGGCGGGCGATTCACTGTCCAACCTGAGTGTCGAGGTTAGCGGGCTTGTGGGCGCGGCCGGTGACAATGCGAGTGCTATTGCTCTTACTCGAAACGGACGTTTAGCCGGAGATGTTCAACTGAGCACCGGCGGTGCTGTTTTTGCCTCCGGCAGCGATGCTACTGGCGTCTACCTTGCTAGTCAGAGCTCTTTGACAGTCGCCGAAAGCAAGCTTGAATTTAATAGCTTCGTTGAGGTTGCTGGACAGGCCGCGCAAGGTATTGTCGTCGAATCTCAGTCTTTGAGCGGCACTCAATCAACACTGGTATCTGTCAACGAGAATGTAACCGTTGTTGGTCAGGGAGCAGCCGGTATTGTAGTTCGCGAGCAGATTGCAGAAGGTAGCTCGGAAATTCAGGTTGAAACCGGCGGAGACATTATTGTTGGCGCAGCAGATGCCTTTGGAATCGAAAGTGCGTCGTCAGCGAGAACAAGCACGGCCTATGTAACCGTTGAAGGAAACCTTCTGGTAGTGGGAGCGGGCTCGACCGGTATTCGGCTAAAGTCAGGCTCACAGGTGTCTTCACAGTTAAGCGCCGCGGTTTCTGGCGCGCTAGATGTTGTGGGCGATAGTGCTCAGGGCATCGAGTTGACCACAAGCGGTGAAGGCATCACGTCGAACCGGCTAAATGTTTCTAAAGAGGTGAGTGCAAATGGCACTAACGCTAGTGCTATCGCTGTGCTCAATGAGGGTGCATCCACGGGTAACACGCAGATTCAATTGGCCGCTACGTCCATGGCGTTTGGCGACGACGCGTCGATTATTAGTGCGAAAGCTGATGATGCAGAAGCGCTAACAACGGTAGAGGTCGAAACTGGAGTGCGCGTTTACGCGGGCGGGGGGGCTCGTGTCGCAACTGGTGAAAATGAAGCGTCTATTAGGCTAATAAACCGCGGCTACATCTCTGGTGAGGCTGGGCTCATGCATACTCCCGTGCGCTCAGCTGACGGTAATGACGTGATTTTGAATTTTGGATCTTACCTAGGCAATGTTGATCTTGGCGCGGGTGATAACTTGTTCACAAACGAGTCTACTGGGCACTGGCAAAGCGGCACTCAAGCGGCGCTTGGCGGTGGTCTCTTCGTTAACAAGGGCAACGTAGTGATTGGCGATCCGCTCGCGGTCGATCGACTTTTTCTTGATGGGAGTTACCTACAGAGCGAGACCGGCAACCTAAACTCAATGTTAGATTTCGCGACTGTGACCGCCGATGGTATCGACATGACGGGCACTGCCATCATTGATGGCACATTGTCGGTTGCTACCAAGAACGCAGAGTTGATTCGTTCGGGTCGACATCAGGTCACCTTGCTTCGCTCGCTCAATACAGAAGATCTAGGCACTGTCCTTAAGATCGCGCCGTCTTTCTTCGTTGATTACGCGACCTTTGTTGACAGTGCAGGCTTCGGGCTTGGCTATTATGTTGATTTCCGTGCGGACTGGCTGGGTGCTAACTTAGACATAGTCGGTGGCCACATTAACTCTTTGCAAGACGCCGGATCTGCTGTGGAGTATGCAGGCTTAATCAACGAGTTGGTCTACACCACAGATCGCGATTGGGTGCAGGCGCAGTATCAACGCCTATCACCTGAGTTCTATGCGAATGCAGAGGCGCAATTGCTGAGAGCGGGACAGTCCTTTAACAACGGTATTGCTCGCTGCGAGACCACTGCGGGAATCAGCGTCTCTAACGATGCGGGTAGCTGCGTTTGGATAGAGTTCTCGCAGCGAGACGAAGATATCGGCATGGGCGACAACTGGGCGACGGCTAGCTTTGCTCTCAATCGTCGTGCGGCGGGAGCGCAGTTTGCCTTGTCGCCGAAATTGTCAGCAGGCTTTGCTTTTGCCGATGACGATTCGTACGGCACTTCGCCACTCTTAACGAGTAACTCTAATGATGAAGCGGGACGCTTTGGGCTGTCGATGGCCTACCGTCCAGCACCGCAAGCAAATCTATCCGCGGTTCTGTCTTACGCAGCATTGGATAGCCAAGTGATGCGAAATTTAGATTCGCGAGAGTTTAAGACTACAGCGCAGCGCGATGGGCGAAGCTTTTCCGCTTTGTTCCAGGGCGCTTACAGCTTCGATCTAGGCGAAATGTATCTTCGTCCCGTACTCGATATTGGCTATGACGAAATCGTTTTAGATTCCCGCGATGAGCGTGGCTTAAGTGAACAGCGTCTCGCCCTTATGGGAACCGAGCAGCACTACTGGTGGATGCGCCCACGTGTAGAGACTGTGTTTGAGCGCACGCTTGATTCTAAGTGGCTACTGCGAATGGAGCTTGCTGCAAGTTGGCGCAACTACTTCGGCCGCAATGAACACGGGTTTAGTGCGGGCCTGTTGAGTGCGCCGGATTGCACCAATCCAATGACTCCAATGGTTGACCTGGGCCATCAGGGACGTGAGTACGAGGCTGGACTGACGCTAACATCGCCGAAAGGGACAAGTCTAAACCTTCAAGGTGTTTGGCAGGATACCCGCGCGTGGACTGGAAGCCAGCTGCGTCTTCTTTTGAGTATTCCGTTCTAAAGCGACGTCGCAGTTAGTACAAAACCACCGTCTCGCCTAACAGTGATTCTTTGTCTATTTTTGGCTGAGAGTAAAAAGATCAGTATAGAAATGTGTGATGACCCCCTGAATTCCTTCACAGCGTTGAGTGGCCCTTTATAGGTTATACTCTATGAACGACAACATCGAGATCAAGCGCTGGAATCAAGCGCAAGGCCGAGTTGGTTAAAGAGATTATCTGCGGTAAGACCAGTGCAGCGAGCGCTGCCAGAGAACATGATTTAAAGCCCTTTGAGGTGCAGCAATGAGTCGACGAGGCGGAGGCGGGTATGGAGAATGCCCTACGCGCTAATTCCCGAGATGTCGCCGAGCTTTATGAGAAACGCATAGATGAGCTGACCTCAGCCTATGGCGAGGCCATGCTGGAGCTTAAAGCCAGAAAAAAGCTCAATCGCCATCTGGGCTTGGACGAGGACTGATATGTCAGCTCCAGGCCGAGATGGCGGAAGAAAGGGATTGCGTGAGCCTGTGCCAGCTCTCGCGCTGGTTATAGTTCCCGCGGCGATCCGTAGATCAAAGGCGGTGGGCCACTCGAAGAGAGCATTGGTGTCGGCGAAGCGGCTCTTGTCGATGGTGTCTAGCCAGATTGTAAAGTCGGCGTTGAATTCTCCTCGGGTCGCTGCGGTAGGCGCAACGAAATCGCATAGCGCTGTTTTACCCTGAGCCACGAGCTCGTCGGCAAAGCTGCCCATCCTGCGCGCCTGGCGCAGCCTTCCTTTCTCAGAAAAATCCCAGTCGTCGGCTTGTTTCCTGACCTCGTCGGCATTCAACCACGTGCAGTTACCCAGCTTTTTGTGCAGCTGCTCGGCGAGCGTGGTTTTGCCGGCCCCTGGCAGGCCCATCACGAGTATTTTCATGGCATCTTCATCGCTCTTAGTCATGTTATTTAGAGAGTGCAATGAAAGCATAGCAGACGACTCAGCAGCGGCAAGGGTTCAGCTCATCCGGTAGCCTGCTAACTCAGAGGCTTGGGTTTAGATAAAGCTGGCAATCTGCTGCAAAGACTTTTTTTTCTTCGCCGCTGCTGGCACTTTGGCAGACTCTGCCGCGTGGCCTGTAACAATCAGCAAGTAGGGCCTTTCTGTTGACGGGCGCTCGAGAACTTCGCTAAGGAATTTCATCGGGCTGGGCGTGTGGGTTAGAGTGGCTAACCCAGCCGCGTGGAGGGCGTTGAGCAAAAAGCCGGTAGCGATGCCAACCGATTCGGGCATGTAGTAGTTCTTGCGTGGATTGCCTTCTTCGTCCTTGCCATGACGCTCCATAAAAATCGCAATGAGCCAGGGGGCCGTTTCGAGGAAAGGCTTTTCGGCGTCTGTGCCTAGCGGTTTGAGATCGTTAAGCCATCGCTCGCCTGCTTTGCCATCATAGAAAGCACGTTCTTCGGCTTCGGCAGCGAGTCGTATCTCGCGCTTCTTCAGGGGGTCGCTAACACACACGAAATGCCAAGGCTGATGATTGGCTCCTCTCGGCGCCGTGCCTGCAGCGCGAATCGCAGTGGCGATGATGTCTTGCGGTACCGAAGTCGCAGCGAAGTCGCGCACGCTGTGCCGGCTTTGGATGAAGTTTAGATACGCCTGACTCTGAGCGAGGCTCTCTTCATCGGTTAGGGTGGCGCTGTCGGGGAGTGCGATAGGGGTGTATTGGCTCATGCGAACAGTCTGACACAGGATGCGCGACTGGGTCGATAGGATCACGATAGCAGCCGCTCAAGATTCGATGAGCATTCTACGGTTAAGCTTTCAACGGAGTGTGATTTGCGAGTGTAGCGCCTGCGTTCCTTGCAGCGATAGTTTCCCATTGGCAGGCAGCTTCTTGTTATAGTGCGCTCGTGAAATCTTGGGAGCTACTATGGAAACTTCTATGAAATCTTTGATGTGGCATGCGGTGGGACTGCTCGCCGCCGCGTTTTGGCTCTACGCAGGCGCTCTTCATTTTCTCGACCCCCAATGGTTTGCGCCTATCGTTCCCCCGATTCCAGGTTCCGCGACATTCTGGGTTTATGTCAGCGGTGCCGCCGAGCTCGCGCTCGGAGTTGGATTCCTTCTGCCGCGCCTAAGGAATATAACTGGGCTGGCTAGCGCTGTGTTCTTGGTGTGTGTTTATCCTGCCAATATCTATATGTGGATGTATGACCTCGAACTTGGCGATGGGAGCTCGCTGTCGAGCACCGGCCATGTTATCCGATTGCTGCTGCAGGTTTTCGGCGTTCTGCTTAGTCTTTGGGTTTGGCGGTATAGGCCTGTGAGACTGGAGAATTAAGCAGCGGAATTTGTCCGCTACCGACTCTTGAACGTTTTCCGTTTCATTCTCATCTGCTTTGATCCGAGCGTCTAAGCCGCCAAGCATTTCGGGCAGCGCTTTCAGAGCGTAAATGACGCCGAAAGCAAGTACGCCATGATGTGCGCCAATGCCTGCCCCCTCGGCGGACTCGGCTGCTTCCATGATTTCAGAGGCCGCGGTGAAGATCGCTACTAGGCCAGCACTCAAATTAACAATGGGGCTTTCGGCGAAGGAGCGCAGCGCGCCGCTGGCTTTTCTTTGCAGCGTCTTGTTTAAAGGGGGTCTGACCCCTTTAAGGAGACCCCTAAAAGAGAGTAGATGGTAGCTACGGGTTCTACTAAATAGTAATTATAAGTTATTGATATATTGAGATATAAATTAATTTTATATAATCGATACCATCATAAGTACCATCAATTTAATATGTCTTCGCGAACATCAAATTAAGTCTTCACGCATCCTGCGGTCGCTTATTGCTCGCCTCACAGTCCCCTCAGTTCTTGAAGGTCTTTAGACACAAGGTACTTTGGCAGCGTAACGACGTGGGTATTTCGCGCCGCAGAACATTGTTAGCGTTAGGGCTGTTTAAATTGGTTTACCTAAGTTAAGCGACTTGCTCTAAATAAAGCTTCCTCACTAAGATTGCTCTATTAAAACTAAAATTTGTAGTTAAATTTAGGATCCTAAAGAACTGTCATGAGTTACTGAGCTCCTTGCTTCGACTAATCCCAAAGTTGAGTCTTTTAACTCAAACCCGGGCGCTATATCGATTAATCGGCATCGTAGTCTATCCAAAGTCCGTAATTTCTTAAATTACAGTAAATAGCGTAAATTATCGCAGTTATGTTTGGTTCTTCGCATTCCCGATAAGTAGCTTCCAACTCTTTTGACTTTCGAGGAATTAGCCATCGCACCATCCACATCCCTCGCCAAAACAACGGTCGCACTCTGATGCTGGCTTGTAAAGCTCACTGTCTAGTGAGTCAACACCATCTTCATCCTTGTATGAGAACTTACCCTTATTACGTTGGTTTTGACTTTGCTTTTCTGGGTTTGACTTTACTAAGAACCCGCCACTACCCCGACGGCTTACCCGCGGGTTACCCGAGCTCTCAGTTTTATCGGAAGACTTCGCTTTAGAGTTGGTCTTGTTCGCACCTTTTCGTCCGCCTCTGCTCTGTTTTTCGCGTCTTTCTTCATATGCTGTCGGTAGTCATTTAATTCAGGACTAATAATGGTTGATTCATCTATCTGGAAAAACGATTGAACCGCTTTAATGTGTTCCGGCTTAATGTTTTGTCCTAACACATTAGATAGAGTGTCTATATTGCTAGGAAGCGATTCATTAGCCCAGCATTCTAAGCGCATTGTATAAAGTAGGCCCCTTTCTTCCAGGTCCATCGAACGGAACGAAATATCGGCTAGCATGGTTGATGCGTACTCTTGATACGCTGGTGGTTTTCGGTTCTCAGCCATTACGCACCTTCCTTTGGCTGAAATTCATCATTTTCGGCCCGATACTGAGTAATAATTGTTAAAGGAATAGGTCGAGTTGGCTTAGCCCTTAATTCCCACAATGGACACGATTTGACGCTACAGAGGAAGACTTGCTGCCGCCAAGTACCTGCAGATAACGGGTCGTGAATACAACTCTTACACATTTGGTTGATTGCTTTACGAAGGCTCATAGCATTCCCTCCGCTCGGGGCGAAAAATTGAGGAAATGTGCGTCCTGAAGAGGACTCTGATCGCAGAGATTGGCTCTAAGAGCTATTACATCTTTAACCAGCTCCTTAATCTCTAAATCAGTCTTTCCGCTAACAAGACCTCTGATGACCATATCTGTTTCATGCTCAAGCCATCCCACAGATCTTCGACCCAAGGATACAGGTGGCACGAATAGACCTTGTTGAATTCGAGAGTAAAGGGTGGAGCGGGAGAATCTTACTTTGTCGAGGACGTCTTGCCTGCGCTCTATTCTTAGATTGATGGTCTGATTAGGCATTGCTAGGAACTCCTTACTGTTATTAGGAGCTGTTAGGCTAATCAATCTATTCGAAAGCTATAAGAAGGCAAAACCGAAGAAAAAAACCTTATTTTGTCCCTTTCAATTCACGCGTGCGTGAAATTCTTTTAGAGCGTCCTCAATCCGACGCTCAGGATCTTTAGGACCTTTATATTTGGAATAACGCTCATCTAAAACACACGTCAAGATATAGGTAACGACCCTAGAAAAATTAGTATTAGGATACTTACTGATTGCGGAATTAGGCAGGTATAGTTTAAAGAATTTGGCTATTTCAATGATGAGAACATGGAATCGTTTGTCTTTATTTCTCCCGCCTTGCGGCTCACAGCTTGCTGCAAAGCTCTCCATGCTGCAGGAGAGAGACCTGGTGATTTGCTCAACATATGAGCTAGATACATGGGGTTTATTTAGGAGATCATCTTTAACTGCTTTTCTAGGGTGTTGTTTGTTTGCAATTAAGTAATGTTGATCAAAGAGCGATGGGAAAATGCCTCTTGCATATAAATACTCCATGCCTGCAACTGCCTTGTCGAAGTAAGCGTGAATCTTTTTAAGCTCCCTCTTTAATTCTCCCGGAGTCAGAGGCCTGTTATCTTTATCTGGTGATATCTGCAACTGAGTGATGATCAGGTCATCAACTAACTGAGTAAATTCACCAAAATTCTTGTCATTAATTTTCGGTAATAAGGCTCGTAACTCCTGCTTTTCTTCATCGCTCAGATTCCATTTGCTCATCAAGATTGGCACCCCCTGTTGGTCTAAGATGAAGCTAATTCATCCAAGTAATCAGCCCACTTTTGCATCATGCCTCGCCGCTGTTCGAGATGTTTGGTGCGGTTATACGCTCTACCGTTTGCATCTTTAACCGAATGGGCTAGCTGGTGTTCTATCCAATCGACTGGGAAGTTGAGGATTTCATCAAGAATGGTTCTGGCCATCGCTCTAAAGCCATGTGGTGAAATCTGCTCATTCGTATATCCGAGTGTGCGGAGCGCCGTTCGCACTCCGTTTTCTGATAAGGGTCGGCTGGAACCTCGCGCGCTAGGAAAAACAAACTTACCGCTGCCAGTGATTAACTGTAACTCTTTAAATATCTCAATTGCCTGTGTCGCAAGTGGAATGATATGCGGTTCTTTCGTTTTCATTTTCATGGCAGGTAATTCGATTCTAGCTTCATCGAAATTAACCTCTTTCCACTCAAGATGGCGAAGTTCGCCTGGACGGCAAAAGAGTAGGGGGGTAAGTCTTAGAGCTGCCATCACGACTGGAGTAGCTTGGTAGCTGTTAATTGCGGCTATTAGTGGCCCTACTTCAGCAGGTTCAGTAATAGATTTGAAGTGTGTTTTCGTCGGCTGAGCGAGCGCATCTTTTAAGTCGGCGCTGGGGTCTCGTTCGGCCCGACCGGTCACTATTGCATAACGAAATACCTGACCTAGTAGTCGCTTTGCTCTGTGCGCTGTTTCTATCGCCCCCCTAGTTTCTATTTTACGGAGTACCTTGAGTACTTCGGGTGTGTTGATATCAGCGATAGACCGATTACCAAGATACGGGACGAGGTCTTTCTTCAGCAAAGCTTGCTGCCGTTTCTCTGTACTAATTGCTTTTTTGCCGCGAGTCTTAGCCCATTCGCTCGCGACTATCTCGAAGCTGTTTTGCAGATTCGCTCAGTTTGGCCGCTTTTATGGCCTTTTTTTGAGAGCTAGGGTCTATGTCATTCGCTAGATTTTCTCTTGCCTCTTTATGCTTTTCGCGCGCTGTTTTAAGGCTTACATCTGGGAAAACACCAATAGCCAGTGTTTTCTGTTTTCCATTAAAGCGATAGTTAAACCTCCAAGCCTTGGTCCCGTTAGGCTTCACCAGCAAGTACAAGCCGCCCCCGTCACTCAGGTTATAGGGTTTAGTTTCAGGTTTGGCGTTTTAGGCTGCTTTAGCTGCAAGCTTATGCATAGTTAACACTCGCGCTTTGATGGTATCGTTTATGGTTAATCGCTAAATACCATCATTGATACCATCAATATTGTTGGATTCAGTAAGAATTCTTTGGTTGTCTTTGGAATGAGTATATACAAAAAAGCCCTGGTTAACAGGGCTTTGAGGACTTCGTTGGACTTGCGTGGACTTATATTTGGTGGAGGCGGGGGGAATTTAACA
>Ga0255757_10001463_pt1 | contig 22973 bp, 33 predicted proteins | sample 071ome_27_FD_179957 | JGI IMG/M metagenome (GOLD analysis project Ga0255757, IMG submission 179957) | Coastal salt marsh microbial communities from the Groves Creek Marsh, Skidaway Island, Georgia - 071409AT metaG (version 2) | ecosystem: Environmental > Aquatic > Marine > Intertidal zone >...
GGCATCTTCCGCTACACCGTACGGGCTGAAACCCGTAAAGCGGGCTGATGGCTTACCCTATGCGGGTGCCGTCACTCACTACAAAATTGACCCTGCTGGGGTCGCCAACAACATCTTCTACGGCTCGATTGTTCAGCTCACTGCGGCTGGCTATATCGAACTGGCTGATGGCACTGGCAAAGACATCACAACCAACAACTTCGGCGGTAGCGGCATTGGCGCTGCTGGTGTTTTTGTAGGTTGTGATTATGTCGACAGCAATGGTCAGACACAGCACTCTCAATACTACCCTTCTGGCGCGTTGAATGCGGTAGCTTACATTGTCGATGATCCTAACGTACTGTTTCAGGCTCAGCTTGACGGTGTTAGTGGTCAGGATGATGTCGGTACTATTACCGGCTTCGCCGCCGCTCAGAACGCTACCACTTCAGGCAACACCTCTACCGGTAACTCTACTATGGCACTAGATGCTACTGTACAGACTACCGTTGGTGGCTTGTTGATTATGGGTTTTGTATCACCTACTACTGATGCTTACCCAGACGTTCTGGTTAAATTCACCACTGGCGCACATCGTGTAACGATGAGCACCGGCGTCTAAGGAGTATTGACACATGGCTATTTCAAGAGCGCAACTTCTCAAGGAACTCCTGCCGGGTTTGAATGCCCTGTTCGGCCTTGAGTATCAGAAATATGGTGAAGAACACGCAGAGATTTTTGAAACAGAATCTTCTGACCGTTCTTTTGAAGAAGAAACCAAGCTGTCTGGCTTTGGTGCGGCCCCCGTCAAGAACGAAGGCTCTGCCATTGCTTATGACAATGCACAGGAAGCGTGGACTGCACGGTACAACCACGAGACAATTTCTATGGGCTTTTCAATCACTGAAGAAGCGATTGAAGACAACCTGTACGATTCACTGTCTTCACGTTATACCAAGGCTCTGGCTCGTGCTATGGCTTACACCAAGCAGGTTAAGGCTGCCGCTATTTTGAACAACGCGTTCAATAGCAGCTATACCTATGGTGACGGCGTAGAACTCTGTTCTACTGCTCACCCGCTGGTGTCTGGCGGCACTAACTCCAACGAGCCTGCTGTATCTGCTGACCTGAACGAAACTTCGCTCGAAGCTGCAATCATCCAGATTGCTGGCTGGACTGATGAGCGTGATTTGTTGGTTGCCGCTAAACCGCGTAAGCTGGTTGTTCCGCCCGATCTTCAGTTCGTTGCTGATCGTCTGCTGGAAACAGAAGGTCGCGTGGCTACTGCTGATAACGACATCAACGCTATCCGCAATATGGGCGCAATCCCGCAGGGTTACACTGTCAATCATTACCTGACAGACACAGATGCTTGGTTCTTGTTGACTGACGTACCGAACGGTCTGAAGCACTTCGTTCGTACTCCGATGTCTACATCAATGGACGCTGACTTTGATACCGGCAATAGCCGTTACAAAGCCCGTGAAAGGTACTCCTTCGGGGTATCTGATCCGTTGGGCATCTTCGGAAGCCCGGGCGCTTAATGAATTAGGGGGGCTTGTCCCCCCTTTTTCTTTTCTATACACTAAACCAACTTAGGGCACCAATTAGTTTCGTAGACAGGTATTTGCCCTCCTGACGTTGCACAGACTACGAAACAAAACCTTGTGCAAGAGGTAATTCCAATGGCTTCAACCACTTTTTCTGGGCCGGTAACAAGCACTAATGGCTTTGTCGGCGACATTAAAGTTTCAACTTACACTGTAGCTACCCTTCCAGCCGCCGCTTCTGCTAATGAAGGTACTGTTCTATATGCTTCAGACGCTCTTAAGGCTTCTGAAACAACAGGTAACGGTACTGGCAACCTCGTATTTTCCGATGGTTCCAACTGGATTCGCGTAGATACTGGCGCAACTGCATCTGCTTAATGGGGTGACTTATGCCAAGTTCTGATGTTTCCAGTAAGCGAGTTACGGGAACGGGTTCTCTGGCTGTTGGCCCTGCGCGTGTAAGACAAGTACAAGTTCTTACTAGTGCTGGTGCTGGCAGGCTTACTATTACTGATGGTAATGGTGGAGCAACCCTGCTGGATTTAGACTTTCTGGCTTCTGACTCCCACTCTGTCAATATTCCTGACAATGGGGTTCGGTTTGCTACAGATGTCTACATAACTGCGCTTACCAATATAACTGCTATGACGGTGTTTTATAGCTAGGAGATTCTTATGCGTCGCTATTTTAAGGCTGGCGGTAAGGTCGACAAGAAAGCTATGTCTTGTAATAAGCCAAGGCGTACTCCCAGCCACCCAAAGAAGTCTCATGTAGTTAAGGCTTGCGAGGGTGGTAAGGAGAAAGTTATACGTTTTGGCGAGCAAGGTGCCAGCACTGCCGGTAAACCCAAGAAAGGCGAATCTGCGCGGATGAAAGCCAAACGGAAGTCGTTTAAGGCTAGGCACGGGCGTAACATCAAGAAAGGCAAGATGAGCGCTGCGTATTGGGCTGACAAGGTGAAGTGGTAACAAAATGCCAAGCAAGTCAAAGAAACAACATGATTTGATGGTAGCAGTTGCTAACAACCCGAAGTTTGCCAAGAAAGTAGGAATCCCACAGAGCGTGGGCAAAGACTACGAAAAGGCCGATGAAACTAAAAAATTCAAAAAAGGTGGCGAAATGTCAAATTGCGGTACTAAAAGAATGAAAAAAGGTGGTATGACTGGATACCACAAAATGCCTGATGGCTCCATGATGAAAGACTCTGAGCATAAAATGATGGGCGGCGGCAAGGTCCGTGGTGCTGGTAAGGCCATGAAGGGCGTACGTCCTTGTAAGATGAGGTAAAGACGATGGCAACAGCGGCTGAAAAATTCGATGCGGCTTTCATAAATGCACGTAAGCGTGGGGCTAAAACTTTCACCCACAACGGAAAAAAATACAGCACTGAAACCGCAATGGAAGAGGCTAGAAAGCAACTAAAGCAAGGTGACTTCAATGAGAGACCGCGTTCAGGAAATCTTCCCGGCTATGCAAAGTTTGTAATGGATGCACAGGATGGGTCAAAGGGCTATACGCTTTCTAGGGGTGCAAATGCTAGAGCAAATGCGTACAAACAGCTTCGTGATGAAGGTAAAATTGATTCTTCAGGTCAAGCCTTAAAAAAAGGCGGTAGCGTCCGTGGGGCTGGTAAGGCCATGAAGGGCGTACGTCCTTGTAAGATGCGATGAGAAGCTATTACAAAAAAGGCTGTGGCTGTGGCATGAAGGAAGGCGGTACGGTAAAGGATGCGTGTTATCGCAAGGTAAAATCTCAGTATAAGGTTTTCCCGTCTGCCTATGCCTCCGGGGCTATAGCCAAATGCAGGAAGAAGGCTAGTGGCGGTTCGTAAGACTAAAAAGGGCGCAGCCCTTAAAAGGTGGTTTAAAGAGGACTGGAAGGACGTTCGTACAGGAAAGGCGTGCGGACGCCAAGAGGGCGAAAAACGCGGTACGCCGTACTGTAGGCCCACTAAGAGGGTGTCTAGTAAGACCCCTAAAACCGCCTCTGAAATGACTTCAACGGAGAAGAAGTCGAGGATTAGCCAAAAGAAACGGCTAGGCCAGCCCGCAGGTGCGCCCCGTAGGGTGTCCCCGCTAAAGAGGAAAAAGTAAATGGCTACATCAGGCACTACGACATTTAACCCAGACTTCACCGAGATTGCGGAAGAAGCGTGGGAACGTGCCGGTAGGGAAATGCGTTCAGGCTATGACCTGCGCACCGCCCGTAGGTCTATGAATTTGCTCACAATTGAGTGGCAAAATCGCGGCATAAACATGTGGACTATAGACGAGGGCAGCGTAGCCCTGACTTCAGGCACAGCCACTTATAACCTACCAGCCGATACCATTGATTTAATGGAGCAAGTTATACGGACGGGTGCTGGTAGTGTAAGTACGCAGTCAGACCTAAACATATCGCGTATTAGTGTTTCTACGTACTCGTCTATACCGAACAAGATTTCGCAGGGCAGACCGATACAGGTTTATGTTGATAGGGGCAGAGACAATCCCTCAATAACCGTATGGCCTGTGCCGGATAGCAACGACTATACGCTTGTGTATTGGCGTATGCGTAGGATTCAGGACGCTGGGGCTGGTGCAGAAACAGCCGATATGAACTTCAGGTTCTTGCCGTGTTTGATGGCTGGTTTGGCCTACTATATTGCCATGAAAGAGCCAGATTTGATGCCCCGAGTACCGATGTTGCAGGCCGAGTACGAGAAACAGTTTGATCTGGCGGCTGGCGAAGACAGGGAGAAAGCCTCTGTTAAGTTCGTCCCGCGTATGTTTAGGGCTGTCTAATGGCGCGTTATTCTGCTGCGGTTAATGCGATTGCTATATGCGACGTTTGTGGTTTTCAGTACCGTCTACGTCAGCTAAAGAATTTAGTAGTAAAAGGTCAAGTCACGAATATAAAGGCTTGCCCGGAATGCTGGAACCCAGACCAGCCACAGTTACATCTAGGGGAATTTGTTATTGAAGACCCACAGGCTGTTCGCGACCCAAGGCCAGATTCCGCTGAGTTAGTAGCAAGTAGAGATATTCAATGGGGTTGGAACCCTGTAGGATTCAACAATAATGACGGACTTACTCCAGATAATTTAGAAGGAACCGGGGCCGTAGGAACTGTAACAGTAACAACAAGTTAGGAGTTACGAGATGAAACAGAAACAACCAAAAGTAGCCAAAATGGCGAACCAACCTAAAATTTATAAGGTTGCTGATTGCTGTAACCAGCCGATTGATATGAAGACCAGCGGCGTAAAAACTCGCGGTAACGGTGCGGCTACTAAAGGCACTATGGCCCGTGGCCCAATGGCGTAAGAGGTAATTCTGGTGAACTACACCGAATTAAAGACAAATATCCAAGACATCTGTGAAAACACGTTTACGGATGCCCAGCTTGCTATGTTCACAGAACAGGCAGAGCAGAAAATATATAACAGCGTACAGATACCTGAACTGCGCCGGAATCAGACTGGTAACGTAACTTCGGGGAATAAGTACCTGATATACCCGACGGATATGCTGTATGTGTTCTCTTTGGCTCTAACAGACGGTGATGGCAACTTCCAGTATTTGCTCGATAAGGATGTCAACTTTATTCGTGAAGCCTATCCAAACCCCAGTACCACGGGGGTTCCCAAGCATTATGGGTTCTTTGACGATACTGCGTTTATTTTAGGGCCGACACCGGACAGCAATTACGTAGTAGAGCTTCATTATGGCTATTACCCTGAATCCATTGTTACTGCCGGTACGACGTGGCTTGGGGATGAGTTTGACTCCGCCCTACTAAATGGTGCGCTTATTGAGGCTATTAGGTTCCTTAAAGGTGAGCCTGATATGGTTGCTTTGTATGAGAAAATGTACGCGCAATCCATTGTTCTACTTAAAAATCTTGGCGATGGTAAGATGCGTCAAGATGCGTATCGATCTGGTCAAGTTAGGAAAGAGGTAGCTTAATGCTGGGCACAGAGGCAAAGAATGATATTGGGTTTGACGTAAAGGTAGTTACTACGCAGAACCGTGGGCACACGCCAGAGGAGCTTGCTGAGAGGGCATTGGAAAAGATGCTGTCTATTAGCGATACCGCTGATCCAGCGATTAAAGCCCAAGCATACGCATATAGGGATCGGATTAAGTATTTACTGGTCTTCTATATGCAAGAGGCGATTCGCTCAGATAGGACGACTATTTGCGCCGAGTTAGCGCAACAGGGCCATGCTGACTTGGCTCGAATTATCAGTAAATTATGAGGTAATTATCATGGCGATTACACAAGCAATGTGTACGTCTTTTAAGGTTGAACTACTTAACGGCGTTCATGCCTTTGGGACTACTGTAGCCCGTGGAAGCACCACTGCGGACACAATGAAAATAGCGCTGTTCACTAGCTCTGCAACATTGGACGCAACTACTACGGCTTACAGCACTTCAAATGAAGCGTCTGGAACTGGATATAGCGCTGGTGGTAATACACTTACTACTGTAGCTCCTACAAGCTCAGGCACCACAGCGTTTACTGACTTTGCCGATACTACTTGGTCCACATCTACCATTACTGCTAGGGGCGCGTTGATCTACAACAGCACCCAGTCTGACAAAGCTGTGGCGGTTCTGGACTTTGGTTCCGATAAATCATCCTCTGCGGGCGACTTTAGTATTATATTCCCGACGGCGGACGCTAGTAACGCGATTATACGGATAGCCTAATATGGCTGACGTAAGAGTCGTATTTGAGGGCTGGGGTCGAGGCCCATGGGGTTTTGGCCCGTGGGGTGAGGGTAGCTACGCCTTTGAACTCACTACGTCTCTTGGTGAAGAAACTGTATCTGGTGATGCTAACGTCAGTGTTACGGGCGTTCAAGGCATTACAGGACTAGGCATACCGGCTGTAACGGGTGACGCAAATGTCTACCCAACTGGTGTTACAGGGACTATCGCGCTTGGTTCTATTTCTGTAATAACAATAAACTACGTCAACGTCACAGGCGTTGCGGGCACTACTGAAATAGGTGTAGTTTCCGTAGTAGGTAAGGCTAATGTATACCCGACAGGCGTACAGGCAACTGGGCAGGTTGGGACATTATTGGTCTGGAGTGAGATAATTCCAAACCAAACAGCGAATTGGGCGGAAATAGACCCTAACCAGACATCAAACTGGACAGAGATAACCCCCAGTCAGACAGCAAATTGGGTGGATATTGCGGCATGAAGACGACAGCACAAGCAGTTAATTTAGACAGCGGTATAGACCCCAAGCACGAAATTGAGATTTTGTGCGCAAACTGCGGCTTTGATCTGGACGAATCTGAGTTATCAGCGGATACTTGCTCTGATTGCGGGGAAGCACTTAACTTACGGAAAAACTTAAAGATATACGCCACCAGCGTCCCTGCGGCACAAGGCCAGACAATGGGTTGAGGTAAAAATAATGGCTACTTACACTAACAACTTACGCCTAAAAGAAATCACCACGGGTGACGAAGACGGTACTTGGGGCACTAGCACTAACAACAACCTCGATCTTATTGCCGAGTCTCTAGGATATTCTACCCAAGATTGTTTCAGCAGTGACGGAGATGCCACTACAACAGTAGCAGACGGCAATACTGACCCTGCCCGCGCGTTGTATTTTAAAGTTACCTCTAGCGCAACCCTTACAGCTACTCGAACACTCACAATAGCCCCTAATACAATATCTAGGGTTATGTTCATCGAGAACGCTACTACTGGCTCTCAAAGCATAGCAATCAGTCAAGGTAGCGGTGGCACAGTAACTGTGGCAAATGGTAGTTCAAAACTTGTTTATTTAGACGGTGTTGGTGCAACTGCGGCTGTAATAGATATAAGCACGAGGCTTTCGTTAGCGTCAACTTCAGGGTCTTTTGCAAATCTTACCGTTACTAGCACAGGTAATTTTAGTGGTGCAACAATCTCTAATTTGGGGACAGTTACTACCGCAGATATAAACGGCGGTACAGTTGATGGTGTGACTATCGGCGGGGCTTCTGCCGGTGCGGGGACTTTCACTAGCCTAAACGCCACCAATGGTGGTTCTCTTACAGGCACTTGGAGTAATCTGGGTACTGTTACTACTGTGGACATTAACGGCGGCACTATAGATGGCGTGACCATTGGTGGGGCTTCTGCCGGTGCGGGAACCTTTACTACGCTTGCAGACCAAGACGGCAGTGTACGGACAATACCGTCTGTGGGTACTAAAACATCTAGTTATACATTGGCTACCAGTGATGTAGGCCAGTATGTGCAAGTAGGTACAGGCGGCTCAATTACGATACCTGACGCTACTTTCAGTGAAGGCGATGTTGTCAATATTTTTAACAACACAACAGGTGACATAACTATTACTTGTTCTATTACCACTGCGTATAAAACAGGAACAGACGCAGACGTTGCAAGCGTCGCACTAGTCACGCGCGGTTTGTGTAGCATTTTCTTTATATCAAGCACAGTTTGCGTCATTGCAGGAGCCGTTCGCTAATGTCAGGTGTACTTGCTTTATTTTCTGGGATCAATGCCGGTGCTTTACCATACAACATTGATTACCTAGTTGTTGGTGGTGGAGGCGCTGGCGGCTATGCTGCCGGTTATGCTGGCGGTGGAGGCGCTGGCGGCTTTAGGTCTGATGTAAAAACTATTGAACCAAACACGGTTTACGTCGTAACCATTGGCGCAGGGGCTGCGGGGCGCAATACCACTGGCGGCTCCGTTCGTGGTGGCGCGTCAAGTTTTGATGGTTTTGAGTCCGCTGGCGGTGGCTCAGGTGATGCCACTGGTGGGTGCTGCGCACAATCCGGCGGCTCAGGTGGTGGTGGAAGTGGCAGCAGCGTGGGCGCATACCCGGGAGCGGCTGGTAATTCTCCGGCCACAAGTCCCTCACAAGGCTATCCGGGGGGCAATGGCGCATACATACCTGAATTGGCGACGGGTAGACCCGGTGGTGGTGGTGGAGCCGGGGGCGCTGGTAGAAGTAGCCCTCCATACCCAAATCATGACTATGGTGCCGGTGGCCCGGGAGCCGATTGGAACTCACAAGGGCCTTTTGCGGGCGGCGGAGCACCTGCTTTTGGGAGTAGCGGTGGCTCTGGAGCCGGTGGCACTGGCACGCCCGCTACAGCTAATACTGGGAGTGGCGGAGGCGGGGGCTATAGTTCCGGCTCTGTAGCGGGAGGTAATGGCGGCTCTGGCGTAGTCATCCTGAAAATTCCAGCAAGTGATTACTCTCGTACGTACACAGGCCCTGCAACAGCTACGCCCAGTGGAGACTACGTATACCTTAAATTTACAGGTTCGGGGAGCTATACAGGATAATTTATGAGCTTTTACAGCATACCGACAATGCAAAGGCCGATGGAAGACTGGGCCTACTGGGAAGATGCATTAAGCGCCAAGCAGATAGCCATGGTCAAGAAAATGGCATTTAGAGGGAAGGGCACTGGCTTTGTAGCCCAAGATACAGAAGACGAGAGTATCCGAAGCACAAAGCTGCATTGGATGGAATTGACTGAAGATACAACCCCGATATATAGCGCCATTGGGCATGTTGCGGCGAGCCTTAACGCCCAATTCTTTGGGTTAGACCTCACAGGATTTAGTGAGAGAATCCAGCTTTGCAACTACAAGGCAAAGGAGAAGGGGCACTACGACTGGCATAACGACATTGGCAATGGGGCAGTGAGGAAACTATCTCTTGCCATGCAACTAACAGACCCCTCCAAATACGAGGGGGGAGATTTAATCCTGTCCCCATCTGGGCACGATATTGTAGTCCCGAAGAAGGCGGGGTACATTGCGGTATTCCCATCGTGGACTCCACATAAGGTAACTCCGGTTACTAAGGGTAGTAGACAGTCATTGGTTGCTTGGTTTACCGGGCCAGCGCTTAGATAATACATGAACTATAGGTGCGAACATGGCTACTTACGATAATGATTTACGCTTAACAGAGCTAACTACAGGCGATGAGATCGGTAGCTGGGGCGATGTTTCGAACCTTAACCTAGAGCTTATCGCCGAGTCTCTTAGCTACGCCACACAGGATGGGTTTGCTTCTGATGCAGACGCCACTACAACTGTTGCTGATGGTGCTTCTGATCCGACCCGTGCCATATATCTCAAGGTAACTTCCAGCGCAACACTAACCGCTACGCGCACCCTGACTATCGCCCCCAACACAATTAGCCGCCTGATGTGGATAGAGAACGCCACTACAGGGGGTCAGTCCATTACAATAGCCCAAGGCTCCGGTGGTACAGTAACAATAGAAACCGGACAGAATAAAACAATTTACCTTGATGGTGCTGGGGCCGGGGCCGCAGTTATTGATGCAATGGCAAGTTCAAACATACAAGCGCAACTAAATACAAAAGCAACGGTCGATGATGCCTTGGCGTTGTCTATAGCTTTAGGGTAATTCTCATGGCAAATACATTTAAAAATTACACGGGCGCGTCAATAGGCACATCACCCAGCACTGTATACACCGTTCCAGCGAGTACCACGGCGGTTATCATCGGGCTGAACTTGGCTAATCGCACTGCAAGTAGCGTGACTGTAGACGTACAACTTGGTTCTACCTATATCGTTAAAGCCGCGCCTGTCCCTACGGGGTCAGCTTTGAGTGTGCTGGAAGGTAAAATAATCGCGGAAACCACAGAAACTATCGTGGTTACATCAGATACGGCGTCTTCAATAGATGCGATTGTGAGCGTACTGGAGCAGACCTAATGGCGGCTCAGGTATAGTAATCATAAGGTATAAGTATCGATGACACATTTTGCAAAAGTAGAAAATGGGATTGTTACGCAAGTTATCGTTGCGGAACAGGATTTTGTGGATACACAAGAAGGCACTTGGGTGCAGACCTCCTACAACACGCGGGGTGGAGTTCACTACAGCCCTGAGACTGGTGAACCGGATGGCGGGGTAGCACTGCGGAAGAACTACGCTGGTATTGGCGATACATACGATTCCGCGAGGGATGCCTTTATACCGATACAGCCGTACCCAAGCTGGGTGTTGAACGAAGATACTTGCTCGTGGGATTCCCCTGTACCTTATCCGACAGACGGAAAACTCTATGATTGGAACGAAGACACCCAGCAGTGGGATGAGATTACCCAGCCCTAACGAGATACGATAATGGCCTATATAGGAAATCAGCCTGTCCCACAGGCTACGCAGACCAGAGACAGCTTTACCGCTACTGCAAGCCAAACTACGTTTACTACGTCTGGTGGGTATTCTATTGGGTACATAGACGTATTCATGAACGGCGTGAAGCTGGCTAATGCGGACTTCGCTGCTTCTGACGGCAATACCGTGGTTCTTGCTTCGGGTGCGGCGGCTGGTGACATAATTGATATTATTGCTTACGACACATTTGTAGTAGCGCAGAATACTTATACTCGCTCGACTTTCACAGCTACAGCGGCCCAGACTACTTTCTCTGTTAATTATACCGTTAACTTCATCGATGTCTTCATGAACGGTGTTAAGTTAATTGTCGGCACTGACGTTACAGCAACCAGCGGCTCAGAGATTGTATTGGCTTCGGGTGCGGCGGCTGGCGATATAATAGAGACAATAGCGTACGGGACATTCTCGGTAGCAGGTACCCTAGCGCCTTCCGACATCGGTGTAACCGTACAAGCCTACGATGCTGACACCACAAAGAATGACGTAGCAAACACGTTCACCGCAGACCAGACAATCAGTGCGGAACTCATAGCAGATAGCTATAACGAGTCTTATAACGCAGTTACATCCACATCTAATGCGACCACTGTTGACTGCGAGACAGGTAACGTCTTTAGCCACACCCTGACTGAAAACACCACCTTCACCTTTAGCAATCCCCCGGTATCTGGGACAGCCTATGCTTTCTCTTTGCGGGTTGTGCAGGACGCTAGTGCGTCAGGATACACGGTCACATGGCCCGGTGCGGTTGATTGGCCTTCTGCTACAGCCCCTACGCTTACCGCCACCGCAGACGCGGTTGATTGGTTTGTTTTTTCTACCGTTGACGGTGGAACAACTTGGTATGGATTTACTTCGGGACAGGCGCTCGCATAATGAGTAACTATACTAAGTTAATGCAACAAGCCGCCGCTGGTATTGGTGGCGGTTTCTACCCGTACACGGTAGATTATTCTGCGCGGTTTAATGACGATGATTCTGCTTATCTTAGTAGAACGCCATCTGCGGGAAACTCCAAAACATTTACGATTTCTTATTGGATGAAGGTTGCCAGTCCCACTCCAGTTGATTTTATGCTTGCCGCACGGAACAGTTCTGGTGGGGCTTTTTTCTCTATTAAGTACCAAACAAACGGTGCGTTACAATTAAACGACTCACAAAACTCAGATGCGCTAAATTTAATAAGCAATGCACTCCACAGAGATGTATCTTCTTGGTATCACATTGTTGTTGCTATGGATACAACACAAGCAACATCGTCTGATAGGTGTAAGATATATGTAAATGGGGTGCAAATAACAAGTTTCTCAACATCCTCATACCCCGCACAAAACGCTAACATGATTTGGAATACTGCTGTTGGGCACTACATAAATTGCACTGTGGATGGTAGTGGTAATCCAACTTCGCTTTGGGATGGATATTACTCACAAGTGTCCCATGTAGACGGTCAAGCACTAGACCCTACATCGTTCGGTAAATTTAAAAACGGTGTCTGGGTTCCTAAAAGACCATCTGTAACTTACGGCACCAACGGCTTCTACTTAGACTTCGCAGACTCATCCAATCTGGGTAACGATGTCAGTGGCAACAACAATGACTTCACATCTTCAGGGCTGACAAGTTCTGACCAGATGATTGATACGTCTACGAATAACTTCTGTACCTTAAATCCACTAGACGGAGTGGCAACTGCTGAAGGAAACCTACAACAGCCAGCACGTTCTTCTTCTTGGGCAACTTGTCAGTCAACTATGGCCTTCCCAAAAACAGGCAAGTGGTATTGGGAAGCAGGTGTATTTGGGAGTGGCACATCTGACGTTGGCTCTATAGGTATATCTGCTGACCCAGCAAGTTCTTATGTCGGAAGTACCACTAACGGTTATGGTTATGTTGGGGCAAATGGGAATATTTATGTGTCGGGGGCGGCTACTGCATACGGAGCGACCTATGGTGCGAACGATATAATAGGAATACTTTTTGATGCGGATAATGGAGACTTAACCTTCTATAAAAATGGTACAAGTCAGGGTGTGGCTGAATCAGGTTTAGATACTAGCATTGATTACAGACCCGCTGTTTCACAATATAACGCCTATGTAACCAACGTAAACTTTGGACAAAACGGAACATTCAACGGTGCTGTAACAGCCGGAGGCAACTCAGACGCTAACGGCATAGGTGACTTTAAATACACAGTACCAACAGACGCACTAGCACTCTGCACAGCCAACCTCGCAGAACCTACCATCGGGCCTAACATAGACGAAAACTCTTCAGGCACAACGTCTGATGAGAACTTCGCTCCTGTACTCTACACAGGCAACGGCACAGCTATCGGTAGCGGTGGCAAGACCATCTCTGACTTGGTGTTCCAGCCTGACTTTGTATGGATTAAGAACAGGGACGCGGCTGACAACCACATGATGTTTGATGCTGTGCGTGCTGCCACTAAGTATCTGTCGTCCGACACGACTACTGCGGAAACAACAGACACGGAATCACTGACATCCTTTGCTTCTACCGGATTTACGCTTGGTAATAACGTAGCAGTAAATACCAACGCTGAAGACTATGTAGCTTGGAACTGGAAAGGCAACGGCTCTGGTGTATCTAATACAGACGGAACCATAACATCTACTGTCTCTGCTAATCAGGATGCTGGGTTTAGTATTGTTACTTATACCGGGAATGGCACGGCGGACAGCACAATCGGTCATGGATTAAACGCCAAGCCAAAGCTGATACTCGTCAAAAACATAAGTTCAGCAACTGATTGGATGGTATACAGCGAAGATTGCACAAAAGATTACTACTTAGTATTAAATACCACTGATGCACAAGTATCAGCTTCTAATTTCTGGGGCGGAACAGGCCCAACAACATCTACATTTCAGGTTGGGGCACCTCCCCCTGCTGGGTATATGACGAAAGGTTCGACTTCATATATGTCTATTGGCGGTTCTGGCACACAAGCAAGCCCTTATTCCGGTAATTCAACGAACCATGCACATAGCACACAAGGGGTTGCTAACTTTGCTGTCGCAGGGGGAGCGGGCGTTCTTTACTGGAAAGTAACTGTTAGTTCGGAGGCGAGTTACGACTTTGCTAGACTTTATGTTGATGGATCGCTGAAAGTTAATATCTCAGGAAGTACGTCCAGAACTTCCTCACAAGCTGTCAATAGCGGGTCTAGTGTACAGTTTCGATATTACAAAGACGGTTCTGTGTCGTCTGGCGCGGATACGGGATATTTGAACTATTTATATTTAGTTCCAAGCAGTTCAGGGAAAGGAGCGAATGACAATGGCGATAACTATGTGGCCTACTGTTTTGCAGAAGTTGAATCTTTCAGTTCCTTCGGGAAATTCACCGGGAACGGCTCGGCTGACGGCCCCTTTGTCTACACAGGTTTCAGACCTGCTTTTATTATGGTTAAGAGAACTGATGCTTCAAGTGACTGGGTTCTTTGGGATGAAAAACGTGACCCTTATAACTATATGGGCAGGGAACTACAACCAGATAAAAGTGACGCTGAATTATCTTTAAGCGAAGACCTTGACTTTTTATCTAACGGCTTCAAGCTAAGAGGGTCTGGTACAAATTTTAACGGATCAGGCGGCACATACATTTACATGGCATTCGCAGAAAATCCTTTCAAATACGCAAACGCAAGGTAAACGACAATGAGTTTAGCAAGAGACTTGGCAGACAGCCTATTTACAAAAGTAACAACCTTTGACTCTGGCGTTATTGAGGAATTTACGGCGGTTACTTCTACCAGCAACGCGACCACTTGCGATATGCAGGACGGTACGAACTTCTCTCACACACTGACAGAGAACACCACGTTTACCTTTAGCAACCCGGCTTCAAGCGGTAAGGTGACTAGCTTTACTCTCAAGATCATACAGGACGCTAGTGCCTCCGGGTACACTGTGACATGGCCTGCTTCGGTAGATTGGCCTTCTGCTACTGCACCTACACTGACAGCCACAGCGTCAGCCGTAGACTACTTTGTGTTTTTAACTAGCGATGGCGGTACTACTTGGTACGGCTTCACTGCTGGACAGGCGATGGCGTAATGACTAGTTCTAAGAATTTAATACAAGCCGCCGCTGGTGTTGGCGGTGGTGACTTCTATCCATATACGGTGGATTACTCTGCGCGGTTTAACCAAGCAGACGATCCTTACCTTTATCGGACTTTAAGCACTACATATTCTACATACACATTTTCTGCATGGGTAAAATTAACAGCACTGTTTGTAGACTACGCATATTTATTTTCTAGTTGTGCCGGAAGCACTCAAAAGGGTGGAGTTGCATTAAACCCATCAGGCAATTTTTATATGTTTAAATACTCTGGTTCTACTTCAACATCAATAGAATCGGCTATAAGGCGTGACCCTTCAGCTTGGTATCATGTAGTAATGAAAGTTTCGTCTGGGACTGCTTCGCTACACATTAATGGAGTACAGGTGTTGAGTGGATTTTCTGCTAACTCCCTTCAAACAGGAACAAACCAAACTATTGTAGGTGCTTTTAACGATGGATCGTTAGCCTATCACTGGGACGGGTATATGAGTGAAGTTGCTCTTATTACTGGCACAGCCTACGACCCGACAGATTTTGCAGAAGATAAAAATGGCGTTTGGGTTCCAAAAGATATTTCTGGTCTGACCTTTGGCACAGACGGCTTTTACTTAGACTTCTCCAACTCTGCCGCACTCGGCACAGACGTATCAGGCAACGGTAACAATTTAACATCTTCAGGGCTGACAAGTTCTGACCAGATGATTGATACGCCTACGTCAAATCATGCAACGTGGAACCCTTTAAAGTTTAGAAGCACATCTCTAAAGGCTGTCTTAGCAGAAGGTAATCTAAAAGCTACTTTTGACGATACAGGTTCTATTGAATATGCCTATGGCACTATGGCTGTTACAAGCGGTAAGTGGTATTGGGAGCATACTTGTAATGCAGTAGGCGGTGAGCAGTATATTGGTGTTGTCGGTGCTAACGTAGGAGAAGGAAACCCATCTGACTCAAGACACTACAGAAACAACGGAAATAAATACTTGGACGGTGGTTCTGCTACAGCTTACGGAGCAACGTGGACAACTGGCGATATTATGGGTTGTGAGTTGGACATGGACAACGGGACGATTGAGTTTTTCAAGAATGGCTCTAGTCAGGGCGTTGCTTACACAGACCTCCTTACTGCTATGCCGGATGGTGGGTGGGCTATCATGGCAGGTGGCTATAACAACTCAGCCTGTACTATTCATACTAGCTCAGACAAGTGGACTTACACGCCAAGCACAAACTTTGTAGCTATGTCCACAGCTAACTTACCAGAACCCACAATCGGGCCGAATAGTGCTGCAACGTCTGATGAGAACTTTAATACTGTTTTGTATACAGGTAATGGTACTAGCCAAAATGTAACAGGCTTTGGCTTTGACCCTGATATGGTTTGGCATAAAGCAAGGTCTGTAGCATATAGCCACAGTATTGTTGATGTAATCCGTGGTGACAGCAATGTTATATTTACAAATACAACTGATGCAGAACAGAACCCCGGTGCGCAACTTGATTTAATTGCAGACGGAGCAACTGTAACTTACAGGTCTGCTAATCTTTCTAATAACCAGTCTGGATCAACCTACGTCATTTGGGGTTGGAAAGCCAACGGCTCTGGTGTATCCAACACAGACGGAACTACAACTTCTACTGTATCAGCTAATACTGATGCTGGGTTTAGTATTGGTACTTACACTGCGCCAATATCATCTGCGTTTACTGTAGGTCATGGATTAACGGCTACTCCTGATATGGTTATTATTAAAGCCTATTCAGACGCATACATCTGGTCTGTCATGCACATTGGAGCAGGTAATTTAACCAGTCGTTTACAGCTTTCAACTACAGCAGCAGCCCAAACAGGTATATTTACTGCACCTACGTCAAGTGTGATTAACCTTCCAGCATCTTATGGTGATGGTGCAGATTATTTATTCTATGCGTTTCACTCCGTTGAAGGCTTCAGCAAGTTCGGCTCCTACACTGGGAACGGTTCAACAGATGGCCCCTTCATTTTCACAGGTATGCGTCCTGCTTGGTTGATTACTAAGAGAATTGACTCAACAAGTAGCTGGTATGTATGGGATGCGGTGAGAGATGCTTATAATCCAATAGGCACCTATCTTGTGGCAAACGTAGCGCAAACAGAGCAGTCACTTTCGACAGGGTACTTTGATTTTCTTTCTAACGGCTTTAAATTAAGAGATACATCAACGGAAATAAACGCATCAGGTGGCACATACATTTACATAGCATTCGCAGAAAACCCATTCAAATATTCAAACGCAAGGTAAACGACAATGAGATACTATGACATAACCAACGCTACTATTGTCAGCGAGAGACAGATTCTCAAGGCTAACCCGAACACCAGCTTTGCTTTGCCCCTGAGTGATGCGGCTTTGGCTGGCCTGAACATGGCTAAACTGCTAGAAGACCCACGCCCCAGCTACGATGCAGAAACTCAGACTGTCATCGAAGGTGCTGTTGAGGAGCGCAGTGGTTCGTACTACCAGACTTTCAGCGTCCTTGACCGCAGTGCTGATGCCATTGCAAACGATCTGGCTAACAAGAAGGCACAAGTTCGCGCACAGCGTAACGCACGACTGGCTGAGACTGACTGGGCCATGATGCCGGACTCCCCGCTTATTGATTACGACAAGGGCTTGATGGCAAGCTACCGCGCTGCTTTGCGTGATGTCCCGGCACAGGATGGGTTCCCGAACAACCCGCTACCCGAAGGCCCAGACCAGCAGTGGTATGATTCGTGGACATACAACTCTACCGACTTTGTCTGGGAAGCACCTCTGCCCAAGCCGGATGGCAAGGCTGTATGGGATGAAGACGCGTACCAAGAAGACAACACAACTGGTTGGATAACCATCTAAAATGCCTGTAGCCGAAATAGCCATCCTCATTGGAGGAGCCACAAAAGCCTTCAACATGTGTAAGGCCGCTGTTTCGGCTGGGCGCGATTTAGAGGATATGGGGGCGTATTTCACCAAGTTTTTTGATGCGAAAACAGCAATTGACGAAGCCGCCATCCACAATCAAAACGGTAGTAAACTACTGCGGGGAAAGTCAGTAGAGGCTGAGGCAATGCAGATTATGCTGGCTCGGAAAAAGTACGCAGACATGGAAAAGCAGCTAAGAGAGTTGTGTATGTATACTGTCGGCTCGGAGTTTTATCAGGAGATGCTCCGCGAACGCTCCCGCATACGACAGCAGAGACTGACCAGAGCCAGAGAACAAGCGGCGCGTAACAGACTTATTCGTGATGGGGCTATTTTAACTGGCTTGACGGGCTGTATAATAGGGCTTATCGGGTGGTTTGTAAGAGCAGCATAAAATGACCGAACAAGAGATAGAGGTATTGATTGACAGAGCCGCTAAAGAAGGCGCTAAACAAGCACTTCGGGACATCGGCCTGTCTGACTCTGACGCCTACGATGATGTCAAAGAATTACGGTCTTTACTGGAGACTTGGCGGGATACGAAGCGCACAGTGGGGCAGACCATAGCTAGAATGGTTACTACGGCACTTCTGACAGTATTAGCGGCAGGTGTATGGATGAACTGGGGCGGCGGTAAATAGCGTTCTTAGATGGTGAAAATATGATTATATTCAAGAAGATAGGTGAGTATTGCAGGACTTATATGGTGGGTTCCACCGTTGAGCAACTTGGCATGACCGTGAGTGTCGTTGCACTGGCTATGATTGTACTGGCTATCCTATGAAATTTGACAAGTTAAAAGGACTTATTGGCGGTATTGCACCCACCATCGGTACGGCTATGGGTGGCCCTCTGGGCGGCATGGCGGCTCAGGTCTTGGCGGGGGTACTTGGTTGTGAACCGACCCCACAGGCTATTGAGACGGCGTTTGAGACGGTCACCCCGGAACAGCTTGCGGAGATCAAGAAGGCCGAGTTGAAGTTCGAGGCCAAGATGAAGGAACTCGACGTTGACTTGTTCGCGTTGGAAACCAAGGACAAGCAGGACGCCCGTAAGCACTTCAGTAAGGATTGGACGGCAAAGTCTATCGGCCTGATCATGGTGCTTTTCTTTTGCGGTTATATTGCAATGATTACTATATTGCCACCCGAACAGAACTCGATGGAACTGATTAACCTTGTCCTCGGCTATATGGGTGGGCTGGTGTCCGCCGTTATTAGCTTTTACTTTGGGGCTTCATCTTCAGACAATGGAAAAACTGATTGAACTACTGCGCCGACATGAGGGCGTAGAAAAACACGTTTACCTAGATACCGAAGGTCTTGAGACTATTGGCGTAGGTAGAAATGTTTCAAAAACAGGTTTGGGTTTGTCTGACGATGAGGTAAACTACCTGTTACAGAACGATATTTCCCGCGTAATCAAAGAGTTAAGCGGTGCATTTCCTTGGTTTTCTGGGCTTAATGAAGCCCGTAAAGATGCCATGATTTCGTTAGGATTCAACCTTGGTTTGCCAAGATTGCTACAGTTTAAAAACGCTTTAGAATCAATGAGTTCTGGCGATTTTGAGTCTGCCGCCGAGCATTTTTTAGACAGCAGATGGGCGACGCAAGTTAAAGGTAGGGCTATCGAACTGACTGACATGATTAGGTCTGGGGAATATGCCGGTACAAAAAATCCAGTTTAAGCCCGGGGTCAACCGGGAAACTACCCGCTACAATGCCGAAGGTACATGGTATGAGACGGACAAAATCCGTTTCCGCTTTGGCGCACCCCAGAAAATTGGCGGGTGGGAGCGTATCTCCGCTGATACATACTTAGGTGTATGCCGGTCTATGTTCAACTGGGCTACTCTGGGCGGACAAAACTTAGTGTCGGTTGGCACTAACATCAAATACTACATAGAGCGCGGCGGCGCGTACTACGATTCAACCCCCTACCGCCTTATTTCCGGTGTCGGAGATGCAACATTCGCCGCTGTTAATGGCGACGCTACTATTACTGTAACCGAAGTAGACCACGGGGCTAGTGCTGGTGATTACGTGACTTTCTCCGGGGCGGTTTCTTTAGGCGGTAACATTACTGCTGATGTCTTAAACCAGAACTACATAATAGCTACTGTAATAGACGGAAGTAATTTTACTATAGAAGCCGTAGACACTTCTGGTGCAACTGTACTTGCTAATGCGTCCGATACCGGTAATGGCGGGGCATCCGCTGTAGCTTCCTATGAAATAACCCCCGGAGCAGAGTATGCTGTGCCCTTTACAGGTTGGGGTTCCGGTACATGGGGTGCCAGCACTTGGGGTTCTGGCGGGGCTACCACGGCCACTATACGCCTCTGGAGCCAATCTAACTTTGGGGAAGACCTGATTCTGGCTGACCGGGGCGGTAACATTTACCTCTGGGACGGAGGCATTGGCGCAACCACAAACAACAGGGCTGTTATCTTATCTGACGTTGTAGGGGCAGATGCAAGCACTCCTACAGTAGTAAATTACACTGCCGTGTCTGATATATTCCGGTTTGTCTTCTGTTTTGGGTGTAACGATTATGGTAGCAGTACCCTAGACCCAATGCTCATACGGTGGTCTGACCAAGAAGACGCGCTTACTTGGGCACCCTCAGCTACTAACCAAGCCGGTAGTTTACGTCTTTCTAACGGCAGCGAAATCGTCACCTCAATACAATCTAGGCAGGAAGTGCTTGTATGGACAGACGCGGCGCTTTACGGCATGCAGTATCTGGGTGCCCCGGAAGTTTGGGGGGCTAACCTTCTCGGCGGTAACATAACTATAGCCAGCCAAAACGCGGCTGCGTTTGCCAATGACGTTGCTTACTGGATGGGTAAAGACAAGTTTTATACCTACGACGGTACCACTAAGACCCTACCTTGTTCTGTCCGCAGTTACATTTTTAACGATTTCAACCAGCAACAGACAGATCAAATAATATGTGGTACTAACGAGCGTTTTAATGAGGTCTGGTGGTTTTACTGTTCTTCTGGGTCTACTACCGTAGATAAGTACGTAATATACAACTACTCCGAAAATGCTTGGTCGTACGGGAATATGGCTAGGACAGCTTGGATGGACGCTGATCTACGAGAACTACCGCTTGCCGCAACCTACAGTAATAACCTTGTGGAGCACGAAACCGGCTACGATGACAAAGAAACGAGCAGCGTATTCCCGATTACAGCTACGCTAGTATCGTCAGAGTTTGATTTAGACGACGGCAACAGGGCTATGTTTGTTACGCGCGTACTGCCAGACGTAACCTTTGATGGGTCTACTGCTTCTACTCCATCCCTGACCATGACGCTGTCCCCCATGGCTAACTCCGGTTCCGGGTACAAATCCCCCCTTTCTGAAGGCGGTAACAGTTCAGCTACGGTAACGCGTTCCGCTACTGTGCCCGTTGAGCAGTTTACGGGACAGGCGTACGTACGTCTAAGAGGCCGCCAGATGGCATTTAAGGTCGAATCTACTGCGGAAGGGGTGGCATGGAAACTAGGCGCTACACGCTTCGATATGCGCCCTGATGGTCGGAGAGGCTAATGAGTGAAGCCTTAATCAGTAGAACACCGCCCCCCGCACTGCCAATACCGGGTGAGAACATTGATAAGCGGTACATAGACTCTCAGAACAACGTACTGCGGTTATACTTCGGGCGTATATCTAATGCCATAAACAATGTAACTGGGCACTTGGGCGGTAGGTTCCTAGATCAATCTAACGGGCTTTTCTTTTCTACTGTAGACCAGACAGCCGCCACTACAAACACAGGATACCCGATTCAATTTGAGAATACTTATTTAAATCATGGTGTTACAATAAACGGCGGGTCTAGCACACAGATTACCGTAGAGTACTCAGGGGTATATAATTTCCAATTTACCGGGTCTGTGTACAGCAATTCGGCGTCGCCCAAGAATGTGTACTTGTGGATTAGGCGTAACGGTACTGATATTGGCTACTCCACTAAGCAGCACGTATTGTCCGGCTCTGGGGATGCCGTCCCGGTAGCGTGGAACTTCAATATAGATATGACCGCAGGACAGTATTTGGAGATGATATGGGCTACTTCCGATACGACAGCCATTCTTGAAGCCGCCGCGCCGTCTAGCCCCCACCCCGGTATACCGTCTGCTGTTATGGCGGTTAGTTTAGTATCAGCGTTGCCCGATACGCTGCCGACCCCTCCGTAGGTGATGAGATGAGCAAAGTTAAAAAATTTCAAGGTGGCGGCGATATTTTTGGTGGTCCGGGTTTTGCAACCACAGATTTTTCTATGGACGACATAAACGCCATAATAGAGCAACTCCAACGCGAACAGCGGGAAATTGAATTAGCTATGGCTAGGGCATTATTTGGGGATGTGCTTAATAGACCTTTCGATAACCCTTTCTTTAAAGACCCGAATTGGGGTGACCCCGGCGCCATACGGGACGGGGTGTATAACATTAGCCCTACACCAGCAGTAAGTAATACTGGTGGAACCGATGGTGGTGCTGGTAGAACCGGTGGTGAGGGAGGAAAACAAGAAGACGCAGTAGAGGTAATTACCGGCACACAAGACGGTACTTCGGTAGACACTATACGCGACCTCATAAACAAGGGCGCAGTAAACGCAGGTGAAGTCTGGGACAAAGTAACCGGTACGTTTAGTAAAGTATTTCAAATGCCGGGTATGCCAGATTGGACAGTTTTTAACCCATTCGACCCTTCTGCTACTGTTACATGGGGAAAAACAGGCGGCTCCCCAACAATCCCCGTAGGCACCACTCCGGGCGGCACAAGTACCAGTGCCACTACCGGAATACCCGCTGTAGATAGAGTATTAGCTGATGTTATAGACGTGATAATGGGTAGAGCTGGGGCTGGAGATTTAATCCCTACAGAAGAAGAGATAAGAGAAGTGTTGGCAGGGGTACTAAAGACAAAGTACGGACTGCCCGGGGATATGTCTGTAGATGATGTTTTAGCCGAAGCTAGCACCGCAGCATCTCGTGCGTGGGAACGCAGGCAACGGTTAGGAGAGGGTGACGCCGGTAATAATGGCGGTTTTGGGGTAAACCTGGGCGACAAAGATTGCAGCGACTCCGCTTACGCTATAGCTAATCCAGAAGAGTGCGGCCCCGGTGGTGATGGTGGAACTGATGGTGGAACCGATGGTGGAACCGATGGCGGAATCGAT